>Ga0207873_1000992_pt1 | contig 28946 bp, 20 predicted proteins | sample BGWIniCompost_FD_187373 | JGI IMG/M metagenome (GOLD analysis project Ga0207873, IMG submission 187373) | Cellulose adapted compost microbial communities from Newby Island Compost Facility, Milpitas, CA, USA - BGW Initial Compost (SPAdes)... ...
GCCGGGTGTATGCCCCCTGCAGCACCTCGGCGTACTGCTCTCCGTTCTTGCCGTAGTTCTCCAGGCCATCGCCGCAGCGGTAAGGTGGAATGGCGTCCGGCTCGTTGAGGATCTCCCACACGTCGACGTAGTGGTATTTCCTCGCAAACGCTTCGAGGAAGGCGTAATAGGCCTGCACCCCGTCGGCGCTCATAATATTACAGGGCTCCTTGCCTTCCTTGGCCCAGGCCGGCACACCCGAGATGGTGGCGATAATGCCCAGGCCGGCGTCATTGATCTTCTCCAGGCGCTTATCGTAAAATGACCAGTCATAATCTGCACCCATCGCCGGCTGGATGCTGGCCCAATCGACGTACAGGCGCACGTAGCCGGCGCCGCTCTCCTTGATCCTATCCAGTATGGAAGGGAAGGCGGCGTCCAGCTCCGCGATCAGCTCTTCCTGCACCTGAGCGGCCTCGGCCTGCGAGAGCTCTGCAAAAACCGAGCTGGCCTTAATCTGGCTTATGCCGGCAATCTGGATGGAAAACGGAGGCGGTTCGGGAATATAAGCGTTATCGATCAGAGGCAGATAGATGGGGCCTCCACTTTGCGCCCGGGCCACGCTGGCCGGCCGTGCACCGTCCAGCAGCGCGGGCACTGCTGCAAGCACCAGTGCTGCGAGCATCACCCCTGTAAGCATGCGGTTGAGAAACTTCATTGTTCTGTCTCCTTATTTTGAGGCAGCCGGCCGGTTCCCGGTACCGGCCGCCGGAATTCTGGCGGCAGAGTAACGTTCTGATGCAGCTTTAAGATGATGAGGATGCGATGGGAAGCACCAGTGACGCGGGCGGGTCAGTAAGCGCCCTTACCCGTAAACACCGCCGCAATCGTGCGCAAAAGGATCTGCAGATCCTTCAGCGGGGAATAATTCTGCATATACTCCAGCTCTAACTTCAAACGTTCATCGAAACTCAGGCTGCCGCGGCCGTTAACCTGCATCGGTCCGGTGAGGCCAGGTTTGAAAGCCAGCCGCTTGCGCTGTTCATCGGTGTATTTTTCCACCACCCACAGTTCCTCGGGGCGCGGGCCCACCAGGCTCATATCGCCTTTGAGCACGTTCCAGAACTGGGGCAGCTCATCAATGCTCCAGCGGCGCAGTATCCGGCCCACGCGCGTGATGCGCGGGTCGTTGGGGATCTTATAGACCGGCCCTTCCAGGGGGTTGAGCGCCAGCACCTCGGCCACGCGCTGTTCGGCGCCGTTGTACATGGTGCGCAGCTTGTACACCCGGAAAGGTTTGCCGTTTTCGCCGGCCCGCACCTGAACGAAGATCGCCGGGCCTTCCGATTCCAGCCGGATGGCGATGCCGGCCAGCAGCACCACGGGCGCCGAGAGCACCAGCCCCAGCGCGCCGAACACGATGTCGATCAGGCGCTTGACGAAAAACTGGCCCATGGTGAGCGACGGGCCGGTGTGCTCCGTCCGGCGCGGTGCGAAGAGGAAGCCGCAGACCAGGCCGGTCCCCAGGGCGGCGGCGCGCACCACAAGCATCAGCGGCGCCAGCAGCCCGACGGGCAGATCGTGCCTGAGCACATAGGAGATGAACGGCAGCCCGGTGAGGAAAAACAGCGCGCCGGCTGCGGCCGCCGCCCAGAGCAGCGGCGGGTAGAAAATGGATGCCAGCAGGAAGATCCCCGCCAGCCCCAGCAGGCCGATCTGCCAGCGCTGGGAGGGCGAGGTGTGCGAGTCGCTGAAGGTTTTCTGCGGCAGCCAGCGCAGCATGTAGGCTTTCCAGTAGCCAATGCCGAACTTGCGCTTCCAGTATTCGCCCAGGCTGCGGTCGTGGATGTGGTAAACCGCAGCCTGCGGGTTGAACGCCAGCCGGTACCCCTTTTGCTCCAGGCGGAAAGAGAGCTCCTGGTCTTCCACGGAGGGCACGGTAAAGGAGGTGTCGAAGCCGCCGTTCTGCAGGAAGATATCGCGGCGGTAGGCCGCGGAATAGGTGTCGATAAAGTCGACGCGCGGCAGGCGCGCCATGCGCTCGTACTTATACTGGTATTCGAGCTGCACAAAGCGCGCCACCGGTTCTTTCTGCTTGCTGCGGTAAACGCCCTTGACGCCGACCACCGATTTGACGCGGAACGGCCGGGTGATCTGCTCCAGCCAGTCTGGGGCGGGGGCGCAGTCGCTGTCGGTAAAGGCGATCACATCGCCGGCAGCCGCACGCGCGCCGCTGTTGCGCGCAGCAGAGGGTCCGCCGTGCTCAATGCACACCACCCGGACGTCGGGGTAGTGCTCGAGGATCTGAAGCGTGGCATCGGTTGAGCCGTCGTCGACGATCACAATTTCGTAATCGTGACGCGGGATGGTCTGCTGCTCAAGAGCGTCGAGGCAGCGACGAATAATGTTCTCCGAATTGTATGTCGGTACAATCACGGAAAAGCGCGGAGCTGGCGTCACAATATTCCTCTGCGATTTTAGGCTGCATTTCTTTTTAAGCTCGGGCGGAACAGATATTTAAAGAAGGTGCGCGAAGCCTTGAAGATCCGGCCGGCTTCACGCGGGGTGGTCACAATTTCCCAGAATTTGGCAGCGATGAAACGCGGGCGCAGGTAGTATTCGCGGCGGGCGTAATCGCACCATGCCACCACTTCCTCTGCCGAAAGGCCTGGCTGGGAGACGATCGTGCGGTGCAGTCCGTCTTCCGTCAGCCACTGCTCGTAATCGTCGGTGAGCATGTAATGGTTTTTGCTCGCCCAGTCGTAGGCTTCGGTGCCGGGGTAAATCATAATGGGGAAGAACTGGGCCGTATCGGGGTTGAGCCGCTTGGCCAGCTCGAGGGTTTTCTGCAGGCTCTCGCGCGTGTCGCCCGGATTGCCGGCCATAAAACAGCCGTGGACCAGCACTTTGGCCCGGCGGGCCGCATCGCGGAACTCGAAGAACTTCTCCACCGTGATGTTCTTTTTGATGTTGTCCAGCACGCGCTGGTCGCCGCTTTCGAAGCCCACGCACACCAGGCGCAGCCCGGCCTGATGCAGAGCGTGCAGGGTCTCGTAGCTCACGTCGGCGCGCGAATTGGCCGTGAAAGGCAGCTTATTGCCGCGCGCAATTAGCTCCTTTGCCAGCGCCTGCGAGCGGCGCTGGTCCACGGTGAGGGTGTCGTCCTCGATAAAGATTTCTTTCACCTGGGGCAGCTCGCGGGCCACATATTCAAATTCATCGGCCACATTCTGGATGCTGCGCTTGCGGTAGCCGTGACCGGTGATCGTCTGCGGCCACACACAGTAGGTGCAGTGGTAGGGGCAGCCGCGCCCGGTGATGATGGCAACTTCGGGGTACTGGGTGATAGAGTAAAAGTAATTTTCGACCTTGAGGTGACGTTTGTACACCTCACTGACAAAGGGCAGGCTGTCCAGGTCGCGGATCAGCGGGCGGTCGGGGTTGTGAACGATCTCGCCGTCTTTTGTGCGGTACGTCAGCCCGAGGACCGTGCTCAGGTCATCGCCGCCTTCCAGGGCGCGGGCCACATCGCGCACGGTGTAGTCGTATTCGCCGCGGGCGACAGCCGTCACAGCGCTGCACTTCTGCAGGGTCTGCTCGGGTTCAGCGGTCACATGCGGGCCCACCATCATAATGGTGACATCCTTCAAATGGTTGTGGAGGGCTTCTGCGACGCGCATGTCGTTGTTGATGCTGGGGGTGCTGGTGTCGATGACCACCAGCCCGGGCTGGAAGTCACCTGCGATCTCGAGGACCTCCTCCAGGGTCAGCCCCTCTGCGGGGGCATCCACCAGATCGACCTCGAAACCGTCCTGTTCTAATACGCCGGTTGCATAGGCCAGCCAGATGGGATAGTACATCACCCCACTTTTGATCACCGCCGGACTGCGCTGCGATCGGGAAAACTTCGGATAATACGGAGCGTTCAAAGTCAGGATCTTCAGTGCATTCATTATTCACCTTTCCCTACCGGCCAAACAGACACCAGGCAATATTGTATCAAACTGAACCGTTCTCTTCAATGACGCGCGTAGCGGTACGACTTTAAGTCTGGACCGATCACCGCGGGCGCTGTCCCATCCTGAAACGGGTCGCCCGCCAATTATATGGCAATCTGCTCGTAAATCGAGGTCAGGTTCTCCTTCATTCGCATTATTGTAAAGTTTTTCTCGAGATGTTTGCGTCCGTTTTCCCCCATCCTGCGTCTGCAGTGCGGGTCGCGCAGCAGGAGCAGCACACGGCCGGCCCATTCGTGAGGGCTGCCGGGCGGCACCAGGAAGCCGGTCTCGCCGTCCAGCACCAGCTCCGGGCAGCCGTTCACCCGGGTGGCGACCACCGGTTTGCGCCAGGCCATGGCCTCCAGCAGCGTATACGGGCTGCCCTCCCAGTAAGAGGTCAGGGTGATTATATCGGCTGCCTGCATATAGCGATAGGCCTCCGGCCGGGGACCCAGCGCGAAGACCCGGTCCTCCAATCCGCTGGTGCGGATCTGCTGCCGGACCGCTTCCAGCAGCGGTCCATCGCCGACCAGCACAAAGCGCACATCGGGCATCTGCGCCAGCACCAGCCGCGCCCCTGCCAGAAAATCCAGCGGGGCTTTCTGTTCGCTGATCCGCCCGACCTGCATCACGAGCGCCTGCCCGTTCTGCCGCAGCGCATCGATTTCCGCCGGGGGAGGCGCCAGCGGGTCAAAGCGCTCCAGGTCCACCCCATTGTACACGGTTGTCACCTTCTCCGCCGGTATGCCGAGCTGGATGAGGGTCTGGCGGTCGGCTTCATTGATCGAGATGATGCGGTCCGTGATGGCGCTCAGGCTCTTCTCAACCTGCCAGTACATCTTCTGCCAGCGCCGGCTGCGGATGTTGATGGTGTGCGGCGTGTAAACGATGCGGCGTGCGCCGCCCAGCCGCGCCAGCGGGCGCGCCACCAGCCCGGCCTCCTGCGAGTGGACGTGGACGATATGCGGTTTTTCCCGCCGCAGTTCAGCGGTAAATCCGCGCACGGCGGCCGGCGGCCAGCGCAGTTTGCGCATGGGCAGGGTGACCACGCGCGCACCAGCCGCTTCGTAGTCTGCTTTCAGCCCGGCGAGCAGGTCAGGGATCACGACAGTGATGGCATAGCACTGCCGGTCCAGGCTGCGGACGAGGGAGAGCACGTGCTCGCTCTGCCCGGAGGGCCGGGGTTCGTAATACACGCAGCAGAGGCGCAGGCGGCCGTCGTCAGGCATCCCGCCTCCGCAAGAAATAGCGCCGCAGTTCGGCGTCCGGGACCTGCCTGGCGGCCCGGATTTTGCGGCGCTTGCGCAGCGCCGCAGGCGCCAGCCGGGCGATGTCCAGCAAACCGAGCAGGGCGGAAGGGCGTTTCACGGCCATGTAGGCCAGGCGCGGGATCTCGGCCGAGAGGATCCAGGGCAGGTCAATTAAGCTGTAATACCAGGCGTCATTTTTGAGCATCATCAGATAACGATTTCGCAGTGCAAGTCTTGGACCAGCAGATTTCTCACCCCTCTGCCTGTTCAGCGTGTCCCCCCAGCCGCGCACATGATAAGCCACCGCCTCTGGAACGTAACGGCAGCGCCAGCCGCGCAGCCGGGCGCGCCAGGCCAGGTCGGCGTCTTCACAGTAGGCGAAAAAATCTTCGTCGAAATACTCACCGTCTGGCGCCAGGTCATCCAGCATGGCCCGGCGGTACAGAGCTGCCGCGCCGCAGGCGCCAAATACGTCGATCTCATGGTCGTACTGGCCGCTGTCGACCTGGAGCTGCCCGCGGTCATAAGGGCGCCGGCGGCGGTCCACAAACAGGCCGGTCGAATCCAGGCGCCGGGGATCATCCGCCCGCAGCAGCTTCGGGGCAGCCATGCCGGCACGGGCATCCCCCTCCACGCCCTGCACCAGCCGGCTGACAAAGTCGGGTGCGGGCACCAGGTCCGGATTGATCGAGAGCAGCCAGGCGCCGCTGGCCGCCCGGGCGCCGCAGTTGAACCCGCCGGCGAAGCCCAGGTTGTGCTGCTGTTCCAGCACGCGCACCCGCGGCGCAAATTTGTTTGCCAGCTGTGCGCTCCCGTCGCTGGAAGCGTTGTCAACGACGATCACTTCCAGGTCGGGGTAGGTCTGCGCCATCACTGCTTCCAGGCAGTCCTGCAAACAGGCAGCATGGTTCCAGGTGACAATGATGGCAGAAACGCGCTTCGAATTTTCCATCCGGTTCCGGCGCAGCCTAAGCTGCAGTTCAGCTCTGTTCAGCAGTCTCTTGTGGCTGGAGCTGCTGAGTGTGCAGGAAGGCCAGCATACCGGTCAGCGTCCAGAAGTAAGCATTGACCTGTTTAACTTCCAGATTCTGGTAAACCCAACCCTCGACAAAAACGATCAGCATGCTGGCAGCCAGCGCCAGAACCAGCAGCCGTCTGGAAGCGTCATCTTCGCGGCGGTAGGTGCGCACGATCAGACTGCCAATGGCATACCACAGGAAGCCCAATACCAGCAGGCCCGGAATGCCCAGCTCGACCAGCGCTTTGAGCACCTGGCTCTCTGTGGCAATCGCCTGCTCGGGCATGGTGCGGAAAGCAGCCGCGCCGGTGACGCCCAGTCCGCTGCCCCACAGCGGGTTTTCGCGCCAGGCAGCCAGCCCCAGGTTCCAGGCACCCAGACGGTCGCGGTTGCTCTCGTCCTGCGCCCAGTCGGTGATGGATGTAATGTGCCGGGCCACCGGATTGACCTGCGGGGTGCGGTTGGCCTCGATGAAGGCCGGATCGATGCTCCCCAGTTCCAGATCCGCCCAGCCGGCCCAGTCATAGGCGTCGTTGTGATCCGGCCCGGGTTCGGCGATCAGGTATAGATCGACCTTCTGGCCCGACCAGGCGGAGAGATCGAGGATGTAATTGCGCCAGCGGCGGTCGTTCGGGTTCAGCTTGGGATTCAGATAGCGCTGAAAGACCATCTCGCCCTCATCCGCCGCGCCGGTCTCTTTCACAAAGACCATAAAGCTGACGCCGTCGCCTTTTTCAGGGCTCCACACGGCCGGATCCAGGGCGATCGAAAAGCGCAGGGCGGCGTTCCGGGGCAGCTCCAACTGGTAGATCACCCGGGCAGATTTATCGGGGCCAGGATGGGTATAAATGACCCTGCGCAGATCTTCAACCTGGTCGATCGGGTCATAAAGCTGCCATTCCTGGTAAACCGCCTCTCCTTCCGCGGGCTCAGCGTCAAGGAGGGAAACGCTGCCGGTAAGCGGAGCGGAACGGTATTCGGTGCGGATGAGTTCCAGCGCATGCTCTTCCGTGCTGCCCGCGCTCTGCTGGGTCAGCAAGACCACCAGCACGATGAGGATCGCTGCGCCTGCTACGGCGGCCATGTTGAGGATGAATTTGCGGCTGCGCTCCTCCAGGAATTTGAACACAGCCAGAGCCACAAAGGTCACGCCCAGCGCCACCCAGATGCCGCGGCTGAAGGTGAGGATCGTGCATACAAACATGAGCGCGGCCGCGGCGAGATACAGGATGCGCTCCCAGAGCTGGCGGTTCTGGTAAGCGAGCACCAGAGCCAGCGGCAGCAGCAGGGCCAGGGTGTTGGCCAGCGTGGTGGGGGAATCAAAGACAAAATAGACCCGGCGAAGCTGCGTGCCGTATACGAAGACGTCCGGATGTCCCTGGCGTTCGATCAACTCAGCAGAAGGTAAAAGAGGACGATCGACGATAAATTCAACCACACCGCCCAGGGCAGCCAGGCCTCCCACGATCACCAGCCCGCTCATGAAAATTTTGAGGCCGCGCGGGAAATGATCCAGCGCCTGAGGCACCAGCCAGAACAGGGGCAGGTACAGGATCGACATGTAAGCGCCCCACAGCCCCACCTCTCCGCTGCGGTCAATCAGCAGCCGCAGCACCACCAGTCCGGCATAGGCAAGCGCTGCCCAATCCAGCAAGGTCCCGGTGAGCAGCAGGCGGCGGGCTAACAGTGAGCGCACTCCCCAGATGATCACCAGCAGCACCAGCAGGCCTTCCTTCCAGTAAGTGCCAACCGGATCTGGAAGCAGCCTTTTTATGGCCAGGTGAAAGGGAAGTAAAAGCAGGAAGACGAGCACACCAGCAGCCGAAATGCGGTCCAGCCAGAGCACTTCACGCTCTCGCGTCAGTGGTGTAGGGTCAATCCTTTCCAACGGCAAATCCTTCCTTTCGATAGAGTGGGCGGCGGAAGACGCCGGTCAGAAGCGCTGTGTAGCTCAACAGCAGCGCTGCACCCCCGATGATGAGAATCCACCAGGGCGATGGTTGCGGAAGAAATCTGGTCACACCTGCTTTTAACAACAACACTGCCAGAGCAGCAAATCCGGCAGAGAGGGTAACGTCAATGCTCCAACGCAGATCGGGATACGGGATGTTCCAGGCCAGCCGCTTATGCGCCAGGCCCATGAGAATGACCAGCTGCAGCGTCAAACCAATTACAGCAGAAATTGCAATGCCATTATAACCGAAATAATTAACGAGAATGATGTTGGCCGCCAGGCGGACCAGGGTCTGCGTCCCATTCACAGCCAGGACCATGGGGCCCACTTTCCAGGCATACACCAGACGCCACAGCGGCTGACACAGGGCATCGGCAACCACGGCTGCCGTATAGATGGCCAGCGTTGTCTCTACGGCACGGGTGTCTGCAGCCGTGAAGGCGCCGTATTCGAGCAAGACCTGTACGATCTGCGTGCGCAGTACGATCGCCCCCAGGCCAGCCGGCATGGCCAGGGCCAGCACCGCGCCCAGCGCCCGGCTGAGCGCACGGCGTGCCGCCGGCAGGTCGCCGGAAGCGATCTGCTCCGAAAGCGCCGGGAACAGCACGGTGGACACGGCCAGGCCGCTCACCTGCCCGATCGTCAGCGCCAGGTGATAGCCGAAATTCAGGACGGCCGCGCTGCCGGCGCCCTGGGCGGTTGCCATCGCCCGGTCGATGAACAAAATCAGGTGATGGGCCCCGTAACCCGCAGCCATCCAGCCGATTAACAGGAACGCCGGCTTCAATTCCACCCGTTCCGTGGGCGCCTCTCCGGAGATCTGTTTGCGCACCTGGAGGAAGAGCGGCAGTTGAAAGAGCAGGGCGGCCAGCGCACCCAGGGACACCGCCCAGCCGGTGCGGGCGAGCGGTGGATCCAGCGGCAGCGCCAGCAGGGAGGCGATGAACACCAGGTTGAACACGGCGGTTGTCAGCGCAGGCCGGGCAAAGCGGCGGTACACCTGCAGCAGCGCGCTCACCAGGGTCGAAGCTCCCATTAAGAAGATTGCCGGCAGCATGGGGAAAAACACATCCAGCGCCCGGCTGCGGTCGCTGGATGAAAACCCGGGGGACAGCCATGTCAGAAACAGCGGCGCGCTGACCGCCGCCAGCACGGTGAGTACCAGGATCCCCGCCAGCAGCCATGTTCCCAGCCGCCGGGTCGCCAGCCAGGCAGCCGCTTCTCCTCTCTGGCTGCGCACCTGCATGAACAGCGGGATGATCACCGGTGAAAGGATGATCGGCAGGGCCACGTACACAAATTCAGGCAGAGCATAGGCCACCAGGAAGATATCCGCATCACGGCCAATTCCCAGGGTCGCCGCCAGGGCAGACTGCCGGAGGAAACCGGTCGCCATGGCCGCTCCCAGGCTGATGATCACGATGGCGGTATCGCGGAAATCCCTGTTATTCATAAGAAAGTTACGGAATGAATGACCGTCAGGCAGAAAGTTTTTGATTTCACCGGCAGCCCGGAAGCGGATACGTCTTTTTCCCGGCAGCCTGTGCCGTGCATTTTATCACCAATCGCTGGTGATTTTCCTGCCCCACCGGGGCACAAACCTGCACTCAGGCTGTCGTTCTTCCACCCGCAGCGCGACGGCCATCACTCCCATTCGGAGCGGCGGTTCAACCAGGGGAACGGAATATTGGGAACCGGGAGTCCCAGCGCCCGGCAGATGGGCTCCCACCCCTCTTCGGCGCGCCACTCCAGCAGCCGGCCGGCGGGCGCATCCTTCCGCACCTGCTCGTTGTGCCGCTCATAGGCCCGGCGCAGTACTTCGGGATCGTCCCAGTGCGAGGTGCCCGTGAAGCGTTCCAGCAGGTCCACCAGCCCGCGGCCTTCACGCCAGCCTGGCTGCAGCGCCATGCGCGCGTAGGGGAGGATGGTCTTTTCAAGGCTCTGCTGCCAGGTCACGGCGCTGTCGCGCACCGATAACAGGATCAGCGCACCGGGGTTCAGTTCGCTCAGTTCGCGCCAGAACATGGCCGCCGGCCAATCCACCGCGGCAGTATACCCGTCCATCAGCCGGCTCCAATCCGGCTGGTCACCGGCCAGCGCGCGGTTCCATTCCGGCCCTAAATCAAACGGGTGACCAGGGATTTCACGCATGTGGTAGCAGCGCCCACCCAGTAGATGCTCGAGGGCAGCCCTGAGGGAAGCTGTTCCGGTGCGCGGCAAACCCGCACCGATCACCTTAAGATCCATCACCACCTCTCCTCACTTGAAGATATGAATACCTGAAGATCATCAAAACTCCCTGCGCTGCGTGGGGATGGCGCGATCATCCGCAGGCGGCCGTGACCCGCCCAGCCGCCTCTGGGAGCGGCTCTGAAAAGATTGACATCTGTTTTTGAAGAGCTTGAGATTCCGGGCCTGTTCCCCCTGGGCCGCGGTTTTTGATACATTAAATTGTGATCAGGACAATCGCCAGCACGGCCGCCCCCACGCCGATCACCTGCAGGCGCTGCAGGGATTCCCGGGCGACCAGCCCGGCCAGCACCGCCGTCACGGCCGGGTAAAGCGAGGCCAGCACAGCGGTGACGTCCAGCCGCCCCATCTGTACCGCCAGCAGGAAGAACAGATTCCCCCCTGCATCCAGCACGCCTGCCAGCACCAGCAGGCCCAGCGGTGCATTCTGCGGGACCAACGCCGTACGCCGGGAAAGAGCGTAAACTGTCATCAGCACGCAGGCGCTGATGCGCCCGCTGACGAGCGGCCAGAAGACGGCATCTTCCGAAATCTGACCAAGCAGAATAAAGAAGAGACCAAAGCCCAGCCCGGCCAGCAGCGCCATACCCAGCCCTTTCGGTCTGCCTCCCAGCGGTTCGGGCCTGGAAAGCAGCCAGATGCTGGCCAGCGCCAGAGCAAAGCCGCCCAGCTGCAGTCCTCCGGGCAGCCCCTCAAAAAAAGCGGAAAAGATCACCGGGATGGCGGTTGCGAGCACGGCCGAAACCGGGGCCACAACCCCCATACGGCCTGTGGAAAAGCCGCGCATCAGAAAGCCCAGGCCCGCCATCCCCGCTAAGCCGGCCAGTGCACCCCACAGCAGGTCAGCTGTCGATGAGAAGGCTTCACTGCGCGCCAGCGCGGCAGCCGCCAGCACCACCAGACCGGTCAGATAAGCGATGAACACGGTGTGGAAGGGCCCCACCCGGCGGGCAGCCATCCCGCTGGTGAAGTCGCCCGAACCCCAGGCGGCCGCAGCCCCCAGGGCCAGCAGGGCTGCCAGCAGCGGCGAAGCTGCAGAAGCGATCATGCCTCCAGATCCTCTTGAATGATGCTCGGCGAGGCGTGGATGCAGATGAGCTCCAGCTTCCCTTCCCCGATGTTTGTAAACTTGTGCGGCGTGTTGGCGCTCACCACCAGGATATCACCGGCGCAGGCTTCCAGTGTTTCTCCGTCCGCCACAAACCGCGCCTTACCGCGGCGCACAATCCACGTCTCCGAATAGGGGTGCCGGTGCAGGACAGGTCCGGCGCCTGGATCATTGTTGACATGGAAAAACGATATCTCTCCGCCGTAAGGTTCGCCCTCGAATTTGATCGTCCCCCCGGGAGATGGCTGCAGTTCACCCGCACGAATGACCCTGTACATTCTGGTTTCCCTCCTGTTATCAGCCCGGCTGGCTCTTTCCCGGTTGGGAGAAAGCGGACAGCCAGGCCGGTCATTATCAAGTTTATCACGCTCATTCGCGGCCGGCTTCCGCCTGGCTCTGCGATCCGGCCGGCGCTTCCGTCAGAAAATGCAGTGCGACGGTCAACTGCCGGGGATCCGCCCCCTCTGGCTGGTGGATTTCGTTTTCATGGAAATAATAGCCGTTTCCAGGCAGGTAATCACGCTCACTGATCAGGTACAGGCTGCCCCGACTGCCGCGCACAAAGCGCCGGTTGCGTTCGATGCCCTGCACCGTTGCTGCACAGCCCCACCCGCTGTGATCGTGTGGTTCTGTTTTCTGACCGGGCTGCAGCGTGATCACCGCCAGAGACCAGCTTCCAGGGGCATGATGCAGAACACGCCTGCCGTAATCCTGCATGCTGGCTTTTTCTCCACTGCCCTTGAAAACCCGCGCCAGGGACCTGACCGCCGCAAGCACCTGAAGCCTGACCTCTGGGCCGGCCTGATCCAGCGGGCCGAGCGTGTCCACCCATGCGGCAAACCGCCGGATGATTTGCAGTTCCTGTTCGAAAATTTCGCCCTGCCGGGCGAAGTTAAATTCGACGACCGGGGTGTGAGACTGCATTTTTTACCTCCTCACCGGGTAAGGGACAGCAGCTTATACGGTTTTCTGCTGGAAACAGGACTTTTACGCCGTCAACTTCCTGTGCCCCTTCTGGAAGTTGTGGTAAGATTGGGTGTTAGATCATATGTTCTAGTATATCGAATTTACTTCATTTTGTCAAGCAGCTCTTAATTTTTATCAAGTTTACGGTTTTATATCCATTATCGCCCCCTATCGTATGATATACTCTCTTATATGAAGAATAGAAGCTACAACCAGTACTGCGGGCTGGCCTATGCACTGGACATCATCGGCGAGCGCTGGACGATCCTCATTATCCGTGAGCTGATCGCTGGACCCCGGCGGTTCACCGATCTGATGGACGGCCTACCGGGCATCAGCACGAACCTGCTCTCCGAGCGGTTAAAGAGCCTGGAACAGCAGGGCCTGATAAAACGGCACACCCTGCCCCCACCGGCCGGATCCACCGTTTATGAGCTGACTCCGCTGGGAAGGGACCTGGAAAAAGCTCTGATCGAACTGGGAAAATGGGGCAGCCAGTTTGTGCCTGAAACCGCAGAGGGGGTCGCCCTGTTAAACGCTGGTTCTTATGCACTGACCCTGAAAACTTTTTTCCGCCCTGAACTGAGTCAGGGCATCGATGAAACCTGCGAACTTCACATCGACCACGAAGTTCTTCAGGTGCACATCCGGGATGGAGAACTGCACGTCCGTCAGGGAAGCGCAGACAGTCCGGACGCTGTCCTGCATACCGGCATCGACACTTACCTGGGACTGCTCACCGGCCGTCTCAACCCGGAGGAGGCCGCTGCACAGGGGCTGGCACGCATCGAAGGCAGCCCAGAAGCCCTGAACAGGTTCCTGAATATCTGCAGAATACCTTCAGATCGCCCCGCAGTTCTGTCGCCGGACCCTTCCTGAACGCCGGATTTACAGGCGTTTCATCCTTCATCGATCAGCGCCGGTAACCTGTGGTGCGCCGTATTTCTTTTCCGAGGGGGATTGTGAATCTACTTTACAGTCAGGAGTGAAGCATATGAATAAGATAGCCCCATGTCTCTGGTTCGACAACGAAGCCGAAGAAGCCGTCCGTTTCTACACGTCCATTTTCAAGAACTCCAGTATAGGGACAATTACCCGCTACGGAGAAGCCGGTCCTCGCCCGGCGGGGTCGGTGATGAGCATCACTTTTCAGCTCGACGGGCAGGATTTCATCGCTCTCAACGGCGGCCCGCAGTTTAAGTTCAATGAAGCCATCTCTTTCTCTGTCGACTGCAAAGACCAGGCCGAAGTGGATTACTACTGGGAAAAGCTCTCCGGGGGCGGAGAAATCCAGATGTGCGGCTGGTTGAAGGACAAATTTGGCGTCTCCTGGCAGATCGTCCCCACAGAGCTGAACGATCTCATCAGAGATCCTGACCCGGTCAGGGCGGCGCGGGTTACTCAGGCTCTATTCCAGATGCAGAAGATCGACATTAATCGCTTGAAGCAGGTCTACGCTGCGGAGTAAGACCGCTAATATTCGGGCTTCCAGCACCTGCTGGCAGGCGGCAGAACCGGGCGATCCCCACCGGCGGGGATCGCCCGGCTGCGTTTCAGCGGGTTGGATTTAATTTTTTATATTTCTCTAAAACCCTCAGAGCCGTAATTTCTGTTAAAATGAATCAATACTCAATAAAAGGGGCGAAATAAGACGGCGAATTCAGGCCGACAAATTTTTATATATTTGAAAAGGAAGTAACCTGGTTATCAATATTCCGACCAGCAGTTACATACTTAATATAAGGACACAAATAAAAGGACAGATCAATGCATGATTTACCACTGTTGATTAACATCACAGGGGCGTTAATACTGGCTTTTATCGGTGGCCTGATCGCAAGACGTCTGCGGTTGCCCACAATTGTCGGTTACCTGCTGGCGGGGATTGCCATCGGCCCGTTCACGCCGGGATTCAGCGGCGATGTCGAAACCATCCATCAGCTCGCCGAACTGGGCGTTATCTTCCTCATGTTCGGAGTCGGGCTGCATTTCTCATTTAGAGACCTGTGGCGTGTGCGCGATATCGCTGTCCCCGGAGCCCTGCTGCAGACCGCCATTGCTACGCTGGCCGGGTTTGCCTTAACACAGATGTGGGGCTGGTCGGTTCCAGCCGGGATCGTCCTGGGTCTTGCGATCTCGGTCGCCAGCACCGTCGTCCTGCTGCGCGGCCTGATGGACAACAACCTGCTCAACACCTCGCACGGGCAGGCAGCCGTGGGCTGGCTGGTCATGGAAGATATCCTCTCCGTGCTCATCCTGGTGCTCATGCCCGCACTGGTGCAGAACGGCTCCGGATTCAACTGGGCTTCGCTGGCAACCACCCTGGTGAAAGCTGCCGCGTTCGTCATCATCATGGTCTTCGCCGGCGTACGTCTGATCCCCTGGCTGCTCGAACACATCGCCCACACGCGCTCACGCGAGCTGTTCATCCTGGCGATCCTGGCCATCACGCTGGGCACGGCCATGGGGGCCAGCGAGCTGTTCGGTGTCTCCCTGGCGCTGGGGGCCTTCGTGGCTGGTGCGATCATCAGCCAGTCGCCGCTCAGCCACCAGGTCGGCGCCGATGTGTTCGCTTTTCGTGAAGCCTTCTCGGTGCTGTTCTTCGTCTCTGTGGGGATGCTGGTCAACCCTGTATTCCTGTGGGAGAACCTGGGTCAGGTCGCCTCGCTGACCGCTCTGGTCGTCACCGGTAAGGCACTCATCGTGATTCTGATGGGCATGCTCTTCCCCCGGCCGGCGCGCACCTTCCTGGTTATCGCTGTAGGGCTGAGCCAGATCGGTGAATTTTCCTTCATCCTGGGCCAGGGCGGTCTTTCCCTGGGGATTTTAAGCTCCAACCAGTACTCGCTCATCCTGGCCGCATCGCTGATCTCGATCACCCTTAATCCCTTCATGTACAGGCTGCTGCCGGTGCTGGAGCGTTCGCTCCAGCTGCTCCCCAGATTCTGGCGAAAACTGGAAGCCAACCGGCCGCTCCCCGAAATCGACGAACAACAGCTGGTCGATCATGTCGTGATCGTCGGATACGGCCGGGTGGGGAAACACCTGGTCAACGTTCTGAGAACGCTCATGATCCCCCAGCTCGTTATCGAATCAGATGTAGAACGAGTGGACGCCCTGAATGCCGACAACATTATCACCTTATACGGCGATGCGGCCAACTCAGAGGTGATCACGCACGCCCACCTGGACCGGGCGCGCGCCCTGGTGGTCACTGTGGCCAATGAAAGCGCCTCGGCGATGATCGTTGCCGCTGCCCGCCGCCTGAACCCGGAATTACCCATCATCGCCCGGGCCTCTACCGAGGAAGGCGTACACGACCTCTCTGCCCTGGGAGCCAATCATGTCGTGCATCCCGAGCTGGAAGGCGGGCTCGAAATGGTTCACCACACCCTGCTGCAGTTAGGTTTTCCGCTGCGAGAAGTCCACGAGTATTCCGAAGCTGTCCGGCGTGACCATTACGACATTACGATCAGTTCGAGCGATGAACACCGCTCTCTGCACGACCTGCTCATTGCTGCCGACAGCATCGAGATTACCTGGGTCGAGCTGACACCGGACAGCCCGCTGGTCGGGCAGACCCTGAAAGAATCTAACATCCGAACGCAGACCGGCGCCTCGGTGGTCGCTCTGATCCGCAATCACCAGTTGATTCCAAATCCGAAGTCCTATACCGCATTTGAAGTCGGAGACCGCGTCGGTCTGATCGGAGAAAATGATCAGATCGAAAATGCCCGCAGCTGGCTGCTCTCCAAACCGGAGCTCAAAAACCCTGAGGAAGTAAACGTTTAGCTCCTGCTTTTCAGTTCCATATCGTTTCTTACGAGCATCAGGCTCCTTGTGTGGTACAGCCTGATGCTCGTTCATTCTGCGCGGATTATGGATAAGGCCTAGAACCACCGCGTTTGCAATTTCTCCCATTTCAGTTATCATAAATAACAGAAGGAGAAATCATTATGCGCCGACAGGCCATCCAGTCCTTCGTCGTCACCGGTGTAAACATCGTTGTTCTGTTATTCCTGTCTCTCTGGCTGGACAATTTACAAATACAATCTGCTGTCGGGGTCGTGGGGATATCGATCCTGTACATCTTCCTGCAGAGCGCCTACTGGTGGCTGTTCATCAACTTTTTCTCGTGGCTGCCCGTGTGGCTTTACCCCCTGCTGACCTTTATCCTGGCCGGCGGGCTGATCTTCCTGTTTGGCAACCTGGTCCCGGGAATCCTGATTGCAGATTTTGCCACCGGTCTGCAGATCACAATGGCCCTCACATCGGTTAATGCTTTCGTGGGCAGCCTGCTCTCTCTGGACATCGACGAAAAATTTGACAGCAATGTCACCCGCAAGCTGGTCGCCCGGCGCGGCGACCCGGAAGTAACCAGTGTACCGGGGTTCCTCTTTCTCGAGATTGACGGGTTAAGCGAGAAGATATTCCGGCAGGCACTTTCCGGGGGTTTCATGCCCACCCTGTATTCCTGGCTGAAGCGCGGATCGCATCAAATACTGGGATGGGAGACGGATTTCACATCCCAGACATGTGCCATGCAGACCGGGATTCTGTTTGGGAACAACGACGAAGTGCCGGCTTACCGCTGGTGGGACCGGAAAAACCGCCGTCTTATCCTCTCCGGCGATCCACGCACTTCTGCTGAAATTGAAAAGAAGGTGAGCAGAGGTATGGGGCTGCTCTCAGATGGCGGCGCTTCACGGGGTAACATGTTTTCGGGAGACGCCACGGAGAGTCTGTTCACCTTTGGCACACTGCTAGATCCTTCGCGAGGCACAGGGCCCGGCTTCTACTTATATCTGGTCAGCCCGTTTATCATCGCCCGGCTGATCACACGCTATTTTATGGAGGTCGTGCGCGAGTGGTGGCAGGCGCTGATGCAGAGACTGCGCAGGGACAAATACATCGTCAGCGCGCGCGGCCCGATATATGCCTTTTTCCGCGCCGCTGTCGTGCTGCTGCAGGACCTCATCACCTATGTGACCATCAATGACGTCCTGCGCGGACTCCCGGCGGTTTACGCCCTGTATGTCAGCTATGATGATGTGGCCCATTATGCAGGGATGGATTCTCCCGATGCGTTTAAAGTGCTGCGCGAAATTGACCGCCACTTCGCTCGCATCGAACGCGCCCTGCAGTTCGCGCCCCGGCCCTATCATGTAATTGTGCTCTCCGATCACGGCCAGAGCACCGGCCCCACCTTTCAGGCTGCATATGGAATCACACTCGAACAGCTTGTCAATGCCTCCATCCATGGAGACAGCACCGTTTATGCATCATTGAACACGAACGAATTCTGGGATGCGGTCAACGCATTTCTGAACGAGTCGATCCACGCCAACACCCGCACCGCCCGTGTGCTCAACACCATGATCCGCAGTAAAACCGCGGAAGGAATGGTGGCATTCGGACCCGAACGCAACAAGAACCGCAAACTGCGCGAACAGAAAAAGATAGACGCTGCACAGGTCGTGGTGCTTGCCTCGGGATGCGCCGGCCTCATTTATTTCACCGACGCCAGCCAGCGCATGAGCTATGAAGAAATTCAGATTCGCTACCCGGACCTGATTCTGAACCTGATTCAACATCCCGGAATCGGATTTGTCCTCGTCCGCTCGGAAGAAAACGGCGACCTGGTCCTGGGTAAAGCCGGGATCTATTTCCTGGATTCGGATACTTATGAGGGGGAAAATCCGCTGAAAAACTATGGCCCCAATGCCGCTGCCCACTTACGACGCGAGAGCAGCTTTGCAAGCTGCCCCGACATCATCGTAAATACAGCCTATGATCCACTCACCGGGGAGCTGTGCAGCTTTGAGAATCAGGTCAGCCATCACGGCGGGCTGGGCGGTCCGCAAAACTTCCCTTTTATTTTCCACCCGGTGAGCCTGCCGGTGAACGGCCAGCCGCTGGTGGGAGCCGTACAGGTTTACCAGCTTCTCAAAGGATGGAGAGATGCGGTTCAACGACAGATGCTCCCCGAACTATCAGAGAGCATCGTCACTCACAATTGACAGGCCAATCGAAATGCAATCTCATCCCGGCGCTGCATCACCAGTTCATTACATTTTCCGGACTGCGCCCTGGGGACAGGAGTTTCGCCATCACCACGCCGGCCACAAAGCCGCCGATGTGAGCCCAGAAAGCAACACCGCCCACATCCGGTCCGCCTAACGCCATCAGGCCGCTGAACAACTGCATCACAAACCAGAACCCCAGAACCAGTACGGCAGGGACAACCGCAAGGCGCATAAAAAATCCCAGCGGGATAAAGGTCACGATGCGGCTTTGAGGGAAGAGCACCAGGTAAGCCCCTAACACAGCAGCGATCGCCCCGCTGGCGCCCACAGTGGGGATTTGAGATCCCGGGTTCGTGATCAGATGAGCCAGAGAAGCAACCACTCCGCCGGTCAGGTAGAACGCCAGGTAGCGGACCGGCCCCAGGCGGTCCTCCACGTTATCACCGAAAATCCACAGATACAGCATGTTCCCGGCTATATGTGCAAAACCGGCATGCATGAACATGCTGGTAAAAATGTCCGTCACATCCCCCACATCCACCCCATCCTGGAAATTAGCCGGGATCAATGCCAGTTGAAAAACCAGCGCTTCCTGTGCAGGCCCGGCCAGCCACATGAACAAAAAGACGATGATATTTAGAGCAATCAACAGATAATTCACGACCGGGACACGCCGGGTTACGATCTGATCGCGAATCGGGATCATGTTTGTTTCTCCTCAAGCCCCACCTGAAAACCTCTCCCTTTCCACCTGAAAATTATCCTACCACAGAATTCGCCCCCACTGCGCGCCCCTCTGTAAAAAGCACCGCTCCCTGAACAGAGCAGGGAGCTTTGCTCCTTACCATCCGCTTACGCCGTGACCGCGTATCCCTGCAGCGCATCTTTCACAACACTTCCGTCCACGGTTTCTTTTTCGAGCAGGTTTTGCGCCACCGTTTCCAGCGCCTCCCGGTGCTCCCGCAGCAAGTTCAGCGCTCGCTCGTACTGCTCCGTGATGATGCGCTGGACTTCTTCGTCAATCACCTTCAATGTATCCGGGCTGGCCGCTGCGCTCACACCGCCGGACAGGAACTGGTACTGCTGGGTGGCATAGCGCACCATCCCCAGTCGTTCACTCATACCAAATTCCATCACCATGCGCCGGGCGAGCTCAGTCGCCCTGTGGATATCGTCGCTGGCGCCGGTGCTGATCGTCCCGTTGACCAGCTGCTCGGCAGCGCGTCCGGCCAGCATCACTGCGATGCGGTCTTCCAGCTCTTCACGGCTCATCAGATAACGGTCCTCCGCCGGCATCTGCAGGGTGTAGCCCAGTGCGCCGCGACCGCGCGGGATGATGCTCACCTTGGCAACCGGGTCGGCATAAGGCAGCAGCTCTGCAGCCAGTGCATGGCCGCTTTCATGGTAGGCCACCGTTTTGCGCTCCTGATCGTTCATCACACGCGATCGCTTCTCCAGGCCGGCGACAACGCGCTCGATTGCAGCCTCAAAGTCCTCCATGGTTACCGCATCCGCATCGCGGCGCGCTGCCAGCAGCGCAGCTTCATTTACGATGTTGGCCAGATCTGCTCCGCTGAATCCCGGCGTGATCCGGGCCGCCCGTTCCAGGTCGAAATCGGGCGCGAGTTTTATATTCTTGCTGTGGATGCGCAGGATCTGCAGGCGGCCGGTGAGGTCCGGTTCGGAAACCGTGATCTGGCGGTCGAAGCGGCCGGCGCGCAGCAAAGCCGGATCGAGAATTTCGGGCCGGTTCGTGGCAGCCATAATGATCACCGGCTTATCTTTCTCTGTATTGAAGCCATCGATTTCAGCCAGAAGCTGGTTGAGCGTCTGCTCGCGTTCGTCGTTGCTGCCTACCTGGATGGTGCTGCTGCGCGACTGTCCGATCGCGTCGATTTCGTCAATAAAAATGATCGCCGGGGCCGCTTTGCGCGCCTGCTCAAAGAGATCACGCACCCGGGCAGCGCCGACACCGACAAACATTTCGACAAATTCAGAGCCGCTGGTTTCGAAGAAAGGCACGCCGGCTTCACCGGCGGTCGCTTTCGCCAGCAGCGTTTTACCGGTGCCAGGCGGGCCGACCAGCAGCACACCTTTCGGGATGCGGCCGCCCAGACGTGCGAACTGCTCCGGTTTCTTGAGGAACTGGATGATCTCGCGCAGTTCGCTGATGGCTTCATCGGCGCCGCCCACATCATTGAAGGTGACGCCGATATTTTCTGCCTTAACTTCAGTGGCCTTGCTTTTGCCGATCCGCAGTATTCCACCGGCGCCCATAGCAGACCGGGTCATCTGGCGATAGCCCATATACCAGATGAAGCCGATCAACAGCAGCGGAAGGCCGTAAGCCAGCAGGAAGCTCCCGACCGGGCTGGGAGGAGGGCTGACACTGTAGCGCACGCCGGCCTCGTCCAGCGCCGCGATCAGGGTAGGGTCTCCATCCGGGACGGAGATGGTCGTAAAGGGTATTTCCTGCCCATTCCTGTCCCGCATGGTTCCTATGATGCGGTCCTGCCCAATTGTCAGATCCACGATCTCCCCGCTGGCGATCCTGGCTTTGAATTCGCTGTAGGGGATTTCTGTTTCCTGGATGATGATCGGGCGTAAGAAAAACTGCTGAAACAGCCATATCGCGATCAGGCTGACAATCAGATAGCTGATGGTGAATTTGACCTGCCTCTGGCGCAGGTCCTGTTTTTGCTCTTCATTGTTTTTATCTTCACGAAGCCCATTGGTCTTATGTGTACTGCTCATCGTAGACCTCTTTTGATCGCTGCTTCCAACCACACAGAGTATGATGTTTTAAATATTTCCCGTTATTGATCGCATGAAACCTTTGCCTGCATTTTAAAGAATACCGCCCGGAGCAGCTTCTGTCATGGACTGAAAGTGCTAAAAAAGTATCATTTGCATCCAGATATAGACAGACTATCTAAATTTGTAATTTCAATCAAAGGATGTAATAAACCGAATGAGCTGGGAGGTGTAACGAAAATACTGCAAACTTTGCAGCAGCAGTGGGTGCAGTTCTTATCAACGGGCACAATGGCAGATTGCTGGCTTTCAACCTGACGGGCTCTCACCCGCCTGTGCGGACAGAATCTGGAATAAGACTCAGCGCACGGAGCAAACTGCCAGAGGCATACACCGCTCAGGGGCCGGCCGCCGCCCAGATAAGATCTGCGGCTTCATAAGCTGCATAAGGGCGCCCTAACCTGCGGGCGTTCTGCGCCTGTTCCCGGTAGCGCTGGCAGTCCTTTTCCAGCCAGTGGCACATGGTCTCCAGCACATCCAACGGGTCATTAGCCCGTACGCCGGCGTCGCCGGAGATTACATGTTCCGCGTTGCCGGTTTCCTGCCCCGGGATCACGTCAACCATCAAAATCGGCAGGCCGCAGGCCAGCGCTTCGGCAACGATCAGGCCGCCGGCCTTACTCAAGATGCAGTCTGCCGCCCGCATAAAGGGCCCCATCTCTGCCACGTAATTGTACAGGTGGGTCTCCACATGCCATTCCGTCTCCTGGAGCTGCCGGTAAAGCCGGTCATCTCCGCCCGCGACAACAATCAACTGCAGCGGAAACCCGGAGTGGTTGAGGATGTACAGCGCATCATACAGGTGCTCCACTCGCTTACTCCCCACAGCCAGCACCGTGAACAGCTCCGGGTTCCAGTTCAGCTCCCGGCGCAGGGTGAACTTATCCTGCTCCCCCCTGACCAGGTCTGGTCTGACCGGGATACCGGTGATGCGCACCTTCTCCGGCGGAAGTCCTGCCTCGATCGCCAGATCGTATACTTTCTGCGTGGGAACCAGGCACAGGTCAACGACCGGGTGAAACCACAGCCGGTTCACCGTCGCCAGATCGGTGACCACGGTGAGCGTAGGGATACGGCGCTTCTCAAGCGAATACAGCGCCGATAAGATGCTCTGGAAGAATAAAAACGTGCACACGATCACGTCGGGCTGGTGCTGTTTGACGATATCGCGCAAAATGGGAAACATCATCAGAGTCCAGGTGCTGTTGATCAGGCTGCCGGCAACCCGGTTTTCTGCAACCTGAAAACCCAATTTATGCAGGTCCGGGATTTCGCGCACCATCCAATCGTAGTAGTTCTGATCTTCCCGTAAGATCGCCGGAGTGCGCTCATCATCCAGGGGGTTGACAATCACCACCTGGCATTCCTCTCCATACTTTTCATGCAGCGCAGCCGCAATCGCGTTGGATGTGCTGCGGTGACCATAACCAAAATCAGCGGTCAGGATCAGGATCTTCTTCATATACGCTCCCAGGTGAGATATATCGTCAGGTAAATCAACAGCTCACACCGGCCCTGCTGCTCGCTGCAGCAGGGCCAGCTTCGCGCTGGAATAAGCCAGGCGTTTTCATCCAGGGGATGATTATAGCCCCGCCGTTTACAGCACGGCAATTCTTGCCTATCGCCAGTCAATTTGATTCAGCAAATGGGGGGAGGCGCGATTCTGAGGCCGGTAACTCTGGAGCTGTACCCTGGATACCGGTTTGATTTATCTGCGAAAGGAGAAGGTTAATCCACGCGCCGGATTTCGCACAGATAAGCGCGGTGAGGGACTGAACCGCTGACCGGGTCGACGGCCTCGCTGGTGATGAGCAGGTTGAAATTGCTCCCCTGCGGGCTGAATGCATCGTAGCCCGGGGCGCCGATCTCCTCACAGGCCTGCCACCAGCCGTGCTGGCCGCAGACGACATCCGGATGCAGGGAATCGTTCAACCGGGCACGCGCTCTGACGCTTCCGGATGGAGTCTCGATCCTCACCCAATCTCCGGGGCGGATGCCGCGCTGCGCGGCTGCATCGGGATGCAGCTCCACCTCCGGGTCACGGGCCTTGCGGCGCAGGGCAGAAAGCCCCCGGTGCTGGCTCTCACAGAACAGGGTGTGCTTGGTGCAGGTCAGGATCAGCGGAAAGCGCCGGGCCAGGTCCGGCCTTGTCTGGGGACTCACCAGCGGTTCTTCATAGACCGGCAGCGGTGGATAGCCGTGCTCCAGCAGGGTCTGCGAATAGAGCTCGATCTTGTGTGTTGGGGTGTTGAAGCCGCGCGGCACGCCGTCCACCTCTTCGGCGTATTTGCGGTAGCGCGTTTGCACGAGCGCCCGCACCCCGCCCGGATGGCTGCGCAGTTCTTCCAGAGTCACGCCCGAGGGAGCCAGGCGGTAGCGGTAGGCAGCATCAATATCTCCATCCCAGAAGTGAGCACCGAGCCCCAGCCGCTGTGCCAGGGCAAATACGATCTCCACATCGGAACGTGCCTCTCCCCGGGGTGCCACCACGCGCGGGCGGAGCTGCACCCGGGCCTGTGCTTCGGCGCTCACCTCGAAGCCCACGCGCAGCCCTTCGCGCTCGAAAGCACTGGCCACCGGCAGCACGATATCCGCCTGCTCTGCCGTTGGGTTCATGAACAGATCACAGTGCACATAGAAATCGAGCTGTTCCAGGGCCCGGCGCCCGCGCAGACCGTCGGCGTGCGAGAGCAGCAGATTGGCCCCAAAACCGACCGCGGCATGGACCGCATAGGGCTGCTGCTCGAGGATCCCGCGGTAAATCTCCTCCGAGGTGACAAATCCAAAGCGAGCCAGGCCCAGCGGGCGCTCCTGCAGCCCAAGCGCCGGCGCTTCCGGCTCTAGCTCCCGTCCATCAATTGCTCTGGCAGGCGGGGCGGCAAAGTGGACATTGCCGCCAGGGCTGTCGAAGCTGCCGGTCAGTGTATAGAGCTGTGCGATGGCGCGGGCGATCTGGGTGGCATTCGTCTGCATTTCGACCCCGCTCCAGGCGTAGTAGGCCGCCGGGCGCGCTTCCCAGAGCAGGCGCGCGGCCTCTTCGACCTTACCGGGTTCGACGCCGCAGATCGTCTCCACGCGTTCCGGTGGGTACTGGCGGCAGAGTTCTGCGACCAGTTCGAAAACCGGCCGGCAGTCGACCTCCCCCTGCAGCGTCAGCACCCGGCAGGCGCCGGTCAGGAAGAGGTCTTCGGGATCTCCTTCGTAGCGACCACTTTCCGGGTCGTACAGGACAGGGCGGCCCGTGCCCGGGTTCCATGCGGCATACTGCTTTGCGTTCCCCCGGGGGTGCAGGTCACTCTGGGACAGCAGGCGCCCGTTATCCGAGCGCACCAGCAGCGGCCCGTTGGTCCACTGGCGGATAAACTCCCGGTCGTACCAGCCGCGTTCGATCATCACAGCAGCGATGCCCAGGGCCAGGGCGCCATCCGTGCCCGGCCGCACCCGCAGCCAGACATCGGCTCTGCGAGCCGGTCCCGTCTGGCGGGGGTCCACCACAATCAGGCGCACCCCGCGCCGGAGAGCCTCTGCCGTGGCCGTGGCGTGTACCAGCCGCGCCAGGTTCGGGTTGTAACCCCAGAACAGAATACAGCCGGCTTTTTCCAGATCGGGCATATACACACCGGGCACGCTGGCGCCAAACGTGTACAGCGTGGCCAGGTAACGCCCCCAGCCGCACAGTTCAACCGATACGCAAAAGTTAGGGCTGCCAAAGGCCCTCGACAGGCGCTGGATCCAATCGACCGCATCCTCGGCGGCCGAGGTGGAAGGCGAAGCCGAGGTAAAAACAACACTCTGAGGACCGTGCCGGGCGGCGATGGCTTTTAGTCGGTTCGCTGTCAGGTCCAGAGCCTCATCCCAGGTGATGCGCTGCCAGCCGGGGTCAGGGTCGCCTTTCGGCCGGGTGCGCTTCAGCGGGTACAGCAGCCGGTCGGGGTGATAGACCAGCTCCGGTGCGGCACGCCCCTTGGCGCACAGCGCTTTTCCAGTCGGATGGTCGGGATCCGGCTCGAGGGCGATGAAACGACCATTTTCGACCCTGGCGATTGCGCCGCAGCGAGAGACGCACAGCGCGCAGTAGCCCCGAATTAATCCGGCGGGCTGACTTTCGCCGTCCATGCAGCACCTCCTCTGAAGGACGCAGCAGAATATTATTTATCGCTGTTCTGGGGGTAATGCACACGTAAAGGTCAGAGGCGAGAAAAAGTGGATACATTATATCAACTTACAGGGCAGTCTGCGGCAGGCGCTTCCGCAGACTGCCCTGCAGCTTGCCAGCCGGTAGCAGCTAATCTGCATCCGCCATACGGATCACCTCCTGGATAGTCTGGATCACCAGCTCTGACCGGTCCAGGTGAATGTAGTGGCCGCTGTCCCCGGCGATCACCTGCGGCAGCGTCGCCGACCGGCTCAAATCGGCCTGCAGTTCATCCCATGTGTTTTTGATCGAGCCCTGGTTAAATCCGGGAGGAAAATCCTGCACCAGGGTGGAACTGAGCACCGCCAGAGGCACCGCTGGCAGGGGGCCTGCAGCGCGCACCTGGGCCTGACTCTGCTGGAAAGCAGCCATTTCGGCGTCCAGAGCCCGATAGCCTCGCGACATAAACCCTGTCGCCCGGGTCGCCCCCCGGATCTCATCGGGCAGTTTGGCTGAGATGTTCGTAACCGGCTGTCCGGCCAGCCGCAGCAGGCCTGTGGGTGCCAGGAAGTTCGACAGCCTGGTCAGGCTGCGCAGACTGCCTTCATATCGAGCGCGATCTTCCTCGTTCATGCGCAGAGACTGCTCCGGATGGACGGAATCCACCAGCACGATCCCGGCGATCTGTTCGGGATAGGTGCGCGCATAGTATTGAACAAACAGGCCGCCCAGAGAATGTCCCACCAGGATGAGATCGTCCTCAATCCCCGCCCCGGACAGCAGTGCGTGCAGATCCGCCGCAGCGTGCTGGCTGTCGCGCGGCAGGGGGCCAGGTTCGCTCCACCCATAACCGGCACGGTCGTAGGTGCAAACCCGGGTCTCCTGCGCCAGTGTTGGATGCACCAGAGCCCAGTCGACCGACCAGCCGCTCATGCCGGCCTCCAGCAGCACGGTTGGCTCCCCTTCACCCAGACAGTGAAGGTGCAGCCGGTGTCCGCCGACATCGATCAGCCGGCCTGGAACGGGATAGGAACGCCGGTCGTAGAATCCGGCAGCGATATGAAAAAGGGTCGAGAAAATCATGCCGCCCACGAGCAGCACAAGCAAACCTGCGGCAATTTTCTTGATGTTCATCGATCTGCTCCTTGCGGAGAATTGACTCCTTCTGCTTCTGAAGAAAGGAACCAGCCGCCGGACGAGCGTCTTTCAATGATCAACCCGGGATATTCTTCCGTCAGGTGATCCAGAACTTCCACCGGCTGGCCTTTTAAATGGCGGTCGAAGAACGCCAGCGGCAGATCCAGAAAGACGGCATCCTTGAGATCATCGTCGACGGGGCCGGTGAGGCCCAGCCACGCTGTCAGCGGAGACAGAAAGCGGGCATCGGAAAAGTCGGTGTGATACATACCCGGCGCCAGAACCAGGTAAGCATCGGCCTGCGTATGCTCGAAGGCTGCCCGGATCGTCGTCTGGGTTTCTTCAATGTCGAACTGCTTCCAGCCTTCCTGCTGCATCGTCTCTGCATCCCGTGTGATCCACATGACCGGCTGCCGCAGCCCCTGCCCGGCAACATCAGGCGTCATGAAGACATCCATCGCCAGGCAGGCCTGCAAACGTGCATCCAGCCGGCAGGCTTCCGCAGCCAGGACCCCACCCAGCGAAGAACCGAAGGCCGCTGTGCGGGACATATCCAGGCGGCCGGTCAGGATGCCGTACGGGTCGTTTTCGTTGACGACAGCCAGCTGGTCCAGGGTGAAGAGGATATCCTGCGTCAGATAGGGCAGCGCCAGGTCATAAATCCTCGGATGCCCGGGACTGGTCGGATCGAACATGCGCGGGTCGAAAACCGCAGTGCGCCCGTCAGGGAAAAGCACCCCACTGGCAGCGTACGGGTGGTCGATGGCCGCCACGACATAACCGTGCGATACCAGTTCTTCGACCTGCCGGGTGTTGTGCTGGCGAAAGCCGCCGCGCCCGTGCGAAAAGATTAACACCGGGTATTGGGGCTGCTCGTCAGCAACAGAGGCGAAAGGGATGGCATTTGTGGTGATGTATTTCAGGTGCGAGAGGAAAAATTCCGGCAGGCCCAGCAGGCGCGCGATGGGGCCCAGCAGTCTACCTTCTTCCACATAAGGAGCGTACCGTCCGCCCCCATCCCCTGCTGCCGGATACCAGACCTGCACCATGATTTCCCGCCGGTCATCGGGATCCGGCGTGAAAAACTCACCCCGCTTCGTGTCCACCCAGTGGTAGGTGACCGTCCCCACAGCATAGGGGCCGCCCGGCGTGGGGAATTGAAACACAGGCAGGCTGAGCGGCAGGACGACCGAAACCACCAGGACCAGCGCAACCGGCAGGACGACCAGCCAGGGCAGCCGAAACGTCTCCGCAGTCAAACGCACAGAAGCGGCGTACTTGACGATCCAGACAGGCAAAAACAGCGCACTGAGCACCGCGGCTGGGGCCATCTGCCAGCGTGGACCTTCAACCAGCGCCTGCACGCCGGCCACCAGCAGGCCGGCCAGCACGAGAATCCCCGAGACAAACCGCCCAGCCGGCAGCACGCCGGACAGGGATAGAAATGTAAACAGGTTGACGAGGACCAGCAAAAATTCGAAGGGTCGCATATTTACCTCCCCCGTACTGCTCAGGCTCCAATCCTGGCTGCCACACGCTTTCCCATATCGATGCGCAGGCAAGCCGGATGGAGTCTGTGTACCGGTAATCCCCTGAACGGATAATCGTGGCGCTGATTCTACGGAGCAGCACACAGCGCGTCATTCCCCAAATGGGGAATCTATGGGGGATATTTCTGAAACGCCGGGGGGAGGGTTTGTAAAGTACAGTTACAGCAGGTGCAGCTCACGTGCACGCCGGACGGCCTGCATGCGGCCGCGCGCATCGAGCTTTCGACAGATGTTCTTCAGGTGCTGCTTGATGGTGCCGGGAGAGACGAACAATTTTTCGGCCGCTTCTTTATTCGACATCCCTTCGGCGATCAGGCGCAGCACTTCCAGTTCACGCGCTGTCAGAGGGATCGTTCCGTCTGGAGAGGGTGGCAGCGCCAGCCGTTCTGCGCCTCTGTCATGTGCAAAAGCGGCCAGAAGGGCGGTCACTTCACCCCCGGGGTCGATTCCCTGTGACCTCAGAGTCTCCAGCAGGCTGCGCACTGGCCGCCCCAGGTCCAGAAAGCTGCGCACAAAACCTTCCGGACGGGCCAGAAGCAGCGCCTGCAGCAAAACATCCTGCGCCTCAGCCTGCCTGCCCAGCGCCTGAAGAACCGGCACCTGCAGGCCCAGGATCTCAATTAACCGGCCGGTTCGCCCGCCTTTTTCCGCCAGCTCACGCAGCCGCTCCAGCAGATCCAGCGCACCAGAAAAGTTCCCCTGGGCCAGCATCAAACGGGCCAGCGCAAGCTGTTCCAGCTCGCTGCCGCCGCGGCAGTCTC
>Ga0207873_1000993_pt1 | contig 28936 bp, 25 predicted proteins | sample BGWIniCompost_FD_187373 | JGI IMG/M metagenome (GOLD analysis project Ga0207873, IMG submission 187373) | Cellulose adapted compost microbial communities from Newby Island Compost Facility, Milpitas, CA, USA - BGW Initial Compost (SPAdes)... ...
TGCGGCCGTGCCGACGCGCCTGTGGTCCGTGGTCTTCGCCGCCGCCGACCCCCCGTCGCTGGCCCGGTTCTGGTCGGCGGCGACCGGGTGGCCCGCCGAGGTGTTCCCCTCCGGCGACGCCCGCCTGACCCGCCCCGACGGGCGGGGCCCGCGCCTCGAGCTGCTCCGGAGCGCCGACCCCGAGGTGGGCAGGAACCGGGTGCACGTCGACGTGGCGCCGTTCGCCGGCGACGACCACGCCGCCGAGGTCGACCGACTGCGGGCGCTCGGGGCCACCGACGTCGACGTCGGCCAGGGCGACGTGCCGTGGGTGGTGCTGGCCGACCCCCAGGGCAACGAGCTCTGCGTGCTGACGCCGCGGGGCTGAGCGGGAGCGCCGCAACACATCTGACGGGGCGTCAGATGCAGGGCTACCGTGGTGGTGTGGACGAGTGGAGGGGAGGACGGACGTGCTGAGCGCCACCGTCCGCGAGGCGGCCCGCCGCTTCGGCGACCTCGTCGCCTTCGTCGACCCCGACGGCACGCCCCTCACCTACCGGGAGCTCGACCGCCGCTCCGACGCCCTGGCGACCGCGCTCGCCGCCCGGGGGGTGGCGGAGGGCGACCGGGTGGTCCTGCGCCTGCCGTCCGACACCCGCTACGTGGTCGCCTACGCCGCGGCCGCCAAGCTGGGCGCGATCACGGCCGGGCTCAACCCGCTCCTCGCCGAGCCCGAGCAGCGGGCGCTGGCCGACCTCGCCGACCCCCGGGTCGTCCTCGACGACCCGGCCGAGGTGGGCGAGCTGGTCGCCGACGGCGAGGCCCGCATGGCCGACGCCGGCCCGCCGCCGCCGCTGCCCGCCGACCCCGACCGGCCGGTCGCCATCGTCTTCACCTCGGGCACGACCGGGCGGCCCAAGGGCGCGGTGTTCTGCGAGCGGCAGCTCGCCGCCGTGGCGCTGTGCGACACCGGCGGCGCGTGGGCCTCGCCCGGGCGCCCGGGCCCGGCGATGCTGGCCTCGACGCAGTTCGCCCACGTCGGCTTCACCACCAAGCTGCCCTGGTACCTCCGGCTCGCCACCCGGACGCACATCCTGGGCCGCTGGCGGGCCGACGACGCGCTGCGCACGATCGCCGAGCAGCGCATGCCGTCGATCGGCGGGGTGGCGCCCCAGTTCGCGCTCATGCTGCGCTCGCCCGAGATCGACCGCCACGACTGGTCGCACGTCGAGACCGTCGTCGCCGGCGGGGCGGCGTCGCCCCCGGCGCTCGTCGCCGCCGTGCGGGAGCGGTTCGGTGCCGCCTACTCGGTCCGCTACTCGTCGACCGAGTCGGGCGGGTGCGGCACGGGCACCGCCTTCGACGCCGACGACGAGGAGGCGCTCCACACCGTGGGCCGGCCCCGCCGGGGCGTCGAGGTGTCGGTGCGCGACCCCGAGGGGCGGCCGCTGCCGGCCGGCGAGGTCGGCGAGCTGTGGCTGCGCTCGCCGACGCAGATGCAGGGCTACTGGCGGGACCCCGAGGCCACGGCCGCGACCCTGGTCGACGGCTGGCTGCGCACGGGCGACCTGGCGTCGGTCGACGAGCGGGGGCTCGTGCGCCTGGCCGGACGGGTCAAGGAGATGTTCGTGCGGGGCGGGTACAACGTCTACCCCGCCGAGGTCGAGGCGGCGCTCGTCGCCCACCCGGCCGTCGCCGAGGCGGCGGTCGTGCCCCGGCCCGACCCGGTCATGGGCGAGGTCGGCGTGGCGGTGGTCGTGCCCGCCGACCCGGGGGCGCCGCCGACGCTCGAGGACCTGCGGGCGTTCCTCGCCGACCGGCTCGCCCGCTACAAGCTGCCCGAGGCCCTGCGGGTCGTCGACGCCCTGCCGCTCACGCCCATGCAGAAGGTCGACCGCCGCCGCCTGGCGGCCCAGGAGGCCGAGGCCGCGGCCCTGGAGGCAGGGGCGTAGCGGGGTCCTTCGGCCCGGCCCCCGCTTCGCCCGAACCGCGGGCGGGGCGCCGGACCCCCCGGTGGCTCAGGCCGAGGGCTCGGTGCCGAGGATGGAGACGAAGCTGACCATCTCGCCCGGGTAGCCGCCCAGGTTGTGGGTGAGGGCGAGGTGGCGCTGCCCGTAGGTCGAGATGCGGCGCTCCTCGGGGGCCTCGCCCCGCAGCTGCAGCCAGGCCTCGAACATCATGCGCAGGCCGCTCGCCCCCACCGGGTGCCCGAACGACTTCAGGCCGCCGTCGGGGTTGACCGGCAGCTCGCCGTCGAGGTCGAAGGTGCCGTCGAGCACGTGCTTCCAGGCGGTGCCCCGCTCGACGAAGCCGAGGTCCTCCATGAGCACGAGCTCGGTGGGCGTGAAGCAGTCGTGCACCTCGGCCATGGCCAGCTCGGCCCGGGGGTCGGTGACGCCGGCCTGGGCGTAGGCGTCCCGGGCCGAGGCCTCGATCTCGGGGAAGGTCGTGTAGTCGTAGCCCGGGTCGGTCAGCCCCGAGCCGTTGCCGGCCACGAACGACAGCGCCTTCACGTACAGCGGCCGGTCGGTGTAGCGGTGGGCGTCCTCGGCCCGCACGACGACGGCCGCGGCGGCGCCGTCGGCCACCCCGGCGCAGTCGAACACCGACAGCTCGCCGGCGACGGCGGGCATGGCGCAGATCTGCTCGACCGACACCTCCCGCCGGAACTGGGCCCGGGGGTTGCGGGCCCCGTTGGCGTGGTTCTTGGCGGCGATGCGGGCGAGCGCCCGCCGCAGCTCGTCCCGGTCGACGCCGTAGCGCTTGGCGTAGGCCGGCGCCACCATCGAGAACATGGCGGCGGCGGTCAGCGTGCGGTTGGTGCCGTCGGTGGGGATGGGGAAGGCGTTGAGGCCCTGGTAGCCGCTGTCCTTCACCTTCTCGACCCCGACGGCCATGGCCACGTCGTAGGCGCCGGAGGCCACGGCGTAGGCGGCCTGCCGCAGCGCCTCCGACCCGGTGGCGCACATGTTCTCGACCCGGGTGACCGGCTTGCCCTCGAGCTGCAGCGGCTTGGCCAGCACCATGCCGCTCATGCCCGACTGCGCGGTGCCGAGCCAGAAGGCGTCGACGTCGTCCTTGGTGATGCCGGCCGACGCGAAGGCCTCGCCGGTGGCGTCGAGCAGCAGCTCGTCGACGCCCTTGTCCCAGTGCTCGGCGAACCGGGTGCAGCCCATGCCGACGATGGCCACCCGGTCCCGGATCCCGTGCGAACCCATCCTCAGCTCCCCCCTGTCGTCGACGCGCCGGCGGTGCGGACCGGTCGGGCCTTCCAGAAGTAGTTGTGGATGCCGTCGGCGGTGAACAGCCGGCGGAACGTCATCTCCACCCGGCCGCCGATGGCGACGTCCTCGACGTCGACGTCGGTCAGCTCGACGGGCAGGCGGCCGCCGCCGTCGAAGTCGACGACGGCGAAGACGACCGGCGGGGACGGCGAGTAGGCCAGCCGGTCGACGGTGTAGGTGACGATGGTGCCGGTGGCGTCGGCCATCGGCCGGCGTCGGTCGTCGAGCGGCGAGGGCGGCAGGTGGACGGTGCCGTCGGCCGCCTCCGAGCCCACGAAGCCGAACTTCCAGTCGCGCGACCGCCCGGCCGCGGCGGCCGAGGGCCGGGCGGGCTCCGGCCGGCGGGGCGGCTCGACCGGCAGGACGCCGCGCCAGGCGAGGAAGGTGCCGTAGGCGACCGGCGCACCGGCGGCGACCTGGTCGGCGACGCTGGGCGTCGGGCGCCGGCTGGCCAGGGCGTCGGTGGTGCGCAGGAGGACGACGTCGGCACCGTCGGCCAGCACGACGAGGGCGATCACCTCGCCGGGGCGGGCGGCGTCGAGGGCGTCGGCGAGCAGCAGGCCCGGGTGGGCGGCGCCGGTGAACCCGACGGTGGCGTCGAGACCGGGGGCGAGCCGGTCGCCGAGGCCGAGCCGCGTGCCCAGCGTCGCCGCCGCCCGGGCGTGCGAGGTGGCGACGAGCACCCGGTCGACCTGGTCGACGACGAGGCCGGCGGCCTTCAGCGCGTCGCCCCACGCCTGGGCGCCGAGCTCGACGTAGCGGCCCTCGCCGAAGCGCTCCTCCCACAGCTTCGAGGCGATCTCCCCCGGTGTGCGCCAGCGGTCGACGAACTCGTCGGTGGCCGAGGCCCGGCCGATCACCTCGGCGAGCAGCTCGCCGTCCTCGGACGACCCGACGAGCAGGGCCGAGGCGCCGTCGCCGCCGGCCGCCTCGTCGGGCGAGCCGGGCCGACCGGTGCGCACCTCGCCGGCGACGACCAGCGCCGGCCCGCCGCCCAAGCCGGCGTCGAGGGCGCCGACGGCCGAGCGGACGGCGCCGTTGACGTCGAAGGCCGGCGCGGCCGGGTCGAGCCGCAGGGCCGCGTGCACGGCGGTGGCGTTGGTCTTGTCCAGGTACGGCGGGCTGACGGTGGCGAACCACAGCGAGCGGGGCGCGGCGCCGTCGGGGGCGGCGGCCAGCGCGGTGCGGGCGGCGGCGACGGCCATGGTCGTGGCGTCCTCGTCGTAGGAGGCGACCGTGCGCTGCCCCCGTCCCCCGCCGGTGCCGGCCACCGGCCGGATCTCCGACCGGTCGAGCCGGCGGTACGGCAGGTACGCGCCGTAGCTCAGGATCCCCCGTGACGCCATGGGCCCAGGCTACGGCGGGATCTGACGGGTCGTCACATCTTCCGCGCCGCCGGTGCGGGGGTCAGCGCTCGCAGCCGACGCCGTCGCCGTTGCCGTCGAACCCGTGGGGGTCGGGCGGCAGGACGGTGAAGCGGCGGTGGGGGACGTCGCCGCAGTCGAGGTCGGGCGGCGCCGGCGGGATGCAGACGTCGGGGTAGGACGGGTCGCACCGGCCGCCCCCGGAGGGCGCGGGCGCCGGTGCCGGGGCGGGCACGGCGCCCGGCGCGGCACCCCCGCCGGCCGCCGCCCCCTGGTCCACGCAGCCCGCGCCCCACAGGCCACGCCCGGCGGCGCGGGCCTCGGCCACCGCGGCGCCGATCTCCTCCGCGTGGGCGACGTTGGGCGGGATGGTGAGCTGCTGGGCGAACCCGTCGCGGGCCATGGCCACGTTGACGTGGAGGCCGTCGCTCAGCCGGTACACGTAGGCGAGCGTGCGTCCGTAGCGGTCCTGGCGCTCGGCGTCGTGGACGAGCCGGACGGGCGTGCCGGGCCCGACCAGCGACGCGAGGTGGGCGGTCGCCTCGTCGGCGTAGCACTCGTCCTGGGCGACCTCGGGGGTGTCGATGCCGATGAGGCGGACCCGCACCTCGGTGCCGCCCACGCTCGCCCGCAGGGTGTCGCCGTCGGTGATGCCCACGACGATGGCGTCCTCGCCCGGGGGGATGCCGGGCGCGGCCACCGTCGTCGTGGTCGGCGATGCCGTGGTCGTCGTCGCCGAGGTGGTCGTCGTCCGCCGGGTCGTGGGCGGCCGGGTCGACCGCTCGGCCGCCTCGGTGGTCGTCGCCTCGGTCCCGGCGTCGTCGGGGGCGGGCGCGCAGGCCGGCGCCACGGCCACGACCACGGCCGCCACCAGGGCCGCCACCCGGCGGCGAGGGCGTCGAGGGGAAGCGGGCACCATCACCAGCATGGCTACGCCACCCGCCGTGACATCCCCTACGGGCGGCGACCGGTGACGACCGGCCCGGGACCGCCCCGCCCGTGCGGCCCCGGCCACGTAACCTCCGTCACGGACAGGCCGTACCGGTGGCCAGGACCGTGCGGGGAGGGCAGGTGCACCCGGATCTCGAGGCGGAGCAGGCCTACTTCGACCACGCGCTCGAGCAGCGCGAGCTGGCGCTGTCGCAGCTCGGGCGCAGCCCGGAGCTCGCGGCCGACCCCAAGTCGGCCGTCCAGCTGCGGGAGCGGCTCAAGGCCGTCGACGTCGACCCGGACGAGGCCGTCGCGTTCGGCCGCATCGACGACGGCGAGGCGCGCTGGTACATCGGCAAGTCGGCCATCTGGGACCACCGCGACGCCGACGAGGTCCTGGTGGTCAACTGGCAGGCGCCGGTCGCCGCCCGCTTCTACACGGCGACGCCCGCCGACCCCCAGGGGCTGGTGGCCCGGCGCACCTACAAGTGCCGCGCCAACCGGATCCTCGACATCGACGAGCTGGTGTTCGCGGCGGCGGCCGAGGCGGTGGCCGAGGACGCGGGCCTCGACGCGCCGGTGCTCGACGACGCGCTGCTGGCCAGCCTGGCCGAGGCCCGCTCCGGGGAGCTGGCCGACATCGTCGCCACGATCCAGGCCGCCCAGTACGAGGTCATCAGCCGCCCGATGGAGCAGCTGCTCGTCGTGCAGGGCGCCCCCGGCACCGGCAAGACCGTCGTCGGCCTCCACCGGGTGTCGTGGCTGCTGTTCAACATGCGGGAGTCGCTGCGCCCCGACGACGTGCTGATCGTCGGCCCCAACCCGGCCTTCGTCCGGTACATCTCGACCGTGCTCCCCGCCCTGGGCGACGGGGCGGTCGTCCAGCAGCCGATCACCGCGCTCGGGCCCCGCGTCCGCCAGGGCCGGCGCGACGACGACCGCGTGCGCCGGCTCAAGGGTGACCTGCGCATGGACGAGCTGCTCCGCCGGGCGCTGCGGCGCCGGGAGCGGATCGAGCCCGGGCCGGTGACGCTGACCGTCGGCGGGCGGCGGGTGACGATCGACGCGGCCGAGCTGGAGGCCCGGGCCGCGCAGCTGCCGCACGCCCCGCACAACGTCGTCTACGAGGTGCTGCGCGACCACCTCATCCGGCTCGTCGAGGCCGAGCTGCGCCGGGCGGGCGTGCGCGACCTGGCCGCGTTCGACATCTCGGCCCGGGGCCCGGACGCCCGCGAGGTCGACAACTACCTCGACCGGGTGTGGCCGAACCTGACGCCCCAGGCCTTCCTGCTCGACCTGCTGTCGACCCGGCGCCAGCTCGAGGCGGCGGCCGAGGGCCTGCTCTCGCCCGAGGAGGTCGAGATGCTGGCGATCCCCCGCGACGCCCGGCTGGGGTCGTGGGAGTGGTCGCCCGACGACATGCCGCTGCTCGACGCCGCCGACCACCTGCTGAACGGCACGCGGCGGGACTACGCCTACGTCGTCGTCGACGAGGCGCAGGACCTCTCCCCCATGCAGCTGCTGTCGATCCGGCGCCGGTCGCGCACCGGGTGGATGACGGTGCTCGGCGACCTCGCCCAGGGCACGAGCCCCTGGGCCCACGAGCGGTGGGACGACATCGCCCGCCTCCTCGGACGCCAGGGCGTGCCGGCCCACCTCGACGAGCTGCACCACGCCTACCGGCTCCCGGCCGAGGTCCACGAGGTGGCCATGCGGCTGCTGCCGGCGATCGGCCCGGGGCTGGCCCGCCCGTCCCCGGTGCGCTGGACGGGCCGGCCGGTCACGGTCCGCACCTCGACGCCGGACGCGCTGGTCCGGGACGTCGTGGCGACGGCCCGCGACCTGCTGGGGACGGGCCTGATCGGCATCGTCGTCCCCGACGCCCTGCGCCGCGAGGTCGGCCACGAGCTCGACGTGCAGGACCTCGCCTGGTCGCCGGAGCTGCGGGCGCGCGCCGCGCCGATCGTCGTCCTGACGCCGGAGGAGGCGAAGGGCCTCGAGTTCGACAACGTCGTGGTGGTCGAGCCGGCCCGGATCGTCGCCGAGCACGCCCGTGGGCTGCCGGCCCTGTTCGTGGCCCTGACCCGTTGCACCCGGCACCTGGCGCTCGTCCACGCGGCCCCGCTGCCGGCCCAGCTCGGGCTGGCGCCGACCGCGCCGCCGCCACCGGTCGCCGCCGAACCCGGGGAGCGGGAGGGCGCGGCACCGGCCGCGGACCACCCGCCCGCGGCCGCCGGGTCGGCGCCCGGGCCGGACGGCTCGGCCCCCGACGACGCCCCCGCCGCCGACGCCGGTGCCGGGGCGGGCGCTGACGGCGCCGGGGCCGACGGTGCCGACGGCGCTGCCGGCACCGAGGGTGCCGGGCGGGACGGTGCCGACGGCACCCGGAGGGACGGCGCCGACGGCGCGGACGGTGACCGGGAGGGCGACGGGGGCGGCCGGGGCGGCAACGGGGTGGTCGCCGGCCCGGCCGCGCCGGACGACGGCCCCGTGCCCGTCGCCGTCGCCGACGCCGGCGCGCTCGTCTCGTCGGGCGCCGTCGAGCGCGAGGTGGCGCGGGCGGTGGCCGCCAGCCTCGTCCGCTACCTCACGCTGTGCGTGCAGCCGGAGCTCGTCCCCCTCGTCATCGAGGAGATGCAGCGCTGGCGGGCCCCGGCCCCCGCCGAGGAGCCGGCCTGAGCGTGGGCGGTACCGTCGGGCGGTGCACGCCGACCGCTTCGCCCCCCTGCCCCCGGACGTCGCCGAGCGCTGGGCCAAGTTCGGTAGCTGGGACCGCACGTACTTCCCGAGCCTCGTCGGGCTCCAGCTCGAGGAGGTGCGCGCCGACTACTGCCGGATGCGCCTGCCCTACCGGCCCGAGCTCGACCAGCCCCACGGCGTCGTGCACGGCGGCGCGATCGCCACGCTGATCGACACCGTGGTCGTGCCCGCCGTCGGCGCCGCCTACGAGCCGGGCTGGGAGTACGCCACGGTCACCATGGACGTCCAGTACCTCGCCGCCGTCGTCCGCGAGGACGCGGTCGCCGAGGGGTGGGTGGTCCAGCGGGGCCGCTCGCTGGTCTTCTGCCGGGCCGAGGTCACGACCGCGAGCGGGCGCCTGGCGGCCACCGGCTCGCTCACCTACCGGGTGCGCCCCCCTCGCGGCTAATCTGACGCATCGTCAGATTCGGCGGGTGCGCCGCTGCGCCCGCCGCAGCCGTCGCGGCCAGGGGGGATCCGCATGGACTTCGAGTTCTCCGAGGAGCAGAAGCAGTTCCTCGCCGAGGTCGAGGCGTTCCTCGACGAGCACCAGGACCCCGAGGTCATGGACCCCACCCGGGAGAACATGGCCCAGATCTGCGACACCCCCGCCCGCCGGGCCTTCATGGCCAAGATCGGCGAGAAGGGCTGGCTGGGCATGACCTGGCCGAAGGAGTACGGCGGGTCCGAGCAGGACGGCGTCTACGAGTACCTGCTCAACGAGGCGCTCGCCCGCCGGGGCGCGCCGCAGATCGGCAAGGGCGTCGGCATCATCGGCAAGACGCTCATCCGCCACGGCTCCGAGAAGCTCAAGCGCGAGTTCCTCCCCAAGATCCTCCGCAACGAGGTCGAGTTCGCCATCGGCTACTCGGAGCCCAACGCCGGCTCCGACGCCGCCTCGATGCAGCTGCGGGCCACCCGCGACGGCGACGGCTGGCGGCTCAACGGCCAGAAGACCTGGACGACGTCGGCGCACTTCGCCGAGTGGTACTGGGTCGGCGCCCGCACCGACCCCGACGCGCCGAAGCACCACGGCATCACGCTCTTCCTCGTCCCGCTCGACCACCCGGGGCTGACCATCCGGCCCATCTGGACGATGGGCGACGAGCGGACCAACGAGGTCTTCTTCGACGACGTCTTCGTCCACGACGACTACGTCGTCGGCGAGGTGAACAAGGGCTTCCAGTACATCGCCCAGGCGCTCGACCTCGAGCGCTTCACGATGTTCACCTACAGCCAGATCGACGAGCGCATCAAGCTCCTCGTCGAGTACGTGCGCACCGCCACCCGGGACGGCGAGCCGCTGAAGGACGACCCGGTGGTCCGCCAGCGCATCGCCCGGCTCGTCACCGAGGGCGAGGTCGCCCGCCTGCTCGGCCTGCGCTTCGTGCACGAGTCGATGCGCAGCGTCGACCCGCCGCGGGCCGAGGCGTCCGAGTACAAGCTCTACGCCACCGAGCTGTCGAAGCGGGTGGCGGACGCCTCGATGGACATCGCCGGGCCCGGCTCGCAGCTCCGGGTGGGCACCGAGGAGGCGCCGATGGCCGGGCGGGCCGAGTCGACCTACCGCTACACGGTCATCGACACCATCGGCGGCGGCACCTCGGAGGTGCAGAAGAACATCATCGCCACCCGCAAGCTGGGCCTGCCCCGGAACTTCTGAGGCCGCCGTGTCCGAGGGCCCCCTCGCCGGCACCACGGTGCTCGACCTCTCGACGGTCGGGCCGGCCACCCGGTGCTCGCGCCTGCTCGCCGACTACGGCGCCCGGGTCGTCAAGGTCGGCCCGCCGCCCAAGGCGGGGGCGACGCCGCTCGTGCCGCCGTTCCACGCCTACAGCGGCCAGCGGGGCCAGCAGCGGGTGCAGATCGACCTGCGGTCCGAGCGCGGCCGGGCCGCCTTCCTGCGGCTGGCGGCGGCGGCCGACGTCGTGCTCGAGAGCTTCCGCCCCGGCGTCGTCGACCGCCTCGGCGTCGGCTACGAGGCCGTCCGGGCGGTGAACCCCGGGATCGTCTACTGCTCGACCAGCGGCTACGGGCAGACCGGCCCCTACGCCCAGCGGGCCGGCCACGACATCAACTACCTGGCCGTCGGCGGCTACCTGCACATGTCCGAGCGCACCGCCGAGGGCCGGCCGCCGCTGCCGGGGGCGACGGTCGCCGACATCGCCGCCGGCGGCCTGCACGCGGCGGCGGCGATCCTGGCCGCCCTCGTCGCCCGGGCCCGGACCGGCGAGGGCACCTACCTGGACGTCGCCGTGGCCGACGGCGTGCTGTGGATGCTCTCGCTCTACATCGACGAGTACCTGGCGACCGGCGAGGCGCCCGGTCCCGGCCACTACGTCCTCACCGGCCGCTACGCCTGCTACGACGTCTACCCCACCGCGGACGACCGCTGGCTGGCGGTCGGCGCCATCGAGCCCGCCTTCTGGGCCAACCTCTGCCGGCTCGTCGGCCTCGAGCGCTGGATCGACCACCAGACCGACGACGCCGTGCAGGACGCCATCCGGGCCGACCTGCGGGCGGTGTTCCGCACCCGCACCCGCGACGAGTGGGTGGCGCTGCTGGCCGACGCCGACACCTGCGTCGCCCCGGTGCTCGACATCGCCGAGGTGGCGGCCGACCCGCAGGTGGCGGCCCGGGGCGCCATCGTCGAGGCCGTCCACCCGCAGCGGCCGCCGTTCCGCCAGCTCGGGCCGCTGCTCGCCGGCACGCCCCGGCGGGACCGCTACGAGCTGCCCGACGTCACGACGACCGACACGACGGCGCTGCTCGCCGAGGCGGGCGTGCCCGGCGACGAGATCGAGGCCCTGCTGGCCGAGGGGGTGATCGCATGACGACCGCCGGCGCCGGCACCGACGTGCCCGAGGACGTCCTGTCCTGGATCGGCGAGACCCGCTACGAGGAGACCGCGAACTTCCCCGTCGAGCGGGGCTACGTGTGGACCTCGTGCGCCTCGGTCGAGAACGGCAACCCGCTGTTCTGGGACGACGAGGTGGCGGCGGAGCTGACCGACGGGCCGATCGCGCCGCCGACGACGCTGTCGCTGTGGTTCCGCCCCCACTTCTGGCAGCCGGGGGGCGGCCCGCAGAAGCTGCCCCTGCAGGTCCACTTCGACCTGAAGGAGCGGCTCGGCCTCCCCGAGGCCGTCATGACCGACAGCGAGGTCGTGTTCCACGCGCCGGTGCGGCCCGGCGACGTCATCAGCACCTCGCAGGTGCTCCGCTCGCTCAGCGAGCCGAAGACGACCAAGCTCGGCACCGGGCGGTTCTGGGTCATCGACGTGCCCTACCGCAACCAGCGGGGCGAGCTGGTCGGCGTCGAGACCTTCACCGGCTTCGGCTACGTCCGGGCCGAGCGGCCGCCGGCCGCCGAGGCGCCCCCGGCCGGCACCGGCGCCACCGGCGGCGAGCGGCCCGGGCCCGCGGCGGGCGGCGAGGGGTCCGCCGCGGCCGGGGAGCGGGCCCGGCGCGACCTGCTGTTCGGCGACGTCGCCGTCGGCGACGCGCTGCCGCCGCTCGCCCACCCGGTGACCGCCACGACGGTCGTGCTCGGCGCGCTCGCCACCCGGGACTGGCGACCCATGCACCACGACCGCGACTTCGCCGTCCACCGCAACGGCGCCCGCGACATCTTCCTCAACACGCCCAACCAGCAGGCGTGGCTCGAGCGCTACGTCACCGACTGGACCGGCCCCCGGGGCCGGCTCGGCCGGCTGCGGTTCCGGATGCGGGACTCGATCTACCCGGGCGACACCATGACCTTCACCGGCACGGTCACCGACGCGACCGTCGACGGCACCGGCTGCGGCTGGGTGACCGTCGCCGTCGAGGTGCGGGCCGCGCCGCCCGACCGCCTGTGCACGACCGCCGAGCTGCGGGTGGCCCTCCCCGTCTCGCCCGACGACAACCCGTGGCGCCGCACCGGGGAGGCGTGGGTGCCGTGACCCGCGCCCGCCGACCGGCCCACCGACCCCGACCCGCCGACCGCCGGAGGACCTGACGCCATGCTCGACCTCACCTTCTCCGAGGAGCAGGAGATGCTGCGCGACACCGTGCGCAGCCTGCTCGCCGAGCACGCACCGCTCACCGTCGCCCGGGAGATGGAGGACGACCCCGTCGGCTACCCGGACGAGCTGTGGAAGCGGATGGCCGAGCTCGACCTCCTCGGCCTGCTGCTGCCCGAGGAGCACGGCGGCTCGGGCATGACGGCGCTGGAGGGCGTCGTCCTCTACGAGGAGCTCGGCCGCAGCCTCGCCCCCACGCCGCACTTCGTGAGCTGCGTGGCCAGCGGCCTGGCCATCGCCCGGGGCGGCGACGCCGAGCAGCGGTCGAGGTGGCTGCCCCGGATCGCCACCGGCGAGGCCGTGCTCACGCCGGCCTGGCTCGAGCCCGACCGCGGCTTCGGCCCCGAGGGCGTGCAGACCCGGGCCACGAGCGACGACGGCGGCGAGACCTACGTCGTCACCGGCGTCAAGCGCCACGTGCTGTTCGCGGCGGCGGCCACCCGGCTGCTGGTCTTCGCCCGCACCGGCGACGGGCCCGAGGAGATCGACCTGTTCCTCGTCGACCCGCAGGCGCCGGGGGTCCGCCTGACCCAGCAGCGCTCGGTCGCCTCCGACACCCAGTACCGGGTCGACCTGGAGGGCGTGCGGGTGCCGGCGGCCGACCGCCTCGGCGCCCCCGGCTCGGGCTGGGCGACGTGGACCGCGGTGCGCGACGACGCGCTGATCATGCTGGCCGCCTGGGCCGTCGGTGCGGCCGAGCACACCCAGGCCATGACCGTCCAGTACGCCAAGGACCGCGAGCAGTTCGGCAAGCCGATCGGCGCGTTCCAGGCCATCGCCCACTACCTGGCCGACCGCCAGACCGAGCTCGACGGCGCCCGCACCCTGGTCCACGAGGCCGCCTGGGCCCGGGCGACCGGCCGCCCGACCGGCCGGCTGGCGCCGATGGCCAAGCTGTTCGCCTGCCGGATGTTCCGCGACCTGACGGCCACGGCCCAGCAGGTCCACGGCGGCAACGGCTTCACGCTGGAGTACGACGTGCAGCTCTTCTTCCGGCGGGCCAAGGCGCTGCAGCTCTCCTGGTGGGGCGAGCGCGACCTCGAGGAGCTGATCGCCGCCGACGTGCTCGACGGCTGACGGTGGATCTGACGGTGCGTCAGACCCTGGCTACCGTGGCACCATGAGCGACGAGGACCTCCTGGTGCGCGAGGCCGGCGGCGTGCGGTGGATCACGCTCCACCGGCCCGACGCGGGCAACGCCCTCACCCCGGACCAGCGCGACCGGCTCATCGACCTGCTGGCCGACGCCTCGGCCCGCGTCGAGGTGCGGGCGGTCGTCCTCACCGCCACCGGCCGCCACTTCTGCACCGGCGCCGACCTGCGGGCCCAGCGGCCGGGGCCCGAGCGGCCCGCCGGGGCGCCGGAGAAGGTCGTCGGCGACGTGGCCCGCATGCTCCACACCGGCTCGCAGCGCCTGGTGTCGGCCGTGCTCGACTGCGAGAAGCCGGTCCTCGCCGCGGTCAACGGCACGGCCGCCGGCATCGGCGCCCACCTGGCGCTGGCCTGCGACCTCGTCATCGCCGCCGAGGGCGCCCGCTTCATCGAGGTCTTCGTCCGCCGGGGGCTGGTGCCCGACGGCGGCGGCGCCTGGCTGCTGCCCCGGCTCGTCGGCCTGCAGCGGGCCAAGGAGCTGGTCTTCCTCGGCGACGCGCTCGACGCCGCCGCCGCCGAGCGGCTGGGGCTCGTCAACCGGGTCGTGCCGGCGGAGGAGCTGGAGGCGGTGGCCGGCGAGTGGGCCGCCCGCCTGGCCGCGGGTCCCACCCGGGCCCTCGGGCTGGCCAAGTCCCTGCTCAACCGCTCGCTGGACAGCGACCGGGCCACCGCCTTCCGCGAGGAGGCGCTGGCCCAGGAGCTGAACATGACGACCCGCGACGCCAACGAGGGCGTCCGGTCGTTCGTCGAGCGGCGGGACCCCGAGTACCTCGGCTGGTGACCCGGGCCGCTGCCGGGCCCCGGCGGGCCCGCCGGTACGCTCGGCCCGTGCCTCGCAGGGGAACCCGGGCGCTGCTCACCGGTGTCGCCGTCGCCGCGGCGGCCGCCCTCGTGCTCGCCCGCCGCCGGCGCGGCCGGGCCGCGGGCACGGCGGCCGACGGCCCCGGCCCGGCGGTGCGGGCCCGCTCGCGCGCCCAGCGCCGGGCCGAGCTGGCCCGGCTGGGGGGCCGTGCGGGTGCCGGCTACGCGCTGCACCGGGCCCGCCGCATCTTCGCCTCGGCCGAGCGGCAGGCCGAGCTCGACCAGCGTTTCGAGATGCGCACCGCCGAGCAGGTGGCCGAGGTGCTCGGCAACATGAAGGGCGCCTTCATGAAGATCGGCCAGATGGCGTCGTACCTCGACGTCGGCCTGCCCGAGTCGACCCGGGCCGCCCTGGCCGAGCTGCAGCGGGACGCGCCGCCCATGTCGGCCGAGCTGGCGGCGAGCGTCGTCGAGCGGGAGCTGGGCGCCCCGCCCGAGGAGCTGTTCCTCGAGTGGGACCCCGTCCCGCTGGCCTCGGCGTCCATCGGCCAGGTGCACCGGGCCATCACCCGGGACGAGCGGGCGGTGGCGGTCAAGGTCCAGTACCCCGGGGTCGACGAGGCGATCGCCGCCGACATGGACTCGGCCGGGCTCGTGTTCGGCGCCCTGGGCCTGGCCTTCGACGGCTTCGACCCGGGGCCGCTCGTCGAGGAGGTCCGGGCCCGGGTGCTGGAGGAGCTGGACTACCGGCGCGAGGCCCGCAACCAGCAGCTGTTCGCCGACTTCTACCGGGGCCACCCGTTCATCCACGTGCCCGACGTGGTGCCCGAGCTGTCGACCGGCCGGGTGCTGACCACCGAGCTGGCCGAGGGCGTGCGCTTCGAGGTCATGGCCGGGTGGGACCAGGAGGAGCGCAACCTCGCCGCCGAGGCCATCTACCGGTTCGTCTTCCGCAGCCTCTACCGGCTGCGGGCCTTCAACGGCGACCCCCACCCCGGCAACTACCTGTTCCGGCCCGGCGGGCAGGTGACCTTCCTCGACTTCGGCCTGGTCAAGTACTTCACGCCGGACGAGATGGACGTGTTCGGCGACATGATCCGGGCGATGGTGATGGAGGGCGACACCGCCCGCTACCGGCGCATCGTCGAGCAGATCGGGCTGCTGCGGCCGGGCACGCCGGTCTCCGACGAGCAGGTCCACGAGTACTTCAGCCACTTCTACGAGTTCGTCCTGCGGGACGAGGAGATGACGATCACGCCGCAGTGGTCGGCCGACGCCGTCGCCCGCTACTTCGACCCCACCGGCCCCCACGGCCCCATCGTCAAGGCCGCCAACCTGCCGCCCAGCTTCGTCATCATCCAGCGCATCAACCTGGGGCTCATGGCCATCCTCGGCGAGCTGCGGGCCACGGCCAACTTCCGCCGCATCGCCGAGGAGCTGTGGCCGTGGATCGACGGCCCGCCCTCGACGCCGATGGGCAAGGCCGAGGCCGACTGGCTGGCCGAGCGCCACGGCTGACCCCGGGCGCCCGGCCGGTCCCCCGGGCGGGGCGGGCGCCTCCCTACGATGCGGTCCGTGCCGCTCCGGACCGCCCGGACGCTCGTGGACGTGCTGGCCGCCGCCCCCGCCGGCGCCGCGGCGGACGCCGACCTGCCCGGGCTGCGGGCCGGGCTCGAGGCCGCGGCGCGCGACGCCGCCGCCGTCGGCGGCTGGCACCCCGACGACCCGCTGCGGCTGACCAAGGCGGTGGTGGCCGACCTCCTGCGCTGCCCTCGGCGGGCGCTGGCGCCCGCCGAGGGCGGGGTGACCGACGACGTCGTCGCCGGCCTGGTCGTCGACGCCGCCGCCAAGCTGGCGACGCTCGTGCCCCACCGCCCGCCCACGGTCGAGGACGCCTGCGCCTACCTGCGGGCGCTCGGCGACACCACCGTCGACGACCACCTGGCCGACCGGGGCGAGGCCGCGGAGCCGCTGCGGGCCGAGCTGCGGGCCCGGGTCGAGCGCCTCGTCGCCGCCTGGCCCCGCATCGACCCCGCCTGGTGGCCGCGGGTCGAGGACCCGGTGCGGGTGCGGCTGGCGGACGGGGCCGTGACCGTCGGGGGGCGGATCGACGTCGTGCTGGGCGGCGCGCCGACCGAGCGGCCCGCCGTCCTCGTCGAGGTCAAGGGCGGTCGGTGGTGGGACGGCATGCGGGCCGACGCCCACCTCTACGCCCTGGTGGTGGCGCTGCGGGACGGCCGCCCCCCGGCCGCGGTGGTGACCGTCGTGGCCGACGGCACGACGCAGGTCGAGCCCGTCCGCCCGGCCGTGCTGGCCACGGCGGCCGACCGGGTCGAACGGGCCCTCGCGACGGCCGCGGCGCTGGCCGCCGGCGAGGCCCCCGCCACCCGGCCCGGGCCCCACTGCGACCACTGCCCGGCCCGAGCCGGCTGCCCGGCGGCCGGGGTGCGGGCCGAGGCCCTGGCGGGATGACCGCGACCCCGCCGCTCGGGGACGCCGTCGGCGCCGCCGACCGGCTCGCCGCCGCGGTGACCGCGGGGATCGACGCCGCCCTCGACGCCGCCCCCGCACCACCCGGCGACGTCGACGTCGGCTGGGTCGCCGCCCTCGACGCCACGGCCTGCCCCGCCCGGTTCCGCGGCCAGGGCGAGACCGGTTGGGGCTTCCCCGGCTGGACGCCGGCCACCGCCGCCGGGGCGGTCGCCCGGTCGGCGCTCGACCACCACCTCCACGGGCCCGATCCCGACTGCCCGCCGGCCCCGCTCGAGGCCGTGCGGGACTGGATGCGCACGGCGACGAGCATCGGCGCCCGGGGGGTCGCCGGCTGGGTGGCCGAGCTGCGGGCCGACGGCGACGGGCCGGCCCTGGCCGCCACGGCCGCCGGCGCGGCCCGCTGGATCGCCGGCTTCGTGCGCACGCTGGGCTGGCCGCTGCCCGAGCGGCTGGCGCTGCTCAACGTCGCCCGCGACGACGCGCCGGTCGCCCGCTGGTCGCCCCGCCGGGGCGCGCCGGTCCGGGTCCGCAGCGGGGCCGACGCCCGCATCGGCCGCATCGTCGGCGCCGGCGGGCACCGCCTCGTCGTCCACCGCCCGGTCGCCGGCGACGACGGCCAGCTGCGCCGGCGGGCCGCGTTCGAGGCGGCGGCCGGCGCCCTGGTGCACCGGGTGGCGGCCGCCGAGGTGGTCGTGACGACCGGCGACACCGGCGAGCGGGTCCGGGTGCCCGTCGACGAGGCCCTGCTGGCGGCCGGAGGCGAGATGGTCGTCGAGGTCGTGCGCCAGCGGGTGCGGGCCGTCGAGCGCGGGCACGACCCCGCCGACGCCCGGCCCTCGCCGGCCTGCCGCTGGTGCGAGGTGGCCGACGGCTGCGGGCCGGGCCGCGACTGGCTGGCGCGGGCCGGCCGGTGGCGGGGCGGGCTGCCCGTCCTCGCCCCCGGCTGACGGGCGGCGGGCACCGCCGTCCCGGCCGGCGTGCACCACCGTCTGCTACCGTCCGGCCGCGGCGAGCAGCTGGGGCCGGGAGGATGTCACGTGGCGGTCGCCGCAGTTGCCGACACGTCGACCGACGAGCACGCGCCGCGGGGTGCCGGCGCCCGGCGGCCGGCGCCGTTCGTGCGCTGGGGCCTGGCCACCCACCTCGTGGTGACGGCGCTCGTCGTCGGGGGGATCGTCTGGCGGCTGGGTGGCGCCTTCGCCTACGTGCTCGACGACCCGGCCATCCACCTGAGCATGGCCGACCGCCTGGTGCACGACGCCACCTGGGGCGTCACCCCGGGCGAGTTCCAGTCGGCGTCGTCGTCGCCGGCCTGGACCACCCTGCTCGCGGGGGCCACGCTCGTCGCCGGGCCGGTCGTGCACGTCGTCCCGCTGGCCCTGAACGTCGCCGCCGGGGTCGCCGTCGTGCTCCTGCTCGGCCGGGCGCCGCAGGTCCTGCGGCCGGCCCGGGACCGGCCGGCCGACGCCACGGCGACGGTCGTGCTCGTGGCCGTGGTCCTGTTCCTGCCCGGGCTGGCCGTCGTCGGCATGGAGCACACGCTGCACGTCGCCCTCGCGCTCGCCCTCGTGCTCGGGGCCCACCGGTGGGTGGTCGACCCGCCCGGCCCGCCGGTCGCCGCCGTCGCCGGCCTGGCGGCGCTGGCCACGCTCGTCCGCTTCGAGACGACCTTCGTCGCGCTCGGCCTGGCCGTGGGCCTGCTCGTCGCCGGCGGGCGGGCGCAGACCCGCCGGGCGGTCGCGCTCGCCGGCGCCTCGGGCGCGGCGGTCGCCGGCTTCGCCGTCGCCAACCGGGCGGCCGGCGGCGGGTGGCTGCCCAACTCGGTGCTGGCCAAGGGCCAGGCGACCGGCGCGAGCGCCGACGGCCTCGGGCCGGTCGACGTGACGCTCCGCCTGACCCACGACCGCGTCCTGCTCGCGCTCCTCCTCGTCGCCGTCCTCCACCTCGTGCTCACCGGGTGCCGGAGCCGCACGGCGCTGCCGGCGGTCGCGCTGGTCGTCGCCGCGGCCCTGCACGCGGCGCTGGCCGACGTCGGCTGGTACGAGCGCTACCAGGCCTACCTGGTGGCGCTCGGCGTGTACGTCCTGCTGGGCGTGCTCGCCGAGGCGCCCCGCCACCTGCGCACCCGGCTGCTGTGGGCGGTCGCCGGCCTGGGCCTGGTCCTGGGCGCCGTGAAGGCCAACCTGCTGGTCAAGGCCCCGCTGGCCGCCGACGACATGTACCGGCAGCAGTACCACGCCGCCCTGTTCCTGGAGCGCTACTACGAGGGCGAGCCGGTCGCCACCGACCAGCTCGGCTACATCAGCTGGTTCCACGGCGGGCCGATCACCGACTTCGCCGGCCTCGGCGACCGCGAGGTGCTGGAGCGCGACGGCGAGCCCCGGGCCGAGCTGTGGGCCGACCTGGCCCGGGAGCGGGGCTTCCGGGTGGTCGTGCTCTACGACCTCGCGGCCGGCTTCGACGTCCCCGAGGACTGGATCCTCGCCGGCACGTGGCGGATCGACGGCGAGCCGGTGACCGGCGTCAGCGACTCGATCGTGTTCTTCGCCACGACGCCCGAGGAGGTCGAGCCGCTGCAGCGACACCTGCGGGCGTTCGAGGCCGACATGCCGGCCCGGTCGCACCTGGAGCTCGACGAGAACGCCGAGCTGCGCGCCTACGCGCTCGCGCTGGAGGAGGGCGACGCCGCCGGCTAGCCGCGCCGCGCCCAGGCGCCCAGCTTGCCGACCGGGCCGTGGCCGGCGCCGAGGCGCCAGCCGGCCGAGGCCGTCAGGCCCTCGTGGACGAAGTCCTTGGCCGCGGCCAGCGCCTCGGGCACCGTGTCCCCCGAGGCCAGCCGGGCCGCGGTGGCCGCCGCGAAGGTGCAGCCGGTGCCGTGGTCGTTGCCGGTCGCGACCCGGGGCCGGCGCAGCTCGGTGACCGCGCCGGTGGCGGCCTCGTAGACGACGTCGACCGCCTCGGCCGACGGCTCGCCGGAGGGGTCCCGCTGGTGGCCGCCCTTGACGACCACCCACCGGGGGCCGAGCTCGGCCAGGTCGCGGGCGGCCGCCCGGGCGTCGTCGACGGTCTCGACCGGGCGCCCCAGCAGGGCCGTCGCCTCCCGGCTGTTGGGGGTGACCACCAGGGCCTGCGGGAACAGCGCTTCGACGTAGGCCCGCTCGGCCCCCTCGTCGAGCAGGCGGGCGCCGCTGGCGCTGACGAGCACGGGGTCGACGACGAGGTTGGGCAGGCGGCCGGCGGCCGCCGCCTCGGCGACGGCGTGCACGACCTTCTCGGTGGCGAGCATGCCGGTCTTGACCGCCGCCACCGGCAGGTCGTCGAGCACGGCGTCGAGCTGGGCCTGCAGGAAGTCGACCGGCGGCACGTGGACGGCGGTGACCGCCCGGGTGTTCTGGGCGGTCAGCGCGGTGATGACGCTGGCGCCGTGGACCCCCAGCGCCGCGAAGGTCACGAGGTCGGCCTGGATCCCCGCGCCGCCCCCTGAGTCGGAACCGGCGATCGTCAGCGCCACCGACGGCGTCTCGCTCATCTGCCCTCTCCCCTCTCGTCCACCACGTCCCTCACCTCGGCCTCCTCGGCCTCCTCCAGCATCCGGCGCACGACGGCGGCCGGATCCTCGGCGCGCATGACCGCGCCCATCGTCGCCACCCCGGCCGCACCGGCGGTGAGACAGGCGGCGACCCGCCCCGGCCCGATCCCGCCGAGCGCCAGGACCGGCAGACCCGGCACCGCCCGGCAGGCGGCGGCCAGCCCCGCCACGCCGAGCGCGGGCCCGTAGCCGGGCTTGGAGTCGGTGGCGAACACCGGCGAGCACGTCGCCCAGGCGGCGCCGTCCGCCGCGGCCACCCGCAGCTCCTCGACACCGTGGCACGAGCGCCCCCACGGCAGCGCCGCCACGCCGTCGCCGTCCGGCGCCGGGTCGGCGGCGGCCAGGTGCACGCCGTCGGCCCCGACGTCCCGGGCGAGCGCGGCGTCGCTCGCCACCCACAGCGCCGCACCCCGCCGGGCCGTCACCGCCCGCAGCGCCTCGGCGAGGCACCGGCGCTCGGCGGCCGGCAGGTCCTTCTCCCGCAGCAGCACGCCCGGCGCCCCGGCGTCGACGGCGGCGGCGGCGACGTCGGGCAGCCGGTGGCCGGCCCGCTCGGCCTGCACCCGGTCGGTCACGACCACCAGCCGGCCGACCGTCCCACCGGTCACAGCTCGGGCATCCCCTCGAAGCTCGTCGAGGCCTGGGCGTACAGGCGCCGGGGGATGCGCCCCGCCAGACGGGCCAGCCGACCGGCCTCGACGGCGTGCCGCATGGCCCGGGCCATCCGCACCGGGTGGCGGGCGCGGGTGACGGCGGTGGCCAGCAGCACGGCGTCGCAGCCCAGCTCCATGGCCAGCGCGGCGTCGGACGCCGTGCCGATGCCGGCGTCGAGCACGACCGGCACCCGGGCGGCCTCACGGATCATGGCGATGTTGGCGGGGTTGCGGATGCCCATGCCGCTGCCGATCGGCGAGCCCAGCGGCATGACGGCGGCGACGCCGAGGTCCTCCAGGCGCCGGGCCAGCACCGGGTCGTCGTTGGTGTAGGCGAGCACGACGAACCCGTCGTCGACGAGCTGCTCGGCGGCGTCCAGCAGCTCGACCGGGTCGGGCAGGAGCGTGCGCTCGTCGGCGATGACCTCGAGCTTCACCCAGTCGGTCTCCAGCGCCTCCCGGCCCAGCTGCGCCGTGCGCACGGCGTCGCGGGCCGTGAAGCAGCCGGCGGTGTTGGGCAGCGGCTCGATGCCGGTGCGGCGCAGGACCTCGAACAGCGACCCGGGCGCGGTGGGGTCGACGCGCCGCAGCGCGACCGTCGTCAGCTCGGTGCCCGAGGCGATCAGCGCCCGCTCCAGCTCCTCGAGGTTGGGCGCGCCGCCGGTGCCCATGATCAGCCGCGACCGGAAGGTCCGGCCGGCGATGACCAGCGGGTCGTCCAGCTCGTCGAGCTCGTCCGCCTCCACCCGCTCGTCGGCCTCGTCGGGCCCGGCGGGTGCCGGCGCCTCTCGCAGGGGCTCGGCCATCGTCAACCTCCCTGGGCGATCGTGAGGACCTCGACGTGCTCGCCGCCGGCCAGCGTGCGCTCGCCCCAGCGCCGCTTGGGGACGACCTCGCCGTCGACGGCGACGGCCACGCCCCGGGCCTCCAGCCCCATGTCCCGGACCAGCGCCGCCACCGTCGTGCCGGGGGCGACGTCCCGCGGCTCGCCGTTCACCGTCACCCGCACCGTGGCCGGCGCCGTCACGGCCCCACCGCCCCCGTCGCCACGGCGCCGCCGGTGAACCGGCGCGGGTCGCAGGGCCGCACCTCGTCGGGCCCGGGCTCGCCGGAGAGCAGCGCGGCCACCGCCTCGGCGGTCACCGGCGTGAGCAGGATGCCGTTGCGGAAGTGGCCGGTCGCGACGGCCAGGCCGTCGAGGGCGGTCCACCCGATGATCGGCAGGTGGTCGGGCGAGCCGGGCCGCAGGCCGGCCCGCACGCCGACCAGCTCGGCGTCGTCGAGCCCCGGCACGAGCGCCAGGGCGTCCCGCAGCAGCTCGTAGGTGCCGCCGGCGGTGGGCCTCGTGTCCCAGCCCCGCTCCTCCTGGGTGGCGCCGACGACGACCCGGCCGTCGTCCCGGGGGACGAGGTAGATCGTCGAGCCGTGGACGATGCCCCGCAGCGTCCGGGTGACCAGCGGGTCGTCGGTCGGCTGGCGCAGCGTCACCACCTCGCCCCGCACCGGGCGCACCGGCGGGCGCACGTGGTCGGGCAGCCCGGGCACGAACCCCGAGCGGGCGCCGGCGGCCAGCAGGACGGTCCCCGCCGCCAGCTCCCGGCCGTCGCCGGCGGCCGGCGCCCCGGGCCCGGTCCCCTCCCCGTCCGGCGCCGGCGGGCCGAGGGCGACGCCGGTCGCCCGGTCGCCGGCGGGCGACAGCACGAGGCGCGCCACCGGCGCCCGCACGAGCGCCACCCCGGCCCCGGCCGCCGCCACCTCGAGCGCGGCCACGACGGCCGCCGGGTCGACCGAGCGCTCGTCGGCCGCCAGCAGCCCGGCCCGCACCCCGGGCGCCAGGCCCGGCTCGAGGCGCCGGGCCTCGCGACCCCGCAGCGGCTCGACCTCGAGGCCCATGGCCCGGTGACGGGAGGCCAGGTCGTCGAGCGCGGCCCGGTCGTCGGCGTCGAGGCCGACCATGAGCGTGCCGTCGGTCCGGAAGCCGATCCGCCGCCCGGACGCCTCCTCCAGCTCGGCCGCGAAGGCCGGCCACCGGGTCAGCGACGCGTGGTTGAGCCGCAGCAGGGGCTCCTCGCCGATGCGGGCCTCGGTGACCGGGGCCAGCATGCCGGCGGCGACCGTCGAGGCGCCCGAGCCGGGGGCCGGGTCGACGACGGTCACCGACGCGCCCCGCTGGGCGAGCCGCCAGGCCGCCGACAGCCCGATGATGCCCGCCCCCACGACGACGACGTCGGCGCCGGCGCTCATCGGTCCGCCCCTCCCGGTCCCGGGCCGCCGCGGGCGGCCTCGACCGCCTTGGACACCGCGAGCATGAGGTCGTGGGTGGCGACGTGGGGGTCCGGCGCCTCGGCCACCGCGGCGATGACCGCGACGCCGTGGGCCCCGGCGCCGATGACCGCGTCGACCCGCTCGGCGGTGATGCCGGAGATGGCGATGACCGGCACCTCGACCGCTTCGACGACGGCCCGGAGCCCGTCGAGGCCGATGGGGTCGGGCAGGCCGGTCTTCGACCGGGTCGGGAAGACGGGGCCGACGCCCAGGTACGACGCGCCGTCCTCGACCAGGCGGCGGGCGGTGTCCGGGTCCCGGGCCGTGCCGCCCACGATCGCCCCCGGCCCGAGCAGCCGCCGGGCCACGGCGACCGGCAGGTCGGTGGCCCCGACGTGGACGCCGTCGGCCCCGACCGCGAGGGCCAAGTCGACCCGGTCGTTGACCAGGCAGGTCGCCCCGGCCGCCCGGCAGCGCTCGGCGATGGCGGCGGTGAGGCGGTAGCGGTCGGCGTCGCTGCCCGACTTCAGCCGCACCTGCAGCGTCGGGGCGCCGGCCTCGAGCGCGGACTCGGCGACGACCAGCGAGTCGACGAGGACGTGCAGGCGTCCCAGCCGGTCGCGGGCCCCGGCGGTGGCGGCGTCGCTGCTCATGCCCCTCCCGCGCCGGGGGCCGGCGCGCTCGGCTCGGGCACCGGGACGTAGACCTCGCCGCCGGCGGCCCGGAACTCGGCGGCCTTGCGGGCCAGCCCCTCCTCGACCTCGCGCTCGGCGGCGTAGGCCCGCACCTTGTCGGTGATGGCCATCGAGCAGAACTTCGGGCCGCACATCGAGCAGAAGTGTGCCGTCTTCGCCGGCGCGGCGGGCAGGGTCTCGTCGTGGTAGGCCCGGGCGGTCTCGGGGTCGAGCGAGAGGTCGAACTGGTCCTCCCAGCGGAACTCGAAGCGGGCCTTGGACAGCGCGTCGTCCCACCGCCGGGCCTGCGGGTGGCCCTTGGCCAGGTCGGCGGCGTGGGCCGCGATCTTGTAGGCGATGACGCCCTGCTTGACGTCGTCCCGGTCGGGCAGGCCGAGGTGCTCCTTCGGCGTGACGTAGCAGAGCATCGCCGTGCCGAACCACCCGATCATCGCCGCCCCGATGGCCGAGGTGATGTGGTCGTAGCCGGGCGCGACGTCGGTGGTCAGCGGGCCCAGCGTGTAGAAGGGCGCCTCGTGGCAGAGCTCCTGCTGGAGCTCGACGTTCTCCTTGATCTTGTGCATCGGCACGTGCCCCGGGCCCTCGACCATGACCTGGACGTCGTGCTCCCACGCCCGCCGGGTCAGCTCGCCGAGGGTGGCCAGCTCGGCCAGCTGGGCCTCGTCGTTGGCGTCGGCGATCGAGCCGGGCCGCAGGCCGTCGCCCAGGCTGAAGGCGACGTCGTAGGCGGCGAAGATCTCGCACAGCTCGTCGAAGTGGGTGTAGAGGAAGTTCTCCTGGTGGTGGGCCAGGCACCAGGCGGCGAGGATCGAGCCGCCCCGGCTGACGATGCCGGTCGTGCGGTCCACGGTCAGCGGCACGTAGCGCAGCAGCACGCCGGCGTGGACGGTCATGTAGTCGACGCCCTGCTCGGCCTGCTCGATCACCGTGTCGCGGTAGATCTCCCAGGTGAGCTCCTCGGGCCGCCCGTCGACCTTCTCCAGCGCCTGGTAGATGGGCACGGTGCCCACCGGGACCGGGCTGTTGCGGATGATCCACTCGCGGGTCGTGTGGATGTCCCGCCCGGTCGACAGGTCCATGACCGTGTCGGCGCCCCAGCGGATCGCCCAGGTCAGCTTCTCGACCTCCTCGGCCGCCGACGAGGTGACCGCGGAGGTGCCGATGTTGGCGTTGACCTTGGTGAGGAACCGGGAGCCGATGATCATCGGCTCGGACTCGGGGTGGTTGACGTTGGCCGGGATGATGGCCCGCCCGCGGGCGACCTCGTCCCGGACGACCTCGGGGTCGACCCCCTCCCGGATGGCGACGAACTCCATCTCGGGGGTGATCTCGCCCCGGCGGGCGTAGTGCATCTGGGTCACCGTGCGGCCCGGCGCGGCCCGCAGCCGGGGCCGGTCGGCCCCGGGGCCGGGGAACGGCTCGGCGGCGGTGCGCCCGGCCCGGTCGGAGGCCCGGCCCTCGTCGCGCAGCGTCGCCACCCGGCCGGGGTGGTGCTCGACGTCGCCGCGCTCGTGGATCCACCCGGCGCGGATCGGCTCGAGGCCCACCCGGGGGTCGCCGCCCGGTCCGCTCGTGTCGTAGAGCCGGACCGGCTCGTTCGGCGGGTCGAGCTCGACCTCGAGGAACGGGACGCGCACGTCGTCGCGCCCGCCGGTGACGTAGACCTTGCGGCGGATGCCCATGCTGTTCTCCCTTCGCCGGCATTACCCGGATCAGGTTCGGCGGTCGGCGCCAGTGCGCCCTCTCAGCCCGGTCGCCCGAGCTCCCGCGTTGTGCTGCCCGCCACCGTAGCGCCCCCGGCCCGGGCGCGGGCCGGCCGGGGCGGCGCAAACCGCGGGGATCCGGCGCGCCGTCCCGGCTACAACGGACCCCATGACCACGGCGGGGTACCGGCACACCGGCACGAGCGCGTTCGCCCGCCAGATGGCCGTCGAGCCCGATCCGGCGCGGCCGGGCCGCTACCGGGTCGAGGTCGACGCCCGCTGGAACTGCCCGGTCGTGCCCCAGGGCGGGGTGATGAGCGCGCTGGCCGTCGCCGCCATGCAGGCCGAGCTGGGCCGGCCCGACCAGCGCCTGCGCTCGGCCACCACCGTCTACGCCGGGCAGGTGCCGGCGGGGCCGGTGGTCGTCGACGTGGCCGTGCTGCGCCGCGGGCGCTCGATGTCCCAGGCCTCGGCGACCGTCCGGGCCGCGGGCGGCGACGGGCCCGGGCACACGACCGTCGCGGTGTTCGGCGCCGACCGCGGCGGCTTCGAGTTCACCGACCTCGCCATGCCGGCGGTCCCGCCGCCCGAGGCCTGCCCGTCGTTCCGCGACCCGCGGCCGCCGGAGGTGCCCGAGCGCCCCGGGTTCCCGTTCTGGGACCAGGTCGAGGGGCGGGCCGCGCTCGGCAACGCGCCGTGGGAGCACTACGTGCCCACCTCGTCCGAGTGCGCCCACTGGTACCGGTTCGACGAACCACCGGTGCGCGACGACGGCACGCTCGACCCGCTGGCCGTCGTCGCCCTGTGCGACCTCATGCCGTCGTCGGTCGGCCAGCGCATGGGGCCGGGCACCCCCGAGTGGTACCCGCCGAGCGCGGACCTGACGGTCCACCTCTTCGAGGACGCCCGCTCCGAGTGGCTGCTCGCCCACCTGCGGGCCCGGCGGGCGACGGCCGGCTACGCCTCGGTCGAGGCGGCGCTGTGGGACCCGACGGGCCCGGCGCTGGTGGCGCACGCCACCCAGGTCATGGTGCTGACCTTCCCCGACGGGCCGCCCACCGGCGACGCCCGCCTGCCCTACGACCAGCGCCGGGGCGACGGCGGCTGACCCGCCGCCCGGCCGGCGACCGGTGGCAGACTGGCCGCCGATGGCCGAGCTGACGCTGGGGAGCCTCAACCTGCACATGGGCCGCGGCGCCTCCGGCCACGACGCGCCCTTCTACGACGTCGTGACCGCCTGCAAGGAGGTCGACACCGACGTCCTGGCCCTGCAGGAGGCCTGGGTGCCCGACGGTGAGGAGGGCGACGTGGTGGCGATCGCCTCGGCGCTCGGCTACCGGGTGGCTGCCACGTTCTCGGTGGCCCGGGCCACCTGCCACGACCAGGTGCGCCTCGTGGCGCGCGAGGGCGACGCCGGCGACGGCGACTGGGTGGTCGCCCTGCTGTCGCGCCTGCCGGTCCTGGAGGCCGACGTCGTGCCGCTCCGGCCCCAGCTGGCCCGCGACCCCGGGCGGCGAGCGGTCGTGCGAGCCGTCGTCGACGCCGGCGGCACGCCGGTCACCGTCGCCACCACCCACCTGCCGCTGCTCACCGCGCCCGTCTGGCGCCTGGCCGGGTCGCTGCGGGCCGCGCTGCCGCCGGGCGACGTGCCCGGCGTGCTCGCCGGCGACATGAACATGTGGGGCTGGTGCGTCGACCTGCTCGTCGGCCGGGGGTGGCGGCGGGCCGTGCGGGGCCGGACCTACCCGTCGCCCCGCCCGCACAGCCAGACCGACCACCTGCTCGTGAACGACCGGGTCGAGGTCGTCGCCGCGGAGGTCGTGCCCCAGGTCCTCTCCGACCACCGGCCGGTGCGGGCCCGCCTCCGCGTCCGACCGGCCTAGGCGGCCTCGCGCCGGCTCTGGGCCGCGGCCGCCCGCTCGGCGGCGAACGGCGGCTCCACCGCCGGGGTGGTGCCGTGGCGGTCGCCCACCGCGTCGACGACGGCCCGTCCCAGCGCCGCCAGCCCCTCGACCCGGGCCACGACCTCGTCCAACGGCAGCGGCCGCAGGTGCTCGGGCGAGCTGACGAGGAGGTCGGGGCCGACGATGCGCCAGGCGAGGAGGCCGGCCGCGTCGGCGGCGGCCCGCACCGCCGGCGTCAGCAGGTCGCGGGCGAGCTCCGGCGCGTCCGGGCAGCGGGCGGCGGGGCCGGAGCCCGTCGGGGAGGGGTCCGGCGCGGTGGGCAGCTCGCCCTGCTCGAAGACGCGTTCGAAGAAGCGGTCGACGGACCCCGTGACGCCGAAGGCCCGCAGGACCTCGTCGCGCCCGGGGCCCACGTCGACCCGGGGGAAGGCGACGGGCAGGTGGACCACCCAGGTCGTCCGGGGCGCCTGCCCCTCGACGCCGTCGAGCCCGACGACCGAGTCGAAGACCGTGAACGGCAGGCCGTCGACCTCGCCGGCGAAGACGCCGAGCGGCGTGATCGTGGCGTACCGCCAGCCGATCAGGTCCCTCCAGCGCGCCGGCAGACCCGACGCCCGGTCCTGGTAGTGCCAGCCGCGCTGGCGGGCCAGCTCCCGCCGGTCCCGCAGGCCGGCGATCAGCGCCCCCTCGCGCCGGCGCGTCCAGGCGACGAGCGACCCCACGACCAGCACGCCGAACGCCAGCCAGCCGATCAGGGTCGTGGTCAGCGCGGCCACCACCATCGCGAGGGCGGCGAGCCCGACGAGCACCCAGACAGGCGTGACCTTCTCGACGGGCACGCCGCCGTAGGTGTGGAGTTCGTGCCAGATCCTGCCCTCCGGCGTGACCTCGCTGTTGACCGCCCAGGCGAACGCCCGGTGGAGGGCGGCACCGGCCAGGAACACGGCGGCGACGGCGAACCGGGCCCCGACCCCCTCCCCCACCCTGACCGCCGTCAGCACCGCGACGAAGATGGTCAGGAGGAGCAGCAGCGGCGTCACGAACCCGACGCCCGTCCACCTCATCCTCAGCATCGTCGATCTCCCCCGGACAGATGGTCGCCCCGGCCCGCCGGCAGGTCGCCGTGCACCTCGGGCGGGCCGCCGGCCCGACATCATCGCAGACGGCCGCCCGGGCGGCGGCGCGGGTTCAGGGGAAGCCGGCGACCAGGTCCGCGACCTCGACGGCGCAGCCCCACGACAGGGTCACCCCGGCGCCCCCGTGGCCGTAGCAGTGCACGACCGTGCGCCCGCCCCGGTCCTCGGCCTCGAGGCGCACGGTCG
>Ga0207873_1000995_pt1 | contig 28885 bp, 27 predicted proteins | sample BGWIniCompost_FD_187373 | JGI IMG/M metagenome (GOLD analysis project Ga0207873, IMG submission 187373) | Cellulose adapted compost microbial communities from Newby Island Compost Facility, Milpitas, CA, USA - BGW Initial Compost (SPAdes)... ...
TAGACCCGGTCGTCGGCCACGCCGTTGGTGCCGGCCCGTTCTGCCTTGACCGAGACGACCCCGGGGATCACCTCGCCGGTCTCGGGGTTCTCGATCTCCACGGCCATTCCGACCTCGACCCGAGGGGCGTCTCTCTCCAGGACCGACGAGCGGAGGGCGAGCTCGGAGCCGGAGACGGTGAGGAACGTTCCTTCGATGATGGAACCGCGAGCCGCCTGCACGGCGTCGACCCTGACAGGCAGCCGGGGAAGGAAGATGACCTCGGCCGAGACGAGCCAGGTGCCCAGCTCGGACTCGAGCTCGGCGAGCTCCTGGCGAGCGGCATCGAGCTCCTGGCGTGCCGAGTCGATCTGACGCCGCAGCGGAGCGGTGTCCACGCCCCTTCGAGCGTCGGAGAGGGAAGCTTCGGCGACGTCGACACGGTCGCGAGCAGCGGCAACCAGCGCCTCCTGCTCCTTTTTGGTGCGGTCCACTTCGAACTCGGCCTGGTCGAGTGCGCCCTCGGCCGTAGCGACGGCTGCCTCCGCCTCCACGACCGTCTGTTCGAGAGCGGCCAGTTCCTCGGCGGTGGGCGGTGGGTCGGATTGCTGCCCGGCGGCGAGCGCCTCCTGCGCCGCGGTCAGGTCGGCCTGCGCCCGGGCCAGCTCAGCCTCGGCGTCGGCGACGGCCCGAGCAGCCAACTCGTTGGCGCGGGCGGCGTCGATCTCGGCCAACTCCAAGGCGCGGCGAGCGTCGGCCAACTCCGCCTCGGCACTGGCTATCGCCGAGGCACCGGTACCCCGCTGGGCCTCACGAAGGGCGGACTCGGAGTCGGCCAGGGCCGACTCGGCAGCCCGCACTCGATCTCGTGCAGCCGAGAGCGCCGCTTCGTCCTCTTCGGAGAGGCCGTTGGGGCGGTAGCCGGCTTGCTCGTACCAGGCGGCCACGGCAGCGCCGGTCGCCTCGTCCCACGTCTCGTCGGGTGTCCCGACGAAGAAGCCCAAGCGGGTCAGGGCTTCTTCCAGCTGCAGGACGTCGTCTCCCGTGGCGCCGGGCCGCAGGTCCCGGTACATGGGGATGTCTCCCTGGAGGAGGAAGACGGGACGGCCCACCACCTCCACTGCTACGTCGCCTTCGGCGAGCTCGGTGTCTTCCTCGACCGACTGCGTGACGACCAGCCGCTCGGGCTGCTGGGCGAACGAGCCGGACAGCGATAGGGAGATCGGGTCGTCGAAGACGATGTCACCGCGGGTCACGATGTCCGCCGACAGCTCCTCCCGCACCACCTCGACGGTGATGTTGGAAGGCGGAGGCGGCTCCGCCTCAGCGGCGATCTCCGCCGGAGAGCGGATCTGGGACCCGAAGTACCAGCCGACCCCGGCGGCGGCCACGACGGCAGCGACCACCAGGATGAGGAGTCTGTTGCGGCTCACGGTCGACAACAGACTCCGGTCTCAGCCCTGCTCGAGCTCACGGATCTGCTCGAGGGTCTCGCGATGCTCGGCGATGAAGTCGGACTCGTACTCCGCCGACACCTCCTGGTAGACCTCCTCCATCTGCTTGCCGCACTCGAGGTCCTTGACCGCCATGTCGATCTCCTCTTGCTGCAGGGCGCGAACGGCCTCCATGTCGACGTTCTCCATGGCGGCCCTCTCCGCCTCCTCGAAGAAGGCGTCGATCTCCTCCTGGGATTTCTCCTCGAAGAAGGCGTTGATCTCCTCTTCGGTCCACCCCTCGAAGGGATCGACGTAGGTGTTCCCTCCGGTGATCTCCTCGAGCCGAGCCTGGAAATCCTGGTACACCGTTTCGTACATCTCGTTGCGAGTGGTCACCTCGTACCCGGCCTCTTGCATGCAGGCGGCCCAGTTCTCGTTGGCTTCGACGACCCGCGGATCGGCCTCGATCCGCTGCCACATCTCTTCCATCGCCGGGTTCAGTTCTTCCCACAGCTCCTGGGACTTGCCGTATTCGGCTTCATAGGCCTGCCCCTGGCAGCCGGCGCCGAATCCGGTGCTGTAGTAGATGGTCTCCCCGGTCTCCTCGTCGATCGTGACCGTCGTGTCTGCCATCTGCTCTTCTTCGGTCCCGTACAGGGCCTCGTACCAAGCCTGGCGCTCGGCCTCGGACATGGCGTCGAGCATCTCCTGGTTGGGGTCCTCCCAGGCGACACCCTCGTCCTCGAATTCCTCTTCGTTCCCGAACCAGGTGGTGACACCGAAGCCGTGCTCCTCGACCCACTCCTCGTGTGACTCTCCACCTGCGTCGACGACGACTCCCCGCTCAGGGGGCAGCATCGGCTGGTACTCGAAGCCCTGTTCGGCCATGCACTGGCGGATGGCCTCCTGGATGCGAACCTCTCGCTCGCGGAACTGGGCCTCCATGGCGGCCTGATCTGCCGACGCGTCCCAGCCGAAGAACTCGGCCAGGGTCTGGGCGTCGTCGGATCCCTCCGACGACGATTCTTCGTTCGACCCTTCGGTCGAGGTCTCCTCCCCGCCCTCCGTGTCGCCGGTGGCGGAGTCCGCCGTGCTCCCTCCCCCTCCGCAGGCGGCGAGGATCAGGGCGAGGACGAGGAGCCAGAGAGCAGTTTTTTTGGACATTTCCCTCCCGATGCCGAGCAGGACACTGTGTAGTAGACGTGGAGCGGACGGCAAAGGTTCCGGCCTGATGATCCACGGTAACCAGCTGACACGCACGCCATTTCCAGGTTCCAAAGTGCGGGAATGACTTGCACCTCGTGGTCCTCTCTTGGACTCGACGGTGGCCACATTCACCGTCCGACTCAACGGACTCGTCGGGAGCCGGGCCAGGATTCGCATCTGCTGACCGCCGGTGCTTTCGTGACGCTGGTGGTGCCCGTGGCGTGTTCCCGGGGCCCGCAGCGGTTCCTTCGGGGGAGGGCTGCTGGGCGGGCTGGTCGAGAGGTGAGAGTGGCGTGCGTGGCGACCCCTATCTGATCACCTCGTTCCAGGGGCAAAAGGCCCCGGCTTCTGTCATCCGCTCCATCTCCGAAGACGGCATCGTCGCCGTCACCCTGTTTCCCCACACGAACGTGGAGTCGGCCGAACAGGTGGCCGAGCTGACCTCCGCGCTCCACGCCCCCTCGCCCGACGGCCTTCCCCTCCTCGTCGCCGCCGACCAGGAGACGGGCCAACTCATCGGCCTCGGCGCCGATACGACACAGTTCCCGGGAGCGATGGCGCTGGGTGCCGTCGGCGACGCCGACCTGGCCCGCCGGGTGGGAGAGGCGGTCGGCACCGAGATGCGCGCCCTCGGGGTGACCGTGAACTACGCCCCCGTGTGCGACGTCGCCTCCAACCCCCACAACCCGTCGCTCGGCACCCGGGCGTTCTCCGACGACCCCGACGTCGTCGCCGAGCTGGCGGCGGCGACGGTCTCCGGCTTGAAGTCGGCGGGCGTGGCACCCACTGCCAAGCACTTCCCCGGAAAGGGCGAGGCCGTGGTCGATCCCCATCACGAGCTCCCCCACCTCGAACTGGACCGGGACCGCCTCGACGCCGTGGAACTGGTGCCGTTCCGGGCGGCGATCGCCGCCGGTGTCCCGGCGTTCATGATCGGCCACTACGCCCTCCCTTCCGTCACCGGAAGCGACGACCTGCCGACCTCATTGTCGGAGGCAGCGGTGAACGGGCTGTTGCGCCGGGAACTGGGCTTCGACGGGGTCGTGATGACCGATGCCTTGGACATGCGGGCTTTGCCCCAGGGGGTCGGCCAGATCGTCGATGCCATCGCCGCGGTGAAGGCCGGCGTCGACCTCCTCCTCACCACGCCCGACCTGGATGCCCAGGAGCGGCTCCGCGCCGGCCTCGACCTGGCGGTGGCCCGCGGCCTGATCGACTCCTCGGCGATGCAGGCGTCGCGGGACAGGGTGCAGCGGCTCCGCCAGTGGGTGGCGCAGTTCCCCCGTCCGGAGTTCGAGACCGTCTCCTCGGCCGAGCACCAGGCGCTCGCTCGAGAGGTGGCCCTCCGGTCCATCACGTTGGTGCGCGACGAGCCTCGGATGCTGCCGCTGTCGCCGACCGGAAGGCTTCTGGCTGTGATGCCTCGTCCGATCGACCTGACTCCCGCCGACACGTCGTCGACCGTTCCTCCCCTCCTGGCGGCGGCGCTGCGGCGCCATCACCCCGAGGTGACCGAGATCGTCACCGACCATCCTCCGAGCCGCCACGACATCTCCGCGGTGGCAGAGGCCGCCGCCGACGCCGACGCGGTAGTGGCCGGCACGATCACGGCCGGGGCGGAGCAGGCAGCCCTCGTCGACGCGTTGCTGGCGACGGGAAAGCCGGTGGTCACCGTTGCCCTCCGCACGCCGTTCGACCTGGCCGCCTATCCGTCGGCAGGGACCCACCTGTGCACCTACAGCATTCTTCCGCCGTCGATGGACGCCCTAGCGGACGTCCTATTCGGGCGCGTGCCGGCCCGAGGGAAGCTCCCGGCGGCGATTCCGGGCCTCTATCCCCGCGGACACGGAGTAGTCACATGACCAGTCCGTTCGGCCGCAACGACGGCCACGTCCTAGCCGGCCTCGTGGACATCCAGGTCAACGGCGCCTACGGGTTCGACTTCACCACCGACCCGACGTCGATCTGGGACGTCGCCAGACTCCTTCCCCGCCATGGGGTCACCGCCTTCTTGCCCACCGTGATCAGCAGTCCGGTGGAAGTGGCGATCGAAGCGATGTCGGTCGTCGCCGCCGGGCCGCCTGCCGGATTCACCGGCGCCATGCCCCTCGGCGTGCACGTCGAAGGCCCGGTGATCTCGCCGCGGCGCCGCGGCACCCACCCGCTCGAGGTCTTGCAGGAACCGACGCTGGAATGGGCCGAGCGACTGATCGCGGCAGGCCCACCGAAGATGGTGACCATCGCCCCGGAGCTCGCCGGGGCGGAGCCGGTCGTCCGTTGCCTCCTCGACGCCGGAGTGATCGTGTCGATCGGCCACTCCGACGCAACGGCCGCCGAAGCGCAGGCCGCGTTCGGATGGGGCGTGCGTCACGCCACCCACCTCTTCAACGCCATGTCCGGGCTCGACCACAGGTCACCGGGCGTGGCCGCGGCGATCTTGGCCGACGACCGGGTCACGTGCGGGCTGATCGCCGACGGCGTCCACGTGGCCGACACGATGCTGCGCCTCGCCTGGAGGACGCTGGGACCCGGGCGCATCGCCCTCGTCACCGACGCCATGGCGGCCGCCGGCCTCCCCGACGGCCCCTACAAGATCGGCCCGGTGGAAGTGACCGTATCCGACGGAGTCGTCCGCAACACCGACGGGGCCCTGGCGGGGAGCGCGGCCACGCTGGACCGGGTGGTCGCCGTCATGCGCAGGGCCACCGGCTGCTCCCTCGACGATCTTGCGGCGATGGCGTCGACCACCCCGGCGGCCATCGTCGGCTACCGACCCGACCCGGGCGACGCCGTCCTCCTCGACGACGACCTCCATGTGGTCGCCACGGCGATCGGCGGCGAGGTGGTGTGGGAGAGGTGACTGGATGAGTGTCCTCGACGAGATCCACGAACAGCCAGCGGCAGTAGACCGGATGCTGGAGCGGAACTCGGGCCTCGTCGCCGACCTGGCCTCGCTCACGGAAGGCGCGACCCACGTGGTGATCGCCGCCCGCGGCACCTCCGACAACGCCGCCCGCTACGCCCAGTACGTGTGGGGCGCCCGCAACCGCCTCGTGGTAGGACTCACCACGCCGTCGCTGTTCGGGCCTCTCCAATCGCCTCCCGACCTGACCGGCGCCCTCGTCGTGGGGATCTCCCAATCTGGTCAATCACCCGACCTGGTCGAGGTGCTCGCCGAGGCTGTGCGGCAAGGTCGGCCCACGCTCGCCATCACCAACGACCCGGCCTCCCCTCTCGCCTCCCGGGCCGGGTGTGTTATGGACCTCGCCGCCGGCCCGGAGCGCGGGATCCCGGCCACCAAGACCTACACCACCCAGTTGGCAGCGGTGGCGCTCGCCAGCCTGGCTTTCGCTGGAGACGATATGGAGCCGCTGGCCTGCCTGCCAGATCGGCAACAGGAAGCCCTCGACCGCGCGGCCGACCTGGAAGCGGCAGTCGACGTGCTCGCCGATGCCGAGAGGTGCGCGGTGGTCGGGCGCGGCTACCACATCTCCACGGTGTTCGAGTGGGCGCTGAAGCTTCAAGAGATGGCCTATCTCGTCGCCCAGCCCTTCTCCGCCGCCGATTTCCTCCACGGGCCGGTGGCGGTGGTGGACGAGGGGTTCCCCGTCCTGGTCATCGCCACCGCCGGACCGACCTTCGACCAGCTGGCGACCCTGGCCGCCGACATGCAGGAGCGAGGCGCTCACGTGGTGACCCTCTCCGACGTGGGAGGGGTACCGGGGGACATCGTGGTAGAGATGCCGCAGGTGGAGCCGTGGCTGTCGCCGATCGTGTCCGCTCCGGTGATCCAGAGCTACGCCCGCTCGGCCACCCTCGCCCGCGGCCTGGACCCAGAATCCCCGCGGGGACTGAGCAAGGTCATTCGAACCACCTAGTGGGCCTGGGACCAGCCGAGTGGCGGCAGCCGACGCGATCCGGGCGGTGTCCCGGTCCCCAGACTCGCGCGACCACCTCGTTACGCCGGTACGCCGACGCGCGGGGGGTATGGGGGGTCGTCCCCCCACCCGAGCGAAGCTCGGGAAATCAACACAGTCGGCTGCCGCCGCGTAGTAGCGACCTACCACCTACCACCTACCACCCGCGACGGTCACCCCGACTACCCAACAGCAGTCACCCGTACGATCGGGTCGGAGCCGAGGCGGGGGCCCTCGGGCTGATTGAAGGGCACGTAGACCACGCCCCGGTGGAGGGTCTCGTCGAGGCGCACCTCCAATTCGGCTTCCACCTTCTTCGTCTGGAGCAGGACGCGGTGGCCCTCCCGTGCCCCGAGTCGGAAGGCGTCGTCGGGGTGCAGGTAGGCCGCAGCCCCCGGCGCCAGGCGATGGAGCCATGGCGTGTGACGCATCAGCACGCCGTCGTCGTAGAGGGTGCGAGACGAATGCAGGACCATCTCGGCGGCGACGGTCGGCAGCGACGTCGCCACCGGCACGTACTGGAGCGGCTGGGTGGCGTCCCCGTAGGGCACGACGGCGCCCATCGGCTCCTCCCATTCGAGGAGGTCCCAGGTGATGCCGCGGTACGCCGGCGCCACCTCCGAGATCTCCTTGGCGATCTCAGCGGCGGTGGCGAAGCCGAGTTCCCTGCCGAGGCGCCGGGCGATGTCGTCGAGGATCGACCAGTCGGCGCGGGACTGACCCTCGCCGGCGACGATGTCGTTGACCTTCTGGACCCGGCCCTCGAGGTTGGTGACTGTCCCTTCCTTCTCGGCGAACCCCAGTGCGGGGAGTATCACGTCGGCGTGGGCCGTGGACTCGGTGTGGAACATGTCGATGGCCACGACGAACTCGGCGTTCGCCAGACCTTCGACCGCCAACTCCGAATCGGGGACGTCGGCCACCGGGTCGGCGCCCATCAGGATGAGGCCCTTGAGGTCGCCGTCGCGGAGACCCTCGAGGATGCCGCGGGTGTCACGACCGACGGTGGTGGGGATCTCGCCCCAGGCTTCGAGGCCGTCGCTGACCGGAACCCGCCCGGGCAGCAGATCGGGAGCCACGCCCATGTCGAGGGCGCCGAAGGTGTTGGCGCGCCGGGCGAGAGGCAGGATCTTGGCTCCCTTGTCCCGCAGCCAGGCCGCCACGTTCTCGGCGAGCCGGGGGTCCTCTGTCAGCCCGGTCTGGCCGATGAGGGCCACCACCGGCCCGGCGGCCAGGGCTTCGTCGATCTCGGGATGGTCACCTCCCATGAGGGCGGTGAGCAGTTCTCCACCCGCCCCGGGGCGGTAGCGGAGGACGTGGCGGGCCACGTCGTCGAGGCCCGTGCGGCGGGGGTGCATGATGATGAGGCGGGCCCCAGGCCCGCGGATCTTGAGGCCGTCGGAGTTGGACACCACCTGGTTGGGGTCGAACCCGGTGGCGGCTGCCCGCACCCGCAGATAGAGAGTGGGGTGCTCCTCTTTGAGGTCCGGTCCCCATACCACGATGGTGGCCGCCGAGTCGATGTCATCGATCAGGGCGCGGTCCACGACGGCGGCGAGGAACTGGGAGGCCGGGGCGTCGTCCATGCGGGCGTCGAGGTGGTTCGACCCGACAACGGTGCGCATGAACTTGGAGAAGGCGTAGGCGTCCTCGTTGGTGCCCCGGGCGCCGCCCAGGCCGGCGATCGCGCCGCCGCCGTGCTCGCGGATGATGGCGCCGATGCGGTCGGCGACGATGTCGAGGGCCTCGACCCAGGTCGTCTCGTGGAGCTCGCCGTCGCTGCCCCGCACCAGCGGCGCTGCCAACCGCTCCGACGAGTTGACGAACTCGTACCCGAATCGGCACTTGTCCGACAGCCAACTCTGGTTCGTGTGGGGGTTGTCCACTCCGAGCAGGCGCAGGACCTCGTTCTGTGACACCTGGACAGTGATCGAGTCACCCGCCGAACAATGCGGGCAGGTCGACGCCACCTCGCGCAAGTCCCAGGGGCGGGCCCGGAACCGGTACGGGGCGCCGAGGAGGGCTCCCACCGGGCATATCTGGACGGTGTTGCCCGAGAAGTAGGAACGGAAGGGTTCGTTGGGGAAGGTGTTGACCTGGGTGTTGTAGCCGCGCCCGATGAACTCGATCAGCGGGTCGCCAGACACCTCCTCGGAGAAGCGGGTGCAGCGGGCGCAGAGGATGCAGCGCTCCCGGTCGAGCAGGACGAGGTCGGAGATCTGGATGGGCTTCTCGTAGTGCCGCTTCTCCTCGACGAAGCGGGTCTCCCCCGGCCCGTAGGACATCGTCTGATCCTGGAGCGGGCACTCCCCGCCGCGGTCGCACACCGGGCAGTCGAGGGGGTGATTGATGAGAAGGTACTCGAGGACACCTTCTTGGGCCTTGGCGACCGTGTCGTTCTGGGTGTCGACGACCATCCCGTCGGCCACCGGGGTGGTGCAGGCGGGCACGACCATCGGGCCGCGGGGGCCTTCGACCTGAACGAGACACATGCGGCACATGCCGACGGGCCGCATCCGCGGGTGCCAGCAGAAGCGCGGGATGTAGACGCCGTTCTCCTGGGCGACGCGGATCAGGAGGTCGCCCTTTTCGGCCTCCATCTCGATCCCGTCGACGGTGATCTTGAGCGTCTCGACCTGGTTCTCAGTAGTCACGATCTCGACTTCCGACTTCCGACTTCCGGCTGCTCACTTGAACGGGCACCCTCCGCCGTGGATGTGCTCGAGCACCTCGTCCTTGTAGTAGTTCATGATCGACATGATCGGAGAGGTGGCCGACGGCCCCAGCGGGCAGATGGTGGTCTGTCGGGGCGGGAACGTGAGCCCGATGTTGATGTTGTCGGACACGTCGAGGAGCAGGTCGGCATCGATGGGCCGCCCCTGCCCGGCTTCGATCCGGCGCAGGATCATCTCGAGCCACGAAGTCCCCTCCCGGCAGGGAGTGCACTCGCCGCAGGACTCGTGGGCGAAGAAGCGGACGACACGCTCGGCGGCGCGCACGACGCAGGTCGTTTCGTCCATCACGATCACCGCCCCCGACCCGAGCATCGAGCCGGCGCCGGCGGCGGCGCCCTTGGTGATCTCGAGGTCGAGGTGCTCCTCGGGCGTGAACCAGGGAGCGGAGGCCCCGCCCGGGATCCACATCTTCAGCTTGTTGCCGTCGCGGATGCCTCCGCCGACCTCCTCGAAGAGCTGCCGCCAGGTGATGCCATGGGGCAGCTCGTAGTTGCCAGGGCGGTTGATGTGCCCGGACAGGGAGATCATGAACGTGCCGGTGTCCTCGGCGTGGCCGAGGCCCTTGTACCACTCGGCCCCGTTCACGACGATGTGGGGCAGGTTGGAGACCGTCTCGATGTTGTTGACGATCGTGGGCTTGCCGTAGAGGCCGATGGCGGCCGGGAAATACGGAGGCTTGAGACGGGGCTCCCCCCGGCGGCCCTCCAGCGAATTGATCAGCGCCGTCTCCTCGCCGCAGATGTAGGCACCCGCCCCGAGGTGCACCGTGATCTCCAGGCTGTACCCGGTGCCGAGGACGTTTTCGCCGAGGATGCCGGCGGCGTAGGCCTCATCGATCGCCGCCTGGAGGCGCCGGGCAGGTTTGGCGTACTCGCCCCGGATGTAGATGAAGGCGTGATTCACCTCGTTGGCCCAGGCGGCGATGATCGTGCCCTCGACGATCTGGTGGGGGTCTCGTTCGATCAGTTGACGGTCCTTGAAGGTGCCGGGCTCGGACTCGTCGCCGTTGACGATCAGGTAGGCGGGACGGGCCGGCGCGAGCAGGCTCCATTTCATCCCGGCGGAGAAGGCGGCACCGCCGCGACCGAGGAGGCCGGACTCCTTGACGAGCTCGACCAGCTCGTCGCGGGTCATCTCGAGGGCTTTTCGGGCACCTTCGTAGCCACCGGTCGCCTGATACCGCTCGAGGGTGTGGGAGTCGGCCGGATATTCGACCATCCGCTTGGTGACGACCAGCGGACGTTCGAAGGAGGTCGTCACTGTCACGATCGCCGATCCTGTCCCACGGTTCCGTAGGGTTGGAAGGCCGGGTAGGGCCCGAGCGCTCCGTCTTCTGTGGGGATCGCCCAGTCGAAGCTGCGCTGCCCGCCGAACAGTTCCTGCATCTCGTCTGTGTTGACGACGGCGGGCGTGGCGTTGCGCAGCCACCGCACAAGCTCCCTCGCCTTCTCGGGGGTTATCCCCTCGATCAGCTCGTAGTTGACCTGCACGACCGGGGCGCCGCCGCACGCCCCCAGGCATTCGGCGTGCTCGACTGAGATGAGGCCGTCCTCATCGGTCTCCCCTGCCGGTGTGTCGGCTTCGTCCTCCACGGCATGGAGGACGTCGTCACTCCCGCAGAGCATGCAGGAGATCGAAGTGCATACAGAGATGAGGTAGCGCCCCACCGGCTCCCGCTTGTACATGGTGTAGAAGGAGGCGACGGAGAGGACCTGGGCGGGAGTGAGGTCGAGCAGCTCCGCCACTTGCTCGATCCCGTGGTCGGTCAGCCATCCCTCCTCGGCCATCGCCAGGTACAGAAGCGGCATGACTGCCGAGCGCTTCTCGGGGTACCGGGCGATTATCTGGCGTGCCCGTTCGAGGGTGGCTTCGGACCAGTCAGACATACTGGGCTGGAGAATAGGAACCCCCTAGGTGCGGTGCCGAATCGGCACCCCAGTCGTAAATCCGGTCGGCAGTCGGCAGACGGCAGTCAATCGGCGTTCAGCACTAGCCCGCTGACATCCCCACCGCTGACTTCCGACTCACCTGTCCACGTCGCCCATCACCGGGTCGATCGAGGCGATCGACGCCACCGTGTCGGCGACGAGGGAGTCGGCCATCATGATCGGAAGGCCCTGGATGTTGTAGAAGCTCGGGCCGCGGAAGTGCATGCGCCAGGGCTTCGCCTCGCCGTTGGAGACGAGGTAACAGCCGAGCTCTCCACGGGGGCTTTCGATGGCGACGTAGGTCTCGCCCGCAGGGACCTTGAAGCCTTCGGTGAAGATCTTGAAGTGGTGGATGAGGGCTTCCATCGACTCGTCGATGCGAGCCCGGGGTGGTGGGGTGATCTTGCGATCGTCGACCCGATAGTTTCCCTTCGGCATCCGATCCACGACCTGGCGGACGATCTTGCACGACTCTTCGATCTCGAGCATCCGGATCATGTAGCGGTCGAAGACATCGCCGTTCTCGCCGACCGGGACATCGAACTCGTAGTCCTCGAACCCGAGGTAGGGCATGGACTTGCGCAGATCCCAGGGGACGCCGGCGGCCCGCAGGGTGGGACCGGTCACGCCATAGGCTCGGCACTCGTCGGCGGTGATGATTCCCACGCCCTTGGTCCTCTCCAGCCAGATCGGGTTGTTGGTCAGGAGGTCGTGATAGCCCTTGATCCGCTCGGGGATCGTCTCGACGATCTCCATCACGTCCTGGCGCCATCCGGGCGGAAGGTCGACCGAGACCCCGCCGGGCCGGATGTAGTTGTGGTTCATACGCAGCCCGGTCGTCTTCTCGAAGAAGGCGAGGATCATCTCCCGCTCGCGGAACCCATAGAGCATCATCGAGAGGGCGCCGATGTCCATGCCGTTGGTGGCCAGGGCGACGAGATGCGAGGAGATCCGGTTGAGCTCGGTCATCAAAAGGCGGATGGCCTGAGCCCGCGGCGGCACCTCGATCTCGAGGAGCTTCTCCACCGCCATCGAGAAGACGAGTTCGTTGTGGAGCGGAGCCAGGTAGTCCATCCGGGTGACGTTGGTGGGGCCCTGGAGGAAGGTGAGGGTCTCGGCGGTCTTCTCCATCCCCGTGTGGAGGTAGCCGATGATGGGTCGAGTCCGGCGGATGACCTCGCCTTCCAGCTCCACCTGCAGGCGGAGGACGCCGTGGGTCGAGGGATGCTGCGGGCCCATGTTGAGCAGCATCCGGTCGTCCTCGAGGTCCTCCTCCTCGTACATGTAGTCATCGGCGATGACCCGCCCGAACTGCTCCCGCAGCCTTTCAGGAGTGTCGTATGGCCCCATCTCCTGGCGGCCTTCGTCGGTCGGGTCGAACGGCAGTTCCTCGGTGCCGCTGGCCCACAGGTCGACGGTCTTCGACTCGTAATCGCGGGTCTCGGTCATGTCGCCTTCCTGTTCCCCTTGAACTGGACCGGGACGGCTCCGACGTTGTAGTCCTTGCGCAGCGGGTGTCCCTCCCAGTCGTCGGGCATGAGGATCCGGGTCAGGTCCGGGTGATCGTCGAAGACGATCCCGAACATGTCGTAGACCTCGCGCTCGGGAAACGACGCCCCGGGCCACACCGACACCACCGACGGGACATGCGGCTCCTCCTCGGGCACGGGCAGGATCACTCGCAGGCGGCGGCGGTGCTGATGAGACAGCAGATTGGCCACCACTTCGAAGCGCGGGAAGCGGTGGCGGAACCAGTCGACGGCGGTGATGTCGGCGCACATCTCGAAGCCGGCATCATGCGCCGCCTGGGCGAACTCGAGCCAGCGGCTCGGGTCGAGGCGGACTACGTCCTGGCCATGGGAGTCGAGCAGTTCGGCGCCGTCGAAGCCTTCCAGCAAGCCGGCCAGGAACTCGTCCGGGTCCTTCGGCACGAGTTCTGGAACCGCTCCGGGCATCGGGGTGAGCCGTTCGGTCGGATGCCGCCCGGGTGCCTGCAGCTTGGCGGCGCTGGCGATGTCGGTGGGGCCGGCGCCGCCCGATCCCGCCTTGTCGTCGGTCACGACGCGATCTCCCCGGACATGATCTTTTCGTGCAGGGTGAGGATGCCGTGCATCAGCGACTGGGGGTTGGGAGGGCAACCCGGGACGTATATGTCGACGGGGACGACCTCGTCGACCCCCTGCACCAGGGCGTAGTTGTTGAACATCCCGCCGGTCGAGGCGCAGGCGCCCATCGAGATGACCCACTTCGGCTCCGGCATCTGGTCGTACACCTGACGCAGCACCGGCGCCATCTTCTGGCTGAGGCGCCCGGCGACGATCATCAGGTCGGCCTGGCGGGGGGAGGCCCGGAAGACCTCCATGCCGAACCGGGCGAGGTCGTAATGGGCCGTGCCGGTGGCCATCATTTCGATGGCGCAGCAAGCCAGACCGAAGGTGACCGGGAACATGGAGCGTGTCCGCGCCCAAGCGGCCACCTTGTCGATCGTCGTGGTCAGTACGCCGGGAATCGCAGGGGGCATCAGGCGGCCTCCTCGCTCACATCGCGGGCGTAGCGGCGGCGCACCTTCACGTTCCAGTCGAGGGCCCCGCGCTTCCACACGTAGATCAGGGTCTCGAGGACGAACAGCGTGAAGATGCCCACGGCGGCGATCCCGTACCAGCCGAGACGGTCCCACTGCGCCGCCCAGGCGAAGAGGAACACGATCTCGACGTCGAAGATCACAAACAGCATCGCCACGAGATAGAACTGCACCGGGAAGCGCTGGGCCGGCTCGATCTCGGGGATGATGCCCGACTCGTAGGGGGCCAGCTTTTCGGGCGTAGGCCGACTGGGAGCGACGAAGCGGGAGATGAGAAGCGAAATGGCGACGAACACGATCGCCAGGAGCAGCATGAACGCGATCGGTAGGTAGTCGGCCAACGTCATTGCCCTCCTGACTCTAGGGCCAAGGAGTCCCGAGGCTGAAGTCGACAACCTCAGTCGGCAGGCGGCAATTCAGGTCGCGGGTGGTAGGTGGTAGGTGGTAGGTCACGCCTCGGCACGAGGCCGGGCCCGACTTCCCTAATTCACGGGGAGGGGGCGGACCAGGGCGGCCAGCATGTGGTAGGCGGCTTCGCCGATGCCCTTTTCGTCTTCGTCGAGGAGGTTCGCCATCACCTTCAGGGTCCATTCCATCAGCGGGCGGTTGCGCAGGCCGACGTGGGCCAGGGTGCGCATGACCGACGGGTTGCCGATGAGCTTCACGAAGATCCGGGCCATCTTGTAGTAGAGCCCGTATTCGTCGTCGAGGTGCTGGCGGTACCGGTAGAGCAGGGACGGGTCGTCGGCGGCGACCGCCTCGGAGACATAGCGCGCCGCTAGTCGGCCGGTCTCGTATGCGTAGGAGATCCCTTCGCCGTTCCACGGGTTGATCGCCCCGGCGGCGTCGCCGATCACGAGCCAGTTCGGGCCCACGAGCGGCCCCTTCGAGAACGACATCGTCAGCTTCCCGCCCTCGGGCTTGGAGACCATCGAATGCTCGCCGAGGTCCCAGTAGTCAGGAGCCGAATGGTCGACGTAGTCGTTCATCATGCGGGTCGTGTTCACGTGCTTCCACCGCTTGAAGGTGGAGAGGAGCCCGACACCCACGTTGACGGTGCCGTCTCCGAGCGGGAAGACCCAGCCGTAGCCGGGCATCGTGGCGCCGGAGTCGTCGCGCAGATCCAGTTGGCTCTCGAGGAACCGGTCGGACGACCGGGGCGAGCGGTAGTAGCCCCGGGCGGCGAGGCCCATCGGGTAGTCCTTGCGCCGGGTGACACCCAGCTCGCGGCCGAAACGGTCGAGTGAGCCGTCGGCGATCACGACCATCTCCGGCTGGACGCGCTCGGTCTCGTCTCCGCTGACCAGGTCGACGCCCACCAGGAGGCCATTCTCCACCACCGGCTTGGCCTCGGTCTTCTGGCGCACCTGGACTCCCTGCTTCTCGGCGAGGGCGGCGACCTGCTGGTCGAGGTCCCGCCGCCGGATCACCCCTCCCCAATCGGGGAAACGGGAGTGCTGGGGCCAGGCCATCTCCAGCATCAGCGAGTCACCGGCGTAGGAGCGGAGCCCGTCGATGCGATGGAACGTGGGCACGTCGAAGTCGAAGCCCATGTCGGAGAGCTGGAGAATGGCCCGAGGGGTGAGCCCGTCGCCGCAGGTCTTGTCCCGCGGATACTCCTTCTTCTCCACGAGGGTCACGTCGTGGCCGGCGCGGGCCAACCAGTAGGCGGCCGCCGAGCCCGACGGTCCGCCGCCGACTACGAGGAGGGACGGAGAGGACACTGGCACCGAGGATATCGGTCCCCCGGCGCCGGGGGGAATCGCCGCGACACCCTGGAGTTTGCGTGGGCGTTACCGTTCCGGCATGGAAAGAGAGACCCTCGACTGGGCGCAGTACGGCGTGGCCGTGCGTGAACTCGCCGCCCAGGTGGCCGAGAGCGGGTACCGCCCCGACATCATCCTCGCCATCGCCCGCGGCGGCCTGTTCGTGGCCGGTTCGCTCGGCTACGCCCTCTCGGTGAAGAACCTGTACGTGATGAACCTCGAGTTCTACACGGGCGTGGGGGAACGCCTCGATGTCCCAATGGTCCTGCCGCCGTATCTGGACCCGGCGGAACTGGCAGACACCCGCATACTCGTGGCGGACGACGTGGCCGACACCGGCCTGACACTCAAGGCGGTGCACGAGTTCTCCGCGGGGGTGGTGGCCGAGTCGCGCACCGCCGTCCTCTACGAAAAGCCGACCTCGGTCGTGTCCTGCGACTACGTGTGGCGCCGGACCGACAAGTGGATCAACTTCCCGTGGTCGACCGAGCCGCCGCTGGTGGAGGGCGGCGTCGTCGATGCCTGAATCTCTTCCTCGCGCCACGATCCGTCGGCTCCCCCGCTACCTGCGAGCGCTGGAGGCGACGTCGGACCGGGAGAGCATCTCGTCGGAGGAACTGGCTGCCGCCGCATTCACGAACGCCGCCATAGTCCGCCGGGATCTCAGCATGCTGGGGTTTTCGGGTATCCGCGGCGTCGGGTACGACGTGGACCGGCTTCGAGCCCACATCCGGGCCGAACTCGGCCTGACCGCCGACGTGTCCGTCGCTGTCGTCGGTGCCGGGAACCTGGGACGGGCCCTGGCCAACTATGGAGGCTTCGCCCGCCGCGGGTTCCGCGTCGTGGCCCTCTACGACATCGACCTCGAGAAGGTCGGCGAGGAGGTGGGAGGCGCACCGGTGAAGCCGCTCGACGAGCTGGTCGCGGACGGCCGCCAGGGCCGGATCGACATCGGCATCATCGCCGTGCCCGGCTCAGCTGCCCAGGCCGTAGCGGAGAGGCTGGCCGAAGCGGGGGTCCGTTCGGTCCTCAATTTCGCCCCCACCCGCGTCGAGGTGGGGCCGGGAGTCGAGATCCGCCAGGTCGACCTCGCTACCGAGCTGCAGATCCTCAGTTATTACCGGTCTCACGCCTAGACGGCGCCGGCTTCGAGGTGGCGGAGCTTCTCCGGGTTGACGATGGTGCGGACAGCGGTCACCACCCCGTCCTCGATGTCGAAGGCCATGATCCCGTAGATCTCGCCGCCCAATTCGAGACGCACGGCCAGTCCGCCGTTCACCCGGACCAGTCGCCCCGATCCTCCTTCGGAGGCGCCGCGCCGCAACACGTTGACGAGGAATCTCGCCACCTTGATGGCGCCGTGGATGGGATGGCGTGCCGCCCGTCGCCGGCTCCCGCCGTCGGACCACAGGATGGCGTCGGCTGCCAGCTTGTTGGCCAAGCCGTCGACGTCGCCGGCGAGCACCGCGGAGATGAACCCTTCGACGAGCTCGCGCTGCTTCTCCGGCTCGACGGGTCGAGCCCGGTGGACCTCGCCGACCCGCGCCCGCGCCCGGGCGGCGATCTGACGGCAAGCGGCCGGGAGGCGTCCGACCATGGGCCCGATCTCGGCGTAGTCGTAGTCGAACACCTCCCGGAGGATCAGAACCGCCCGTTCCACCGGATTGAGCCGCTCGAGGGCTGTGAGCAGCGCCAGGCTGATGCTCTCGGCCTCGACGACGACATCGGCGGGGTCGTCTTCGAGCTCGGTGACGATCGGCTCGGGCAGCCATGGCCCGACGTACTTCTCCCGGCGCACCCGCGCCGATCGGAGGCGGTCGATGGAGAGGCGGGTGACGATCGTCGTCATGTAGGCGGCCGGCTCCTGGACCTGGTCCCAGTCGGTACCGGCCCAGCGCAGCCAGGCGTCCTGGACGACGTCCTCCGCCTCCATCACGCTTCCGAGGATCCCGTAGGCGATGCCGGTGAGGCGAGGCCGAAGTTGTTCGAAGACCTCGACGCTCACGCCACCTCCGTCTTCGGGGATCGTACGCGGCGGAACACGACCCACAGGGCCACCTGGAGGGCGGCGAGAAGGGCGAGGTTGACCGGCCCCTGCCATGCCGGGTCGGTGTTCCCGACGTCGACGATGTGGTTGATGAGGTGGGCGCCGTTCTGGACGAGGGCGAGGACTAGGACCGGGCCCCGCCATGTCGGCCGACTGGCCGCCAGCCAGAGCGCCACGACCAGCGGGAGCATGAACGTCGCCGCATCACGTACGTAGTGGGTATTGAGCTCCCCGAACCCGGCGATCAGGCGATGGAAGCCGTCGGGGGCGACGATCATCCAGCCCATCGTCACCAGGAGGCTGAAGGCGATCAAGCGCATCGCCGTCGCCAGCCCGTCGGGGCGCCCCCGGGGAACGCGGAGCAGGTAGTCGGCGTACGTCTCGCCTCCCGAGTCGACACCGGGGGCGAGTTGGAGACCGTGGCGAAACGCCTCGGCTATCGGGCCCCAGATCGGCATACGGACACGGAGGCGTCGGACACCAGCGGCTCTCATGTAGTCGCGGGCCATGTCTTCGAGACGCAAGACTTCGGGCCCGGCCAGGTCCCCCACGCGTCCTGACGGCCCCGCGTCGACGATTTCGGCGAGGCGGTCGGCGACGACGTCGGCGTCGATCGGCTGGATGCTGATCCCCTTGGGAACCGGCACGAAGCCGAGACGGCGCGACAGCTCGTTGACGAAGGTGGGGATGAGGCCATGGAACTGTGTCGCCCGCAGGATGGTGTACGGGAGGTCGCTCCCCTCCAGTTGCTCCTCGATCGCCCTCTTTGCCCGGTAGTAGGGATATGGATGCTCGTCGATGCCGACGATCGACATGAACACGACGTGGCCCACACCGGCTTCCCGGGCTGCCTTCCACAGGGCCGCCGACCCTTCCACGTCGACCTGGGGATGCAGGGGGTCGCTGGCCAGGTGGACCACCACGTCGAACCCCCTCAGATCGGGGGTGGAGTCCAGGGTGTATTTCATGTGGCTGGGAAGGCTCGGGCGGCGGGTGCCGACCACCACGTCGTGTCCTGCCTTCTCGAGTCTCGGCACCAGGCGGCTCCCGAGGTCACCGGTGCCGCCGGTAACGAGCACGCGCATGGGGTTACCTCCTTTGAGTGTTCACCCCATTGACGAAAAAGCTACCCGGAATGTGACAGCCCCGGGCGAATGCCCGGGGAAGTCAGGGGCGGTCGCGCCGGGCCCAGCTCAGCTGGCTCGGGACTGGATCTCTTCGTATTGCTTCAGCCCGACGAGGAAGGCGGCGAAGACGATGATCGACACGATCATGTAGGTCAGGGGGATGATGCGGATCTCGAAGGCGTTCAATCCTTCGATGTCCACCGGCCGCGGGCCTCGTGGCGCGTAGAGGACGAAGAGCAGCGAGTTGATCGCCATCCATCCCGACACGGCCGCACCCGTCACGAGGAACGCCAGTTTCTTTCCGAGGTTGGTGGCGTTGATCAGCCAGACGCTCCCGTAGAACACCAGGATCGAGCCGATGAACAGCAGGATCCCGGTCACGAACAGGTTCGCCGACAGAAGCGAGCGAATGAGTTCACGCATCAGGAACCACCCTCCTCACCCATTCCCGTGAGGTCGCCGCCCCGCAGGTACTGAGCGATCAACTGGATGTCCTCCATCGGAAGGATCTGGCCGAACGCCGGCATGCGCCCCGACCCGAAGCCGTTGAGGCCGTAGGGCTCCTGGGCCTCGGAGCCGTTGATGATGAACTGCACGAGCAGGTCCTCTTCCGGAGTCTCCGCCGGGGGACCGAACTGGACGGTGGGACGACCGTCCCAGAGGGCGGGACCGAACCCACCGGAGCCGGCCTCCAGCGTGAACGGCACCCCAGCCGAGAATCCGGCCGTATGACAGCGGGCGCAGTAGCCGTTGAAGAGGAGCACCGCCCGTTCCGCCCTCTCGACGTCGCCGTCGAAGGCGGCCGCGGCCACCCCTTCGATGTCGATTTCCCAGCGGCGCTCCTCGAGGGCCCGTTCGAGATAGGCAACGCCCGCTTCGGCGCCGGCACGCAGGTTCTCGATGTTGTTGGCGGTGACGTTGAGGTTGAGAGCCAGCGTCTCCCATCCAGCTACCGCCGTTTCGGCTGCGGTGGCATCGGGCTGCCCGGCTCCCTCCGGGTTGGTGGGGTCGAGTCCCGGCGCGGCCGCCTCGGCGGGCACGAGTGGCGTCGAGTTGATCTCCGACACCTGGGTGGACAGGGCGCTTTCGGTGTCGTTGGACAAGCCGTCGCCGTCGTTGTCCTGACCGCCGTCCAGTGCGGCGCGAGCATCCGTGGCCGCTTGGACGACGTCCTCGGCGGCACCTGTCTCGGCCGCCGCCGCCTCCAGGGCCTCCACGTACGTGGTGGCAGAGCTCAGGTCCAGATCACCGGCCGGCGCCTCCACGGCGGTCACTGACGAGGCGATCTCTCGCAGGGTGCTGATCGCCGTCTCGGACAGGCCGACCTCCGGGTCGACCGTGCCGGTTTCGAGCAGCTGGTCTACCGCCTCCAGGCGGGGCTCGAGGATCGGGAAGTCACCCGAGGCGACGAGGGACTCCAAGGTGGCGAGGATTCCTTCAGCGGTTTCGAGGTCGTCCGTCCCCTGGACCGATTGAGCAGCTTCGGGATCGAGCGTCACGGGGTCCAGCGGCTGGTACACCTCGACGATGGCGTTCCCGATCTCGACGAGTCGCGTCTCAGCCGAATCGGAGAGCCCGTCTCCGTCGGTGTCGATTCCCTGGCCGGCCGCGTCGAGGACCTGACGAGCCTCCTCCGCCAGAGGGGTGACTTCCTGGGCCAACTCGGGAGCACGATTGACGTCGGCCAGCACCTGTCGTTGCGACCGGAGAGTGTCCTCGGCGGTGGTCTCGCCGTTCTGCAACCGCGACACCTGATCTGAGAGGACGTCGCTCACCTCGGCAACCGCCTCCGCCTGCGGCTTCTGGATCGTCTTCAAATAGTTGACGATGTCCTGCACCTGGGCTTCGTTCATGGCGCCGCCGCCCGCCACGCCCCACGGAGGCATGGGCGTGTTGCCTCGGCCGTAGGTGATCCAGAAGTTCACTTCTTCTTCGTCGTAGCGGTAGAAGACGTCGTCCAGTGACGGCGCCTGCCACTGGACCGTCACGCCCGACCGCGGCTCGACGAATTGAGCGACGCCACCCGCGCCGTTGGGGCCGTGACAGCTGAAACAGGCGAACTCCTCGACCAACGCCGCGCCCCGGGTGACCGACTCCTCGCTGAACTGGTCCACGAAGCCCTCCTGTCGGTCCCGCTCGCCGAGGAAGTAGAGGGGAAGTGACACGGCGAGGAACGCCGACAGGAGCACCGCCGCCTTCTGGCCGTTCTCCAGTCTGCGGGTCTCCAACTCGTCGTCGGTCTTGCCTGGGGCAAGGTTGGATGGGATCTCCTCGGGGCCGCGCCGGCGCAGCGCGTTGACCAGGATGAACCCGAGCCAAGCGATTCCGCCGATGGCGGCCAGCGTGATGACGATGTTCGAGGACATGCGTCAGCTACCGATCTGGGAGGGGGAGCGGTGGTTGGTCATATGCACGAAGGTCCGCGGGGGTATTCGACCGACTGTGCCGGGGCACGCGGTGTCTCGACTGGAGTGCCGGTGTGGATGATGAACTCGTTGCTGTCGTTCACTTCCACGGCGAACCGGTCCAGGTTGCGGGGGGCGGGACCGGCGAAGTATTCGCCGATGGCGTTGTACTTGGATCCGTGGCAGGGGCATTCGAAGCCCTGGCTCGTGGCGCACCACGGCACCCGGCACCCGAGATGGACACATCGCTGATACAGGGCCATCAGCCCACCGGCTTCCACGTTCCTGCCCTCGAACTGCTCGGACAGGGTGGTCGGAGCGGGAACGACGTAGGCCCGTGCTTCGGGGATGAAGAGCGGCACGATGTTCCCGTCGGCATCGCGCAACTCCCCGAGGATGTCGCTCACGTTGCCGGCATTGATCGAGGCGCCGAACCCGCCGCTCACCCGTGGCCAGAAGAACGCCAAGAACCCCAGGCCGAGCCCGGCACCCCACAAGCCGAAGGTGGCACCCAATGCCCGGTTGAAGAACTGGCGACGGGTGACCCCGGCCTCTTCGGGTGAGACCTCCACGACACGCTGCGCCTCGACGACGGCGACACCGACACCGACCGGTTCGCGTTCGGGCTCCGTTTCGGCGTCCGGCGCCGCATCGGGTTCGGCCGTCACCGGCTCCACCGCCTCCACGGCCGGCTCGGGCTCGGCGACCGCAACCGGTTCGACTCTGACACCCCGCAGCGACTGGTCGGCTTCCCGGGCGTCGCGCTCGACACGGGACTCCCAGTCGGGTGTGGTGTCCCGACTGGTGCGCCGGAAGGCGATGGCGAACGCCCCCAAGGCACCGAAGATGGCCACCACGGCCACCCCGATCAGGATCAGGTTGGTGGTGGTCAACTAATGCCCTCCCTCGAAATGCACCCAGTCCTTCAAGTCGTCGAAGTACACGCCCGCCTCCCAGGGATAGGCGAAGTTGAAGCCTTCACCGCGGAACAGCACACCGAGGATGGTGAGCGTGGCCGAGCCGGCGAGGAAGAACGTGTACAGCATGATGGCGAACTTGCGGTCCGACGGCTTCGTCGACGGGTTGCGGTCAACGTAGGGGATCATCATGAAACCGACCAAACCGATGATCGTCGGCACCGTCACGCCCGCGATCTGGGGGTCGAAGTAGGACAGCAACTCCTGCAGACCGAGGAAGTACCACGGGGCCTTCGACGGGTTGGGGGTGCTGTTGAAGTTGGCCGGTTCCAAGAGCGGCGCCTGCAGGATGACGGACAGGACCACGAGGAACGCGGTCATCGCCAGCAGTGCCACGAACTCCATCAGCATCAGGTGCGGCCAGGTGTTGACCTTGTCCTGGGGCTCGGGCTTGACCTGCTGGATCGCCCGCGCCTTGACGACCGTGAGGAGGCGCTGGGTCCGAACACCCTCGGGTACACCGGTCGGCGGCGCCACCGGGCGCGGGGACACGACGGCGGCGACACGGCCGTTGCCTCCGCCGTTGGCCTCCTCGACCGGAGGCGGCGGTGCTTCGGGTTCGGTAGCGGTGGCGACGGCACTCTCGGCGGGTTCGCCCTCCATCTCCGCCTCGGCAGGCGGGGTGGTGTCGGTCACCTGACCCGCTTCCATGCTCTCCGGTTCGATGCCGGTGTCGGGGGCGGCCCCTTCGGGGACGGCGACCTCTTCGGCGCTCTCGGCCGGTGCCTCGGGCTCGGCAGGGGCCTCAGCCTGCACCGGCTCCTCTTCGACCTGGGCGGAGGCTCCCGGCTGCGGCTTGGGGGCGGGCGGTCCCTCGCCGGCCGGCGGCGTGGAGGGAGGCGCCTCCCCTCGCATCTCGGCCAGCACCTGCTCGACCGGCACGCCGAGGGCTTTCGCCTTCGCCTCAGCCGATCTGCGGAGCAGGCTCTCTGGAATCTCGACCATGTCAATCGCCTCCTACAGGGGCCCGGAGATCCCGCCGTCTTTGCGCACTCGCCAGAAGTGCACAGCCATGAAGATCACGATGATGAAGGGGAAGAACAACACGTGGAGCACGTACCAACGGAGCAGCGTGTTGGCCGTGACCTCCGCCGACCCCAACAGCGCGAACTTGACCTGGGACCCAACGACCGGCACGAACCCGGCCATGTTCGTCCCCACGGTCACAGCCCACAGGGCCAATTGGTCCCAGGGGAGCAGGTACCCGGTGAACGAGAGCAGCAGCGTGAGCAGGAGGAGCACCACGCCGACCACCCAGTTGAACTCACGGGGTGGCTTGTAGGCACCGTGATAGAAGACGCGGCTCATGTGGAGGAACACGGACAACACCATGAGATGGGCGCCCCAACGGTGCATGTTCCTCACGAGTGACCCGAAGGCGACGTTCGTCGAAAGGGCGGCAGTGTCGGCGTAGGCCTGCTCGACGGTCGGCGTGTAATAGAACATCAAGAAGATGCCGGTGATCGTGAGGAGGATGAAGAGGAAGAAGCTCAGGCCGCCGAGGCAGAGGGTGTAGGAGAGCTTCACGCCGTGCCGCTTCACCTTCACCGGGTGGAGGTGATACAGCACGTTGTTCATGATCACGTAGGACCGGTTGCGGGGGCTGTCGGTGTACCCCTTCTTGAACGGCGAGCCGGGCCGGAGGACTGACTCCACGAACTGCGATTCGCGGATGCGGTCGTTCATCTCCGTGAGCCGCTCTCTGAGGTTCAACCTTGCCACTTGTCCTCCTACCAGCGCATTCCGTAGGCGTAACCGTTCTTGAAGTCACGCTGTCCCGTGTCGACGTCCCAGGGTCGCCGGTTGATTTCGTCGATGACCTCGGTGAGGCCCAACTGAGCGGCCTGGTCGGCCAACGATCCCTCGAACTTCCCGAGCGAGATCACGTTGGTCGGGCAGCGATCGATGCAGAGCTGGCAGCGGGTGCATTCGTCCTCGTCGACGATGAAGAACCCGTAGTTCTGGGGGTCGTCGGCGGGGTGGTCGACGTTGACCGCCTCGGCGATAGCGTCCAGGGAAAGGAAGTGGATGCACTTCCAAGGGCAGATGTCGACACACCCCTCGCAGAGGATGCACTCGGCCTGGTCGATGTGGAGGAACTGCTTGGGCCGCAGCTTGTCCTTGAAGTAGTCCTCTTCGACCAGTGCGAGCTGGTAGTCGTCCCTGATCGGAGGTGTCTCGTCGACGACATTGGCCATCAGGAATCACCTCTCACGAGCGGACGACCGTACGGAGACACCGGCTGGGGCTCTTCCGGCCGCGCCGGTGCACCCTTTCCGATGTCCTGGAGCTTGTAGGCGAACACCGCGGCGCCGACCAGGGCGACGAGGTTGTAGCCCATCGAGATGGAGTCCTTGATGGCACCCCAACTGACCTGGACCTCGTTGCCGAGGACCAGCCACGGCGGGATGGTGAACGCGATGCGCTGGACCGACCAGTCGAGATCCGTCTGGGCGAGGTTGAGCCACTCGGACGGGACGATGCCGAAGATCAGGACGAATTCGATCCAGGCCAAGAAGGCGGCGAAGGTCGCCAATGCCCAGGTCATCCTCCGACCCAGAACGAAGGCGATGGCGGCGCCGGCGATGAGCAGCTGTGAGGCACCGAAGCCGATCAGATAGCCGAGGCCCTTGGGCAGCCACCCACGGGGAATCCACCAGAAGATCCCAACGCGGGGCGCATCAGCCGGAAGGTTGGCGTAGTGGACGAGGATCACACCAATAGCAAGGAAGAAGGTGCCGAGCACCATCATCGACCAGCCGTAGCGGCTTCTCTGCTGTTCGGTGAGCTCACCGAGCCGATACATTCGCAAGAGCTCCGGGGAGAGGTCCGTTGTGCCTGTTCTACCACACGCTTCCAGGCAGGGCAGAATCCGATGCTAGGCGCCGGGCTGCCCGTTCCTGGCCTTCACTGGGCAAGCATTATGCTCCCGCCCACGACCCGCGAGACACTGAGGCATAGGTGGCCGAATCCACCACTGACATCAGACAGCTGATTCGCGCCGATCGGACCCAGCCGGACAGCGCGGCTGTGGGCCACGTTCTGGCCGGGACCTTGTTCCTGGCCGTGGGGGCGCTGGCCGCCGCACTGGCGTTCCTCTCCATGAGTTTCCCCGGCTTCGTCCCCCTGGGCTACGGCGTCTGGCGGGCGATCGCCATGCTCGGCCTGCTGGTCGGGTTCGGAACCCTGACCCTCACCGGAGGCGCCTACTACGTCCTCCCCCGGCTCACAGGAGCACGCCTCTGGAACGAATCGTTCGCCTGGCTGGGTCTCGTGATCACCGCGGCCACGACCGCCGTCGGCATGGTCATCGTCGCCGTCGGCCTCGGTGACGGCAGGGAGCCGTTCGGGCTCCCGTGGTGGCTCGACATCCCCCTGCTCGCGGGCCTGGGCATTCCGCCTCTGGTCGCGATCTTCACGCTGCGGAACCGCACGGAGTCCCAGACGTTCGTGACCATCCCCTTCGTCGTCACGGGTCTCGGTGGCCTTCCGCTCGTCTACCTCGCCGGCAACATCCCCGGGCTGTCGTCGGTGGCCACCACAGTCGGCGACCTGTTCTCTGGCTCCGCCTACCTGGTGCTGCTGCTGTCGATCGCCATCGGTCTCGGCCATTACGCCGTCGTGAAACAGACCGAGAAGCCTTTGGCCGGGCGCCAGCTCTCCCAGATCGCCTATTGGTCGCTCCTGTTCGGAGCCGGCTGGTTCGGCGTCGCCCAGATCGCCGGCGGGCCGACACCCGGCTGGCTGGGTGTCATCGGCGCCGTGCTGGGCCTCGGCCTTCCGGTCGGGATGGTGGCCGCCACTGCCAACCTCCTCGCCACTCTCGAGGGCAAGTGGCGGGAGGACGACCACGTGGAGCCGGTGGCGATGCTGTCCGTGGCGGGCCTCCTCTTCGGAACCGTTCTCGGAGTCCTCGCCGCCCTCGCCGGGTTTCGTTCGACGGGCAACCTGGTTGCCTTCACCCCCTACTGGGAGGGTGTGGTGTTTGGATTCGCTCTCGGCGTGCTGCCCCTGCTCGCCGGGGCGGTTCTGATCCAGGCGATTCCGAGGATGACGGGCCGGGACCTCTACTCCCACGACGCCGCCGCTCGCACGGTGCGCCTGATCGTCTACGGATCCGGCGCCCTGGTCGTGCTCCTGGTGGCGGCAGGGCTGGTGGCCGGTTACTCGTGGGCCGGCGGCTCGTTCACCGGTGCGTTCAACGCCATCGGGGAAGGATGGGCCGCCGCCAGCGGGCCGTCGCGCCTCTTCACCGGAGTCGGCACCTTCGCCGGCATCGTCGGGGCGCTCGGGGCGCTTTCGCTCGTCGCCGTGATCCTCCGTACCCTGACTGAGGGTCCGGTCACGACCCAGGAGGTGCTGGTGGCGAAGGAGGAAGAGTGAGCGACGATCTCCTCGCGGCTGCCGCTCAGGCGATGGGTGTCCCCGAGCCGATCGCCGAGCGTTCCGCTCGCGCCCGCGCCGCCGCCTCCGGCAAGACCTATGAAGAGATCCTCGCCGCCTGGGCAGGCGGACAAGCCGTAGCCCCCGCCCCCGCCGCCGACGCGCCCGCCGAAGCACCGACGGAGGAGGCTGCGGCCCCAGAAGCGCCGACCGAGGAGGCTCCCGCGGTGGAGGCGCCCGCCGCGGCCGCTCCGGCTGCGCCCGCGGCGGCAACACCCCCGCCGCCGTCCGCGGCCGCTGCCCGCGTCCCGGCGAAGCCTCCGGTTCTCGAGGCTCCGGCCGACCGGCCACTCGTCACGATCGGAGGCGGTCTCGTCGTGCTACTGCTCACGCTTCTGCTCGGCGTGGTGTTTCCTTCACTTCCCGCCGAGAGCAACGAAGTGCGCAGCTCCCAACTGGCACTGTCCGAACAGGGCTTGGAAGGCAGGGACGTCTACCGCCGGGCCATGTGCGCCAGTTGCCACACCCAGACCGTGCGTGCCGTCGTCGCCGACGTCGGAGTCGGACCGGTGACCCTGTCTGACACCAATCAGGTCATCGGCTACCGCCGCATAGGTCCTGACCTGTCCAACGTGGGAGGCCGTCTCAGCGCCGGTCAGATCTCCTCCGTCCTCACGGGCGGGTCCCACCCGGCGGCGCCCCTGTCACAAGCGGCATTGGACGCGCTCGTGACGTATCTGAGCGAGTCGGCCTACATGCAACAACAAGGAGACGCTTCTTGAGCGACCAGCTTTCAGCTGCCGCCCAGGCGATGGGTGTTCCCGAGCCGATCGTCGAACGTTCCGCTCGCGCCCGCGCCGCCGCCTCCGGCAAGACCTATGAAGAGATCCTCGCCGCCTGGGCAGGCGGACAAGCCGTAGCCGCCGCCCCCGCCGCCGAGGCGCCCGCCGAAGCGGCCCCGGAAGCCGAAGCTCCTGCCGAAGCAGGTGCCGCCGCCCCCGAGCCTGCGGCGCCACCGACGGCACCTGCCGCTCCGGCTCCAGCCGAGCCCGCCCCGGCCGCCGCAGCTGCCTCGGTCGCTCCCCCGCCGGCACCCGAGACCGTCACGCCGGAGGAGGCTCTCGAGTACCCGGTGGTGGTCACCGTGCCCACGGCGGGCATCGCCGAGAGGACCGGCTTCTCGATTCCGACCTGGCTCGGCGCGCTGCTCCTCCTCATCCCCGCCTTCGGCCTCATCTATCTGGCGATGGGCTCGGGAGCCACCGAGTGCGGAGCCGGGACCGCCCTCGCCGCCGACCGCGTCACCGGCGAGCAGGTCAACTGCGACGGCACGCCTTTCGAGGGCCGTGGCGCGGCCGGAGGAGGCGCCGACTTCATCGCCATGGGCGAGGAGCTCTACACGTCGGCCCAGTGCGCCGGTTGTCACGGGCCCCAGGGTGGCGGCGGTGTCGGCCCGGCCTTGGCCGGGGTCTCGACCACCTTCTCCGCCTGCACCGACCACGTCGAATGGGTGGAACTCGGATCCCAGGGTTTCCTGAGCGCCGGCAGGAGCACGTACGGCGACACCGGCAAACGGGTCGCCGGCGGCATGCCAGGTTTTGGCGGCTCTCTGACAGCTGAGCAGATCGCCGCCGTCGCCGCATTCGAACGGGTCCGTTTCGGCGGCGCCAACCCCGACGAGGTCCTGGTCGACTGTGGCCTCGCCGAGGGTGAAGGTGGCGAAGAGGGCGGCGAGGAAGGCGCCGAGGACGGTGGTGAGACGACCGACACCGCCGGAGGCGGCGAGGAGACGACGGACACCACGGCCGGCACCGAAGCCGCCCGCTCCTCCCGCTCCGGCTGATCCTCTCAGCGTCGTAGGCGTCTCATCGCCCGCCGCAACGGCCGTTCCTCGATGATCCCTTCGGCGACGACTGCGCCGGAGGCGTCGAGCAGCACGGGGATACGGAGGGAATAGAGGCGTACGAGCTCGTCGTCGGAGTCCATGTCGACGATTTCCAAGCCGAATCCGTAGCGCTTCATGACGCGCCGTACGACCGGCTCCGCCTCTTCGCAGAGGTGGCAGCCGGAACTCACCACGAGCCGCAGAGAATTTTCGCTAAAGATGACTATCGCTCCGACCGATGTACAATGTCAGCGAGAGGGAAGCAGCTCCGCCAAGTCATACCCAGGGCACGTTCATAAGACCCTAGGTGTGATCGGATAGCCTCCCAGCCCGCCCCAATTGGCGGAGCACCCTCTCACAGACGGGGCCCCAACGCCCAACGGGGCCCCGTCGCTCTTTCCCCACCCTCCTACAGGCACACCCACCGCCACCCCGCCCGGCCATCACCATTGGCGGAGCACCCTCTCACAGACGGGGCCCCAACGCCCAACGGGGCCCCGTCGCTCTTTCCCC
>Ga0207873_1000996_pt1 | contig 28883 bp, 19 predicted proteins | sample BGWIniCompost_FD_187373 | JGI IMG/M metagenome (GOLD analysis project Ga0207873, IMG submission 187373) | Cellulose adapted compost microbial communities from Newby Island Compost Facility, Milpitas, CA, USA - BGW Initial Compost (SPAdes)... ...
CTCGGGATCGGTCGTCGGCGACACGACGACGACGATGATGTGGATCGACGGGGTGCCGGCGCTCGACGTCATACACGCGTACGTCGCGGCCGTTCCGACCCTGCTCGTGATCGGCGTCTTCGCGGCGATCCAGCAGCACGCGTATCAGCCGATTCAACGCGACGAGGTCGGGCATCACGAGGTGCAGTGGAAGCGCCTCACGGCGGTCTTGCTGATCCTGATCGGTGCGATCATCACGAACGTGACGCTCGATTTCCCCGCGGCGGGCGTATGGGTCGCGATCGTCATTTCCGCGTTCTTCGTCGCGACGGACTGGAAGGTCGTGCCGGCGTCGATGAAGGGCACGTTGTTCTTGCTGACGCTCGTGCTGTGCGCGTCGATGATGCCGGTGGAGACGCTGCCGCCCGCGTCGTGGCAGACGGCATTCGGACTCGGGTGGGTTTCCTCGGTCTTCGACAACATTCCGCTGACCAAGCTCGCGCTCGACCAGGGCGGCTACGATTGGGGCGTGCTCGCGTTCACGGTCGGCTACGGCGGCTCGATGGTCTGGTTCGGCTCGTCCGCAGGCGTTGCGATCTCGAATATCTTCCCGGAGGCGCGCTCGGTCGTCGCGTGGATCAAGCGCGGCTGGTTCGTGCCGCTCGCCTACGTCGTCGGGTTCTTCGTGATGCTCTGGCTCTGGGGCTGGAAGCCGTTGGTTCATCACTGACGAAAAAGGCCGGGCGCAATGCGCCCGGCCCTCGTTCGAGCGAGATCTTCTCGACTCGGTTCGTCAGAGCGCGCTGTTGATCTCCGCGACCGGAAACGCGTCGATCAAATCGCCCATGCCGGCGATCGCGGAATCGGGATCCGTGAAGCTCGATCCCGAGAACGTCAGAAACGATCCGTCCTCGAGCGGCACGGTCACGGTGCCGTCCGGTTGAATCGTCGCCGGCAGGCCGCCGACTCGAATCTGCCGGCCGCCGCCGAGCATGCCGGCTCGCGCGAAGCCGCTGATCAGCTGCCCGAAGCCTCCCGCGGCTCCGCCCGCACGAGTCAGCGAGACCGTCACCGTCTCGTCGCCTTTCTCGTAATCGGCGGTGATGTTGGCGAAGCCCATCGCCACGCCCTCGTCGTAGCTCACGCGCTTCCAGCCCGCGATCTCGGTGCGGAAATACTGACCGACGCGCCCCTGTAGCGCTTCCTCGATGCCTTGCAGACACAGGGTCGCCTTGTCGCGCGCCTCGGTCAGCTTGCCGGCCTTGTAGAGGGCGTCGATCTCCGCGCAGTTGTCCGTCAGGCTTCCGCCGAGCTCGAGCTGAGCAATAGCCGCGGGAGCCACCAGCATCGGCAAGAGTCCCGCGAACAGTTTTTTCCTTATGTGCACGTTCTTGGTCCTCGACAATGAAAGGAAGAGGAGGCGCTTGAAGTGTACGCGGTCCGCACGCGACCGCGCCCGGACTTGGAGCACGCTCGGCGGTCGGACCGATACGCTTAGTGGCGGTGTCTCGTGAGATTCGCGACGACCTCGTTCAGCATCGATAAGCGGAGCGGCTTCGCGAAGTGCATGTCGAAGCCCGCGGCGTGCGCCCGCTCCTTGTCGCGCGCGGACGCATAGCCGGTCAGCGCGATCAGCATCGCCGACGCGGTCGCCGGATTTCTCCTGAGCTCTCGCGCGACCTGATATCCGTCGAGCCCCGGCAGGCCGATATCGCAAAGCACGATATGAGGCCTGAACGCGTCGGCGCATCGGACGCCTTCCCAGCCGGTATGCGCCACGTGAACCTCGTAACCCTCGAGCTCGAGCGCTTCGCGCAGCGTGCGCGCCGCGTCGACGTTGTCCTCGATGAGAAGGACACGCGTCGCGCCGCGAGCGGGCGCCTCGATCACTTGCAACCCTTGCGCGGGCTCCATATCCGAACGCACCGTTCCGGACACGGAGTCGGACGCCGTGATCGGCAGCCGCACGGTGAACACCGCGCCGCGGCCCGGGCCGTCGCTATGCGCGTGCACGCTGCCGCCATGAAGCTCGACCAGCGCCTTGACGAGCGCGAGTCCGAGCCCGAGGCCGCCCTTGTCGCGCGCGAGCCTGGAATCGCCCTGGCTGAACGGGCGAAAGAGCTTCGGCAGCAACGAGGCGTCCATGCCGACGCCGTCGTCGCCGACCGCGAGCACGGCGACCCGCTCGTCGCGGTCGACGCGAAGCGCAAGCTCGACCTTTCGTCCGCCGAACTTGATCGCGTTGTGAAGCAGATTGCCGAGCACCTGACAGAGCCGCGTATGATCGCCGTCCACGGTGACCGGCGAATCCGGGAGATCGAGCTCGAGATCGATGTCCGCCGCCTCGAGTGCGCCCGACAGATCCTCGACGCAGTTGCGAACGACCTCGACGAGGTCGATCGGCGTCGTCTCGACGCGGATCTTGCCTTCGGAGATGCGTGTGACGTCGAGCAGGTCGTCGATGATGCGGATCATATGACCGACCTGCCTGTCGATGACTTCCTGGGCGCGTCGCGCCTGGTCGCTGCCCTGCTCGCTGTGCTTCAGCACGTAGAGGCCGTTCAAGATCGGTCCCATCGGATTGCGGAGCTCGTGCGCGAGCACGCCGAGGAAATGGTTCTTGCGTTCGTCCGCCTCCGCGAGCATCGCCGCGTGTCGGCGCAGCTCTTCACTCTGCTGCGCGAGCTCCTCGTTCTGCGCCTGAATCTCCTCGTGTTGCGCTTGGAGCTGCTGACTTTGTGCCTGCAGCTCCTCGTTCTGGACTTGAATCTCCTCGTTCTGGACCTGCAGCGCTTCGTTCTGCGCCTGGATCCGGTCGTTCTTCTCGTGAAGCTCGCTGAGAAGACGCTGCGTTTCCTCGTAGCTCGCGACGTTCTGCAGCCCGATGCCGAGCTGCGTCGCGCTCGCCTCGAGGAATGCGATCGCGTCTTTCGACAGGTCGCGCAGCGAGCCGACGACGAGGACGCCGTGGAGCGTGTCGCGAAACACGAGCGGAACCGCCGCAACCGAGCGCGCCGGCGCCTGATCCCAGCCGAGCTTCACGCGGAACGGGCTGTCGGGGGGAATCTTCTCGAGCAAGACCGTCGCGCGCTCGCGCGCCGCCTGTCCAGGGATTCCGTCTCCGCTTGCGATTTCGATCGGATCTACGGTCAAGCCGTGCGTCGCGATCGGCCGCAACATCGAGCCGTCCGGCGACGCCGAATACACGACGCCGATCTCGGCGCGTACGTGCGCGACGATCGCCTCGAGTGCTGCGTGCGCGAGCGCGTCTCGGTGCAGGCTCGATGCGATGCTTCTCGCGACCGCGCGATCTGCGAGCAGCCGCTGCTCGCGTTGCTCGAGCGCGGCTGCGGCGCTGCCTATCGCGTGGGCGATTCTGCGCATCTCGTCTCGAGCGGTTGCGGCTCGATCGTCCGGAGCGAGATGCAGCGCCGGCTGCCAGTCGCCGCGCTCGAGCGCGGCGGCGACGCCGAGCAGCTCTCGCGACGGGCCGCTGATCGAGCGGGCCGTGACGAGCGCGACCGCGGCGAGCGCCGCGAGCGACGTGATCGCGAGCACGCCGAGACCGCGGTTGACCGCGTCGCGCGTGCTCGCGATCACGCCGAGCGCATCGTTCGCCATCTCTTCCTGGAGGAAGCTGAACTCGCTCGTCTTCGCGAACAGCGTTTCGCGCAAAACGGAGAGCTCTCCTTCCTCGGCGAGGCTCAGCGCACGGGACGATCGTACGGCAAGCGCGGTGTCGGCCTGCTCGAGATATCGAAGAGTCAGCTCGCGTATCTCCGCGAAGAGGCGGCTTGTGTCGGGCTCGATCGGCAATCTCTCGAGCAGATCCAGTCGAGCCCGCGCCTGCATGGAGCTGTTTCGCAGCGCAAGAATCCGCTCCTGCGTCGGGTCTAGCAACGCCGAGCGGAGCGTGACGCCGACGCGGTAGACGTCTCGCTCGAGGGCTTGCATCCCGTCTCTGATTGGCGCGATCCGCTCCGAATAGCGGCGCTGCGCGTCGCCGCTCTGCTCGTGCCAGCCGTAGAACACGAGGAGCAGCACTGCGACGAGCGTTGCGACGAGGCCGAAACCGATCCCCAGGCGCTGAGCGATGCTGAGATCGGGATAGCGATTCATGAGATGCACCGGAGCGGACGTGCGAAGGCGAGCGTCTTGTGCGGCAGCGCAGTCGAGTCGATGTCGGTCGCTACGACGTCTCCCGGCACTTCGGCTTCGTCGAGGAGCATTCCGAGCGTGTAGGCCTCTTCGACGAGGAGCATGAGATTGCGCACGCGGCGCTCGTAGGTGCACAGCCTATGCAACGAGAAATTGGTGCCCGTCCGCTCGCTCGAGACGCGCGGGATCGCCGCGAACGTGGATTCGGATGCGCTTCGATGCTCCTCGATGCAGCTCATTCCTTCGGCTAGAAAACTCCCGTTCTTCGAGGCAGCAGCGCACGTCGGTGCGTGTCGTACGAAGCGTGTCGCCGACCTTCGCCTTGTGGTATCCGCGAAGCTTATCGATCGACGCGGGGACGATCGAGCACGGTCCCGGCTAGGACGTCGACGTCATACGCCCGCCAATCGCATCGTACGTTGTGACCCTCGCGCCGGCAAACTGTCGGCCAACCGTGTCGGTCCCAGTGATCGACGATGCCCGAGTCGATCAAGAGCTGCACGAAGCTCGGCAAGCGTCGGATGTCGTCGAATACCGGCAGCCAAAGCCAGTGGAAGCTCAGCCAGACGTTCTCGAGCCCTTCGCGCATCAGCTCGACCGCGAGCTCGTGCTCGCCGACATGGGCTGCAATCGCGGCGTAATAAACGGATTCCGCCGACATCTTCCTCGGATGTGCGCGGAACTCGCGGAGAGCGCGCAGTATCCGGTCTCTGTCGTCGAGGTTCGCGAGCAGCGATTTCAAAGTTTCCGGGATCGGCAACTGGTCGATGTCGCGCAACGGCTCGTTTCGCCCGAGCGCGAGAAAGACGTTGACGGTATCGCCCCACCAGATCGGGTTCAGCTCTTCTCCGAGCAGGTATTCGCGCCGCGCACGCTCCGGCTGACCGGCCATCTCGTACGCGGCCATCAGGAAGCCGCGGCCGTACAAGTTGACGGGCTCGGTCATCAGGTTCGCCTCGAGAATCTCGATCGCGCCGCCGAAATTGCCGAGGCTCATGAGCACCGGCGCGTAGAACTTCATGTCGGCCAGCGGGACGCCCATCGCTTCGAGCCGCTTCACCTCGCGCGTGACGCCTTCCCAGTCGCCCCTCGTCGCGAGCGCGGCGCCGCGCAACGAGTAGCCTCGGCTGTCGTGCGGCGCGAGCTCGATGATCCTCTCCGCGGACGCGAGCGCGAGCCGCAGATGGTCCTCGGCGGTCATCCCTTCGAGCGGCACGGCCGTCAGAACGACATTGACGTACGAGAAGTAGTAGTGCGCGTCGATGAACTCGTCGTCGAGCCCGATGGCCAGCCTCGTCAGGTGCCAAGTTTGTGCATAGTCCTGGAAGTAATACGCGTTCTTCGCCGCGAGGAGGTATCGATACGCGTCGAACGAGCGGGTCGGAAGCGTGCCGATATCGTGCTGCTCCCCGGCGGTGATCTCCGCCTCGAGCGCCGCGGCGACGTTGGTCGCGATGTCGGATTGGATCGCGAGCAAGTCGTCGATCTTGCCGATGTCGACCTCGTAGCTCGACGCCCAAAGCACGATGCCGCTCGAGGGCGTGAGCATCTGCAAGCGGACGGTCGCGCGCTCGCCGAGATATTGGATCGTTCCGGTAAGCACGTTTTGAGCACGTAGTCGCCGCGCGATCTCGTCCAGGGGCAACCCGCGCTGCGCGAGCCCGAGCACGTTCTCCCGCGAGATGACCTTGAGGCTCTTGATCCGGGCGAGCTGTTGGATCATCTCGTCGTGCAGTCCGGCCGCGAAGAGGCCGTCGTCGGTCGGCGCATTGAGCTCCGTGAGCGGCAGGATCGCGAGCGAGCTCGGCAGCGGCGCGTCGAGGACGCGAGCGGCATCGGCTTGCGGGCGGCGGGCCGCCGGGTCCCGCTCGACGACCACCGCGGCGCCGAGCGCGAGCAGCAGCACGATCGCGAGCGCGTGCCATACGCGAGGAAGCGGCAGCCGTATCGGGCGGGGCGAAGATTCGCGGCTCGGCGCGTCTTCGATCGGGGCGATGAATCGGTAGCCGCGGCCTGGAATGGTCTGAATGAAGCGGGGCGCCGACGGGGAGTCCGCCAGACACCTGCGCAGCGATGAGATCGCCTGATTCAGATTGTTCTGCTCGACGATCACATCGGGCCAGACGGCCTGCATCAGATAGTCCTTGGACAGGGTCTCGCCCGCGTGCCGGATCAGCTCGAGCAACGTATCGAAAGCTCGCGAGCTCAAGTGGACGGGCTCTCCGTCGGGACCGAACAGCTTTCTTGCGACCGCATCCAGACGATATCCGCCGAAGCGGTACTCGCTCGTCGGCTGGAGTGATGTCATCGTCGCTCCCCCCTGTCGTGCGGCGTGACGGTGGCCGACGGCGATGCCGTCGGCAATCCGCTTCACGAGCCGCGGCTTCATGCGTTTTCAGCCGCGTTCAGAAAAAATCAGCTCCCTCCTCAGTGTCATTCATGGACCCGACACCGAACGCTTGGAACGATCCTCCCCGGTGCTCTCGATAGGAGATCCGACGCGAGACACGGATCGATCGTGAACGCTCGTTCCGCATGGCTTCGGGATCGAGTTCGCGAATCTCGACGCGCGCCGGCGACGGCCAGCGCCGCGCCCGCCGCCGACCGACGCGCACGCGCGTATCGGAAGTTTCTCTATCTAACTTCCGGCTTCGAACGGGTCGTGCGTCGGGATTGTAGCAACTCATTGTGGCTCGGACTCGCGTCTCCGGAACGGTCGTCGCGTATCGGAATAACCGACTGAAATATCACGAAGAATCGCCGGAGTCACGGGGCGCTACACCCGCGGATGTCGCGATTTTGCGACGTTCGAGATGCGCGGAAGCCCGGGACCGTCGGCGGACAGCGATTGTTCAGTGTGAGCGCAGCAGGGGGGATCCGATGAACGACAACACGCAGAGGTCGACGAGAAAAGAGAAGCTGCCGACGAAGCCGCGTCCGACCGCGCTGGCCGCGGCGATCCTGCTCGCGCTCGGCGCCGCGAGCGCTCCCGATCGTGCGTCCGCCCAAGACGCGTTGGAAGAGGTGGTGGTGACGGGCTCGCGAATCGTGCGGCGCGATCTCGAGGCCGGGAGCCCGATCCTGACGGTCGAATCGCGAATGTTCGAGGAATCGAGCACGCTCGCGGTCGAAAGCGTGCTGAACCAACTGCCTCAGTTCGTGCCCGACCGAACCCAGTTCAACACGTCCGACGTGTTTCCGAGCGCGACGAGCACCCCGGGCATCTCCACGGTGAGCCTGCGCGGCCTCGGCGCGCAACGAACGCTCGTGCTCATCGACGGCCGGCGCGGTCAGCCCGTGAACTCCACGCTCGTGATCGACACCAATTCGATCCCGGCCGCGGCGATCGAGAGCGTCGAGATCATCACGGGCGGCGCTTCGGCGGTGTACGGCGCCGACGCGCTCGGCGGCGTCACGAACTTCAAGCTGCGCAGCAACTTCGAGGGCATCGATCTCCAGGTGCGGACCGGCGTCACCGAGCACGGCGGCGGGCAGGAGACGAGCGTCAGCCTTCTGCTCGGCGCGAATCTCGAGGACGGCCGAGGCAACGCGATGCTCGCCGTCGAATGGTCGGAGCGCGACGAGGTCATGGCGTACGACCGGCCGTTCATGCGCAAGACGTTGAAGGATTCGAACACGAACGCCGGCACCGCAGCGCGCATGCCGGGCTTTCTGTATCAGCCGAGCGCGACGAACCGTCCTTCCGAGGAAGCGGTCCGCGCGCTGTTTCCCGATCTGCCCCCGGACCTCGACATCACCCCGCTGCTCGGATCGGCTTTCCTGTTCAACGACGACAACACGCTCTACAAGGTCGAGCGCGGCGGAATGGGGTTCAACGGTGACGTCGCTAACGACCCCGCGTACCGCATCGCGCCGAACGGCACGCTCGTCCCGAACAATTTCGACCTGCGCTATTCGAGCCCGATGGATCGCTACTCGCTGTTCGGCAAGGCGCACTACGGGTTCACCGATTCCGTCGAGGCCTACGCGCAGGTGATGTTCGTCAACACGACGAACCTGCAGGTGCTGCAGCCGACCGGCGCGGTCGGCGGATTCGGCGCGACGATTCCGTACGGCGAAGGCATCTACGCGCCGTCGCTCGCCGAGGACGGCGTGACGACCGTTCCCGAGTACACGGACGGCACATACGGCTTGTTCTGCCAGCCTACGGGCGGCTGCACGAACTCCGAAGTGTTCCCGGTCCCCGACGCGCTCCGCGATCTGCTCGACTCACGCGGCGACGACGTGCTGAGCACCACCGAGTTCGATCCGAATACCGGCGAGCCGCTCGTCATCGCCGGCAGGAACTCGCCATGGGATATTGGCGCGACGTTCGATTGGCTCCCGACCCGCTCGATCCGGAACACGACGAACCTCTATCAGATGCTCGCCGGATTCCGCGGCGACTTGCCGTTCCGCGACTGGACCTGGGACGTCTACTACTCGCACGGCGAGACGCGCGTCGACCTCGATTACATCGGCTGGGTGTCGACGTCGAGATGGCAGCAGATCGTCTCCGCGCCGAACTACGGCCGTAACGTGACGCTCAACGGGCCCGGACAGACGTCGTTGACCTGCACGAGCGGACTGCCCGTATTCGAGGATTTCGAAGTGAGCCCGGACTGCATCGCGGCGCTCTCGCCGCGGTATACCGACCGGACGCGGCTCGCGCAGGACGTCATCGAGGGAACCCTGCAAGGGGCGATCGGCAACTTGCCGGCGGGCGAGGTCCGCATGGCGTTCGGCGCGACGTACCGCAAGAACGAGTTCGAGTATCTGCCGGATGCGACGCGCGAGAGGAACTCGATCGTCGATATTCCAGTGGGTACGTTCGGCCAAGCGAACGTGCTCGGCGAGATCGACGTGAGCGAGGTCTATGCCGAGTTCCTGATCCCGCTGCTGCGCGACAAGCGTTTCGCGCGTAACCTCGAGCTCGAGCTCGGCTATCGCTATTCCGACTACGGCGATACGGGCGGCGAGGTACCGACGTACAAGGCGCTGTTCAGCTGGCGGCCGATCGATATCGTGCGCTTCCGCGGTGGCTATCAGCTCGCGAACCGCGCGCCGAATATCAACGAGCTGTTTCTCGAGGCGAGCAGCCAAGCGGTGACGATGCGCAGCCCCGACTATTGCCGCGCCGACACGCGCGAGATCACGGGTAACCATCCGGATAACCCGAATCGAGCGGCCGCGCAGGCGCTTTGCGCGGCGTTGATCGGTAACGCCACGTCGGAGTTCTCGGCCGATCCGGACAACTACATCGGCGGCCGCGGCGACGGCGTGATCCTGCAGGTCAACAGCGGCAACCGCGATCTGCGCAGCGAGGAGGGCAAGACGTGGACGTTCGGCGCGGTGTTTCAGTCGCCGTTCGCTCGGCCCGCGGTCGAGGACATGAGCCTCGCGATCGATTGGCACACCATCGAGATCACGGATGCGATCGCGACCGTGTCCGCGCAGATCACTTACGACCTGTGCTTCAACCGCGACGGCCGAAGCAACCCGACTTACTCGATCAACGACCCGAACGGCGTGTGCCAGAACATCGTGCGCGACGAGGTCACGGGCGCCGCGCTCTACGTGAACTCACAATTCCAGAACCTCGGGTCGATCGAGACGTCCGGCCTCGACATGAGCTTCAACTGGAGCGCGGCGCTCGCGGATCTCGGGCTCGATCGCGCGACCGGCCGGCTCGGGCTCAGCATGACGTTCTCGCGGCTCTTCGAGTTCAAGGCGCAGGAATACGCGACGGCCGAGCCGTTGGAGAACGCCGGGACGCTTGCGGGCGGCGGCCTCTTCGACTGGCGCTTGTACACGACGTTGCGCTACTCGACCGCGAACTGGGGTGTCGGGCTCAGCTGGCGGCACTTGCCTTCGGTCAAGAGCGCTCAATCCGTGACGGCACCGGATACGCCGATCCAGGGCGCGGGCTCGTACGACCTCTTCGGTCTTACCGCGAGCTGGAACATCGCGGACAGGCTGCTGCTCACCGGCGGTATCGACAATCTGTTCGATCGCGAGCCGGAACGCGTCGGCGCCGGGCAGGTGCAGAACATCGCGGCCGTCAACGGCGGCGGCCAAAGGGTGCTGAACGGGTCCGGCTCGACCTTCCCCGCGTACTACGACGTGCTCGGTCGGCGGTACTACGTGAATCTGCGCATGCAGTTCTGATGCTGGTCCCCCCAGCGAAGCCGGAGGAAGCAGAAGAGGGATGCATTCCTCCGGCGGGTGGAGCCCGGGCAGGGATGCCCGGGCATTCGCTCGCGGGCGCTCATGCCGTTTCGTCCGCCGCGCCCGTATCCGGCCTCGATTCCGCGGCGTGGTCGAGGCGCCGCTAGACGACGCCGCGGGTGCGGGTCATCGCTGCGAGCGGTACCTCGGCAGCCGCACGACGATCCTTGCACCGCCGTCCGGCGAATCGTCGATCCCGATCGACCCTCCATGCGCGTCGACGAGGCTTCGGGCCACCGCGAGGCCGAGCCCGGCTCCGCCGGTGCGCCGGCTGCGCGAGGTCTCGAGACGCACGAACGGCTCGAGCACGGCTTCGCGCTCGGCCTCCGGAATCCCGGGTCCGCGGTCGTCGATCGTCAGAACGACGGCGCGAGCGTCCGACTCGAGCGCGATACGGGCGGCCCCGCCGTAGTGGAGCGCGTTGTCGAGCAGATTCGCGACGACGCGCCGCAGCGCGAGCCGGTCGCCGAGCACGACCGCGCCGCCGGGCGCCGATCCCGCGTCGAGCTCGATCGCTCGGCCTTCGGCGCGCCGGTCGTCGACCTCGGCGCGAACGATCTCGTCGAGCTCGACGAGCTCCTCCGCGAGCTCGCCTGCGCCGGCACGCGTCGCAAGCAGCGCATCGTCGAGGAGACGCACCATGTCCTCGATGTCGGCGACGGCGCGTTCCCGCTCGGCGTCGTCCGGTATCGCATCGACGCGCAGCCGGAGCCGCGTCGTGAACGTGCGTATGTCGTGCGAGATTCCCGCGAGCATCGCGATGCGCGTGCGCAAGAGATGCGCGAGGCGGTTCTGCAATCGATCGAACGCGCCGATCAGCGCGGCGATCTCGCGGACGCTCGATCCCCGGCCCGGCAGCTCGACTCGGGGGCCCGAAGGGTCCAGGAGGTCGACGGCGGCGGCGAGCCGCGCGATCGGTCTCGTCTCGCGCCGCATCGCGAGCAGCGCGGCCAGCGCGACGAGCCCCCCGAAGAGACTCGTCGCGAGCGGAGCCGGCACTCCGAGCACGGTCGCCGCTCGTCTGCCGACGCGCACGACGAGCGTGCCGCCCGTCTCGAGGGCGATACGGTACTCGAGGCCGCGGCCGCCGTTGGGCGCGCGGCTCACGGTCACGCTCGAAGGGCGATGCCCCAGCGCTTCGAGCTCCGCGCCGATCCGGCTCGAGAGACGGCGCTCGACGGCCCGGCTCGGCGTCGACGCGGCGTTCGCCGTCGGCTCGATGCGCGCGGTGAAGAACCGCGAGCTCGCGGCGCGCAGGATGCTCTCGTGCCGGTCGACGGGCGTCTCTTCGAGGACGCTCACGAGCGCCGCGATGCGGCCCGCGAGCGACGCGCCGTCGTCCGGCGCGTCGGCGAGCCGCGCGATCGCGATCGCGCCGAGCAGCGCGACGACGAGGCTCGAGACTACGATCAGGCCGATGCGCGCGGCGAGCGAGTGGAGGGGCGTCATGCGACCGGCCTGACGCGGGCCGTCAACAAATAGCCGCCGTTACGCACCGTCGCGATGAGATTCGATCCCGGGCTCGCCGCGTCGAGCTTGCGCCGCAGCCGCGAGATCAGCATGTCGACGGTGCGGTCGAACGGGTCCGCGCTGCGGCCGCGCGTCCAATCGAGAATCTGATCGCGCGTGAGCACGCGTCGCGGCCTCTGCACGAGGCACGCGAGCAAGTCGAACTCCGCGCTCGTCAGCCGAACTGGGACGTCGGGACGTCGAACGAGCTGCCTCGCGTCGAGATCGATGACGAAATCTCCGAACGCGAACCTTCTATCCGGGGGTTGCATCGCACGGCTGCCGCGCCGCAGCACGGCCCGCACGCGTGCGACGAGCTCGCGCGGCCCGAAAGGCTTCACGAGGTAATCGTCGGCGCCCATCTCGAGCCCGACGACGCGATCGATCTCCTCGCTTTTGGCCGTCAGCATCAGGATCGGCACGTCGTGCCGGGCGCGAATGCGCCGGCAGATCGACAGCCCGTCCTCGCCTGGCAGCATCAGGTCGAGAATGATCAGGTCGGGACCGACGCGGCCGAGAACGGCATCCATCGAAACCGCATCCTCGGCTTCCTCGACGCGAAAGCCTTCGCGGACGAGCAGCGCGCCTACGAGCGCGCGGATCTCCGGATCGTCCTCGACGACGAGAATGATCTTCGGCTCGGCTTGCATGCTCGAGTTGTACGACCGCCCGCGCCGGCGCTCAAGAGCCCGCGCCCCTGCGTTTACAAATCGATACACATCGTCGACACAGCTTGACGATTCGATGCCGTTCGTTCGAACGCCGGCTACGGTGCGGCCGCAGACTTCGAGCTCGAGTCTCGCGTATCGCGAGACGAGCCGAACCACGATCTCGAGGGAGCGCGAATATGAAAGGCGATCTGACGCGGCGATGGATCTCGGCGATCCTCGTCGCAACGATATTCTGCGCAGGCTGCGGCGACGACGATGACGATCCCCCCGCCGTCGGCGACGATCGGTTCGCGAGCGTCGACGCGGTCGCGCGGGCGGCATTCGAGCGGTCCGGCGTCTCCGGGATGGGGCTCGCGATCTACGACCGCGACGGCGAGAAGGTCTTCGAGCGGATGTACGGGGACTTCTCCGCCGACCGGCGCGTCGCGCTCGCCTCGGCGTCGAAGCTCGTCTCGGGCGTCGTGCTCTTCCGCCTCGTCGACGAGGGCTATCTTTCGCTCGACTCGACGACCGGAGAGGTGCTCGGCTGGACGGGACAGAAGGGCACCATCACGCTGCGTCATCTGCTGTCGTTCACGTCGGGCCTACCGCCCGAGCACCGTTGCATCTATCAGCCGAACCTGTCGCTCGCCGCGTGCGTGGATCTGATCGGCGAAGCCGACATGCGCGCGCCGCCGGGCACTCGCTTCGACTACGGCGGCACGCACTTGCACGTCGCGGGCCGCATGGCCGAGGTCGTCACCGGCGCGTCGTGGAACGCGATCGTCGACGCGCAGCTCGGTGATCGGCTCGGTTGGCCAGACGACGTCGTCTATTACGCGAATCCGCTGAGCCGTGAAGGGGCGGACAACCCGATGCTCGCCGGCGGGCTGCTGCTGTCGATGAGCGAGTACGAGCGGGTGCTGCGTCTCGTCTTCATGAAGGGCGTATGGCACGGGACGCCGCTGATCGATCCGGCGCTTTTCGATGCGCAGGCGGTGCTGCCGTTCCCCGACGCGGTCGTCGGCCGCTCGCCGGCCGGCTCCGCCCGCTACGGGTTGACCGCCTGGCTCATGTGCGACACGCCCGAGAGCGGATGCTCGGCATTGTCGTCGCCCGGCGTGTTCGGGTTCACGCCGTGGCTCGACCGCGCCGCCGGCTACTACGCGGTCCTCGCGCTCGAGGAGCCGGCGGGCTCGGCGAGACGTTTCAGCCTCCCTCTGGTCCAGGAGCTCGCGCCGCTCATCGAGGATGCGCTGCGCGACTGACGGCTATTCGACTTCGACGAACAGGAGATGAAGGAGATGAACATGAAGGCACGATTCTTCGTCACGGGCGCCTTGCTGCTTCTCGCGACCGCGGCTCATGCGCAGGCCGACGGACGCTTCTTCGATGCCGCGGATGCGAACGGGGACGGCGTCGTGACGCGCGACGAGTATCGCGCGGCCCGCGCCCACGCGTTCGCGCGCCTCGATCGCAACGGCGACGGCTATCTCGACGAGCGCGACTCGGCACGGCGCCGGTCCGTCGGCCGGCGCGCCGGCGACCGCGTCGACGCGCTGCGCGCCGAGCTCGACGCGAACCGCGACGGACGCATCAGCGAGCGCGAGTTCGTCGGCGGTGCGCTGCCGGGCTTCGATCGGCTCGATACCGACGGCAACGGCGAGCTCGACGCCGACGAGATCGCCGCAGTGCAGCAACGCGCGAGGAGCGCGAGGCGCGGATAACCCGTGCCAAGCGCGATCGGCGAAACGCCGCGACGGCGTCCGCTCCGACGCCGTCGCGCCTTCTCCTCGTTTATGCACGCCCGCCGATAACGTTCCGATGCCCTGGCGGCCGGGCGTTCAGGGCTTCCCAGCCCGTCGCGACTCCGGGCGTCGCTTGCTCGGCGCTCTCAAATAAGAACCACTTTCATTCTCATTGACATCTAAACGAGAATCATTATCATTCGTCTCTGGCGATAGCGCCCGGCAAGCGCGTCGGACGCGCGCCCAGGGTCGGACCCGGAGACGATGGAATGTCGAGAAGAGCCGTCACAACAATCGCTTGCTCGGTAGTTGCCGGAGCCTACGGAGCACACGCTGTCGCGCAGGACGCCGGCCCGATGGAAGAGGTCTTGATCGTCGGCAAGCGCCTGAATCGCACGAGCAAGGGCGCCACGAATCTGCCGCTGTCGCTCGCGGAGACACCGCAAGCCGTGACGGTCGTCGATCGCGAGTTCATCGACAGCCTGGGCTTCGACGACGTCAACGACGTGCTCGAGCTCACGACCGGCGTGAACGTTGAGGAGGTCGAGACCGACCGGACCTACTACACGTCGCGCGGCTTCGACATCAAAAGCATGCAGGTCGACGGCATCGGCCTGCCGTTCCTGTGGAACGTCGTCGGCGCGCTCGACACCGCGGTCTACGAGAAGGTCGAGGTGATCCGCGGCGCGAACGGACTGCTGACCGGTACCGGCAATCCTTCGGGCACGATCAACTACGTGCGCAAGCGCCCCACGAACGATTTTCAGGCGACCACCGAGCTCTGGGTCGAGTCGTGGGACAAACGCCGCGTCGAAGCCGACGTCTCCGGACCCTTGTCCGATTCCGGCGCATGGGCCGGGCGGATCGTCGCCGCGACGCAGTCGGCCGAGTCGCATCTCGACCGGTACGCGAACGATCGCACGATCTTGTACGCCGTCGTCGACGGACAGATCGGCCGCAATACGACCGTGACCGTCGGCTATACCGATCAAGACAACGAATCCACCGGCGTGCTGTGGGGCGCGCTGCCGCTGCTCTACGCGGACGGCACGCAGACCGATTACGACGTCTCGACCACGACGACGATGGATTGGACGTCGTGGGAGACGCACTCGAAGACCGCGTTCGTCGAGCTCACGCACGAGATCGGCGCGGACTGGGAGCTCACCGCGATCCTCACGCGCAACGAGTACGACGAGCCCTCCGAGCTCTTCTACGTCTACGGCAATCCCGATCGCGAGAGCGGCGAAGGGCTCTTCGCCTGGCCGGGCAAGTATCGCGCGTACTCCGAGCATCTCCTGCTCGACGCGACGGTGACGGGCTCGTTCACGCTCGGCGGGAGACGCCACGATCTTCTGCTCGGCTTCAACGCGGCCGATGCCGATCACGGCTATCTGCAACATCACGCGCCGGCCGACGATCCGGCGTGGGGCCCGATGCCGCCGTTCCCCGGCTGGACCGGCCGCGAGGTCGCGCGCCCGCCATTCGGCCCCCCGCAGCTCGCCGCGCAATGGACCGACGACGTTCGGCGCTTCTACGGCGTCGCGCACTTCGACGCGACCGACGCGCTCCGCGTGATCCTGGGCTTCAACGCGATCGACGTGAAGTCGCGCGGCTTCAACTTCGACGAGCTTCGCGATCGCGACGAGCGCGAGGTGTCGCCGTACGTCGGTTTCACCTACGCCTTCACCGAGAGCCTCCGCGCCTACGCGAGCTACAGCGACATCTACGAGCCGCAGGCGGAGCTCGGCGAGGACCTGGCGCCGCTCGGCTCCGCGGTCGGCAAGAGCTACGAGGTGGGCGTCAAGGGCGAGTTCTTCGACGGCGGCTTGCTGGGCACGCTGTCGCTGTTCCGCGCCGAGCAGGACAACTACGCCGAGTACGCGGGCTTCGACGAAGAGTCGGGGCTTTCCTACTATCGCGGCGTCGACGTCGAGTCCGAGGGCTTCGAGCTCGAGGTCTCGGGCCGCATCGGCGAGCGCGTGCATCTCTTCGGCGGCTACACGCAGCTCGACATCGAGGATCCGCAAGGCGTCGACGCGCGCACGTTCGTGCCGCGCAAGACGTTCAAGCTCGGCACGCGCTTCAATCCCGCGATCGCTCCGAAGCTCGAGCTCGGCGGCGCGCTTCGCTGGTCCTCCGGGATGTATCTCGATACGCCGCTCGGACGGATCCGCCAGCCGAGCTTCAATGTGCTCTCCGCTTATGCGCGCTACGCCGTGTCCGACCGGCTCGAGCTCGCGCTGAACGTCGACAATCTGACCGACGAGAAGTATCTGACGAGCCTCTATTGGGACCAGGCGTTCTACGCCGCGCCGCGCTCCGCGGCGATCAGCGCCCGGCTCCGATACTGATCACGGCGGAAATCCCGATGAGCCCGAGAGCCGTCCGAGCGTGGTCGTTCGTTCACAAGTGGACGAGCCTGATCGCGACCGTGTTCCTGTTGATGCTCTGCATCACGGGGTTGCCGCTGATCTTCTATCACGAGATCGACCACTGGCGCGGCGCATCGGTCGAGCCGCCCGAGCTCGACCGCGCACCGCGGAACGCGAGCCTCGACGCGATCGTCGCGGACGCGCGCGCGAGGCGCCCGGGCGACGCGGTGCAATACGTCGCCGCCGATCCCGACGAGCCGGACGTCTGGTACGTCGGCCTCGGCGACACCGTCGATGCGCCGGAGCTCACGGCCTATTACACGTACGATGCGCGCACCGGCGAGCTGCTCGGCGAGTATCCGCTGAACGAGGGGTTGATGTACGTTCTATACCGGCTGCACTACGACATGTATGCCGGCCTGCCGGGAACCCTGTTCCTCGGCCTCATGGGTCTGATGCTCGTCGCGTCGCTGGTGTCGGGCGTCGTGCTCTATGGGCCGTTCATGACGAAGCTCCCGTTCGGCACCGTGAGACGCGATCGCTCCTCGCGTGCTCATTGGCTCGATCTGCACAATCTGCTCGGCATCGCAACGGTCGTCTGGGTGCTCGTCGTCGGCGCGACCGGCGTCGTCAACACGCTCGCGATCCCGATCTTCGGGCAATGGCAGGCGACCGAGCTCGCTGCGATGACCGCGGGCTTCGAGGGCGAGCCTCCGCCGGCGGACGAGGTCTCCGTCGAGCGGGCGCTCGCGGCGGCGTACGAGGCCGCTCCCGGCACCACGCTGAGCTTCATCGCCTTTCCCGGCAACGAATACGCGAGCCCGCATCACTTCGCGGCGTTCATGCAAGGCGCGACCCCGCTTGAATCGCGCCTGCTCGAGCCCGTCTTGATCGACGCCCGGACGAACGAGGTCACGGCGAAGGGCACGATGCCGTGGTACGTCACCGCGTTGCTTTTGTCGCAGCCGCTCCACTTCGGCGATTACGGCGGTCTCTGGCTCAAGATCGTCTGGGCGGTTCTCGACGTGATCGCGATCGTCGTGCTCGCGAGCGGGCTCGTGCTATGGGTCGGCAAGCGCCAGCCGGCGAGCGGGCGTGCGAAACGCGCGGCGCTCGACGCATCCGGCGACGCGCGGGCTTTGGCGTTCCGCGAGCGGAGCTGACGATGGCGATCATTCGAGGACGTCCGCGTCCGCTGAGGGACGGCACGTGGGCGGCACCGATCTTGCTTGGGGCGGCCTCGGCGCTCGGCCTTACGATCGCGCTCGTTGCGGACGGCCTCGGTGACGTCGTCGGCGCGATCGCGCTCGGGATACCTGCGCTCGTCGCGGCGTGGTGCACGCGGCGGCCGCCGCCGTGACCACGCCGCGATTCTAGGTTCGCGTCGCCTCGGCGTCGTCGGACGACACGGCGGATGCGTCGAACGCGTAGCCCGCGTTCGGCACCGTCTTCAGCAATCGCGGCGACGCGGGGTCGCTCTCGATCTTGTTGCGCAGCCGATGCACGAGCTGCTTCAAGAGCTGCCGGTTGCCTCCGGCGCGGCGGCCCCAGACGTGGCCGAGGATGCGCTCGGTCTGCACCGTGCGTCCGGCGTGCGCGAACAAGAGCTGCAGCAGCCGCGCCTCGAGCGGCGTGAGCCGAATCGTTCCCTGCGGCAAGCCTTCGAGCGCCAGCTCGTCGACCTTCAGCGTGAGGTTCCCGAGCGTGAGCGTCCCTTCGGCCTCGAGGCCGGCGCGCCGCAGCACGGCTCTGATCCGCGCGATCAGGATCTTCGGGCTGAACGGCTTCGTCAGATAATCGTCGGCGCCGAGCGACAGCGCGCGGACGACGTCGTCTTCCTCGCCGCGAACGGTCAGCATGATGACCGGCACCGAGCTCTTCTCGCGCAGCTTCCGTGCTACGTCGAATCCGCTCATGCGCGGCATGTTGATGTCGAGCACCGCGAGATCCGGCTGCTCGCGCTCGAAGACGTCGATCGCGCTCACGCCGTCGGTCGCGGTCACGACGAGGAATCCGGCCTGCTGCAGCGCGAAGCCGGTGACCGAGAGCAGATCGGGATCGTCGTCGACGAGGAGGACCTTCATGGCTACCGCGCCCCTTCGCTGGTTGCGGTTCGCGTGGTGTTAACCGCGTCGCGCGCGCCCTTGCCGCCTGCGGCCGATCTCGGCTTGCCGATCGGCAGCTCGACGGTGACGCGCGTGCGCGCATCGTCGGTGCGGCGCAGCGACACGCGCCCGCCGTGCCTTTCGACGATCGATTGCACGATATAGAGACCGAGGCCGAGCCCGCTCTCGTCGGGATCTTTCTCCGCGGACCGGCGGAACTGCTCGAACAGGAGGCTCGTGTCCTGATCGAGAGGACCGTCGCCTTCGTCCTCGACCCAGAACGCGAGCGTATCGTCCGACGCCTTCGCGCCGATGCGGATCGTGCTTTCGGCGGGCGCGAACTTGCCTGCGTTCGCGAGCAGGTTCACGAGCACCTGAGTCAGGCGTTGCGAGTCGCCGCGGAACGCGGGCAGCGCGTCGAGATCCGCCACCTCGAGCCGTTGACGGCGCTGCTCGAGCAGCGGTCCGACGAGCTCGAGCGCGGCCGAGACGATGTCCGAGAAGACGACGGTCTGCTGTCGGATCGCGAGCTGTCCCGACTCGATGCGCACGCTCTCGAGCAAGTTGTCGATCAGCCACGTGAGCCGTTGCGCGCCGCGCTCTAGCGTCTTCACGAGCTGCCGCTGCTCGGCCTCGGACATCTTGCCGATGCCGTCGCGCAGGAGCTCGATCGACGCGAGCTGCGCGGCGAGCGGCGTGCGGAACTCGTGCGAGATGTTCGCGAGCACCGCGTCCCGCGTGCGCCGCACGGCCTCGAGCTCCGTCTCGTCTCGGAGCACCTGCACCTGCATGCCGTCGGTCGGCTCGGAGCTCGCGATGACGACGCTGCGGCAGCTCCCGCCATACGGCTCGATGCGCTCGACGGCCTGCGCGCTGCCGGCCTTTCTCGCGTTCACGATCGGGCACGAGACTTCGCAAGGCCGCCGCCCTTCGGCGTCGCGCACGGGCTTCAGCACGTCGCCGCAGAACTTGCCGAGGGCCTCGTCGGCCGACACCTTGAGCAGGCGCTCCGCCTGCGTGTTCAGGAAGCGAATGCGCCGTTCCTGATCGACGGCATAGATGCCCTCGACGATGCCGCCGAGCACCGCTTGCGCGTGCGCTTCGCGGCGGCGCAGCTCGGAGGTGAGCGCGATCAGGTTGCGCCGCATCTCCTCCATCGTGCTCGAGAGCGCGCCGAGCTCCTTGCCCGACTCCTCGTGAATCGACGCGGAGAGATCGCCCGCGCCGATGCGGCGCGCGGCCTCCGCGAGCCGAAAGACGCCCGAGATCCATTGGCGCCCGATCGCGATGCCTGCCGCGGTCGCGAGCAGGGCGATCACCGCGGCGACGACGAGCATACGCCGCGTCGCCGTGTCGACCGGATCCATGACGACCGGGATCGGCAGCCGCGCTTGGAGCAGCGCGACGGTTTCTCCGGTCGAGACGATGACCGGCAGACTCGCCGCGAACACGCCGGCCGCGTCGATCCGCGCCGCGGCCGGCTCGCCGCTCGCGAGCGCATCGGAATGCAGCACGGCGAACGGCCCGACACCCGGACGAAACGACGCGAAGTCGATGATCTCGACCTCGATGCCGATTCGCTCGCTCAAGGTCTGCGCGAACTCGTCGTCCATCTTCCGGACGACGAACGCGGTGTATTCGGCATGTCCCGGGACGCTTACGCCGGCGCCGGCGAGGGGTGCTGCGGCCGCGCCGCTCACGAGGAATCGCTCGCCTTGCGTCGTCGCGGCCGCGAGAACGACGGCCCAGTCGATCTCCTCGCCGCTCGTCGCGGCGACCGTGTCGCCGCGAGCGAGCGCGCAGCCGTGGAGCACGGCGCTGTCGCAGTACGTCGCGAGGTACGGGTTGAGGGCATCCGCGCGCGGCGCGCGGAGCAGACGATCCAAGGTCGGGCGTTCCGCGAGGACGCGTCCGACGCTCAGCAGGTCCTCGGTGCTGCGCCGCAGAGCTTCGCGCGCGCCGGCGACCGCGAGCTCCACGCGGCTCGCGGCCTCGGCTTCGGCCAGCCGCCTCATCGTGCGGGCGCTGAACGCCGAGACCGCCGCGACGGCGAGCGACACGAGCAAGGCCGTGACGAGAGCGAGGCGGCCGGCGAGGCCGGGCGGACGGAGCTTCATGCGGAAATGCCGGGATCGTTGCGTTTCGGCCCGCGCGGGATATGCGGCAGACGGCGCCTCCGCGTCAGTCCGTAATGCTCGATCGTCGTCTTCGCGATCATCGTCAGCAGCGCGAGCAGCATCAGCAGGGAGGCGACGGCGAAGGCACCGGTGAGATCGTACTCGTTGTAGAGGATCTCGACATGGAGCGGCATCGTCGTGGTCAAGCCGCGGATATGCCCGGACACGACGGCGACGGCGCCGAACTCGCCCATGGCGCGGGCATTGCACAAGATGATGCCATAAAGCAGTGCCCAGCGAATCGACGGCAGCGTGACGCGGAAGAACGTCGTCCAGCCGTTCGCGCCGAGGCTGATTGCGGCCTCCTCGGCTTCGCGGCCCTGCATCTGCATGACGGGGATCAGCTCGCGCGCGACGTACGGGAACGTGACGAGCAGCGTCGCGAGCACGATGCCGGGAAACGCGAACACGATCGAGATATCGTGTGCGTCGAGCCACGGGCCGAGCCGGCCCTGCGCGCCGAAGAGCAGCACGAACACGAGCCCCGCGATGACCGGAGAAACCGAGAACGGCAGGTCGATGAGCGTGACGAGGAGGTGCTTGCCGCGGAAGTCGAATTTCGCGATCGCCCAAGCGGCGGCGACGCCGAAGACCGTGTTGATCGGCACGACGATCGCGGCCGTCGTCAGCGTGAGCCGCACGGCGGACAACGTCTCGGGCGACGTGATCGCCGCGAGATAGACGTCGAGCCCGTCGGCGAACGCGTGACCGAGCACGGCGATGACGGGCACGATCAGTATCAAGGTCAAGAACAGGAGCGAGATGCCGATGAGCGCGATGCGGACCACGCGCGAACCTGCATCGTTCGCGGCATCGGCGCGCACGCCCTGCGCAGCCGCGATCATCGCCGCCTCCCGAGCGCGCGAGCGGCGCGCCAGCCGTTCAGCGCGTTGATGGTCAGAAGCAGCACGAACGAGATCGACAGCATCACGAGGCCGAGCGCAGCGGCGCCGAGATAGTCGTACTGCTCGAGCTTGATCACGATGAGAAGCGGCGTGATCTCGGTGCGCATCGGCAGATTGCCGGCGATGAAGATCACGGATCCGTACTCGCCGATCGCGCGCGCGAGCGCGAGCGTGAAGCCCGTCGCGAGCGCGGGCGCGACCGTCGGCAGAATCACGCGGCGAAACGTCATGAAGCGTCCGGCGCCGAGCGACTCGGCCGCGTCCTCGAGCGTCGCGTCGACCTCGGCGAGCGCGGGCTGCACGGAGCGCACGACGAAGGGCAGGCCGATCAGCGTCAGCGCTACGACGACGCCGACCCACGAATACGCGACCTGGATGCCGAGCGGCTCGAGCCAGCGGCCGATCCATCCTTGCGGCGAGAATACCGTCGCGAGCGCGATGCCGGAGACCGCCGTCGGCAGCGCGAAAGGCAGATCGATGATCGCGTCGACGAAGCGCCGACCGGGGAACCGATAGCGCACGAGCGACCAGGCGATGATGAAGCCGAACACCGCGTTCAGCGTTGCCGCGATCAGCGAAGCGCCGAAGCTCAAGCGGTACGAGGCGAGCGCCCTCGGCTCGGTCGCGATCCGCCAAAGCTCGTCGAGCGGCATGCTGCCCGCCTTGAGCACGAGTGCCGCGATCGGGATCAGAACGATCGCCGTGAGGAACGCGACCGAGATGCCGAGCGTCAGGTTGAAGCCGGGAAGAATGCTCGGCTCGACCCAACGCGAACGATAGGCCGCGGCACGCGCGCTCATTGCGACGCCTCGGCGTAGATCCGGTCGAAGACGCCTCCGTCGTCGAAGTGCTTCGCTTGCGCCTTCGCCCATCCGCCGAAGACCTCGTCGATCGTGAACAGCTCGAGCGTCGGGTAACGGTCCCGATAACGCTCGGCGACCTCCGGGTCGCGCGGACGGAAATGATGTCGTGCGACGATGTCTTGCCCTTCGGGCGTGTAGAGGAAACGCAGATACGCTTCGGCGACCGCGCGTGTGCCCCGCCGATCGACGACCGTATCGACGACGGCGACGCTCGGCTCCGCGAGGATGCTGATCGACGGAACGACGATATCCGCCGCGCCTTCGCCCATCTCCTCGAGCGCGAGCAAGGCCTCGTTCTCCCACGCCACGAGCACGTCGCCGATACGCCGTTGCATGAACGTGTTCGTCGACGCTCGGGCGCCGCGATCGAGCACCGGCACGTTGCGATAGAGCCGCGCAACGAAGTCGCGCGCCGCTCGCTCCGCGCGCTCGAGCTCCTCGGGCGCCGCGTCGTAGAGCCGGTCGAGGCTGCCGAGCTCGCGATCGAGCGCATAGCCCCATGCGGCGAGGTAGTTCCACCGCGCGCCGCCCGAGGTTTTCGGATTCGGCGTGATGACCTCGACGTCCGGACGAACGAGGTCGTCCCAGTCGCGGATTCGCTTGGGGTTGCCCTCCCGTACGAGGAAAACGATCGTCGACGTGTACGGCGCGCTGCGGTGCGGGAGGCGCGACTGCCAGTTCGCCTGGAGCCGTCGGCTGTTCTTGTGAATCGCGTCGATGTCGTACGCGAGCGCGAGCGTCACGACGTCGGCATCGAGGCCGTCGATCACCGCGCGCGCCTGGCTTCCGGAGCCGGCGTGCGATTGCTGCACGATGATGTCCTGCCCGGTCTGCGCCTTCCAATGCGCGGCGAACGCGGCGTTGAACTCCTGATAGAGCTCGCGCGTCGGGTCGTACGAGACGTTCAGCAGACGCACGCGCGAGCCCGAAGCGGAGCTATCGCCGCCGCACCCCGCCGCGAGCGTGAGCGCGGCGAGCAGCGCGCTCGCGGCGAGCGCCGGCATCGGTATCCGAAAGTGCTTTCGCATGGGTCGGCTCCTTGGGATGCTCGCCGCGGGTTTCGCGCCCGCGGCTCGTGTTCGTTCACGCTCGTGCTCAGCCGAGCACGGACGCCGAGCGTAGATACGAGATCGTGTTCGCGTCGCGATCGGCGTCGGCGTTCCCGCGGACGATCAGCGTCGCGGCCGGAGGACGCGGGGCGAGACGTGGCCCGAGCTCCTCGATCAAGCCGTAACACGACGATGGCGACGAGACGCCGAGCAAGAGCAGCGTCGGCGCGGACGGATGAATGCGCTTGCCGATCGCGTCGGCGACGTCGCCGCGGAACGTCTCGGTGCGCACGTCGACGCCGTGCGCGCGAAGCGCCGCATGTCGGATGTCGAGCAGATCGCGATAGCTCGTGCCGCGCACGGTGCGGTCGGCCGCGGGAACGAGCAGCGTGCCTTCGACGGCGAGATGCCTGAGCAGCGTGCCGGCGGCCGCGAGCGCCGCTTCGCGCGCGGCGCGGGTCGGCTGGATATAGATCACGAGACGCTCGATGCGGCGATGACCGTCGGCGATGCCGAGCACCTGCCGCGCGCCCTCGTCGAGCAGCCGAGCGATGCCGTCGAATCCGCCCGCGCGGTCGAACGGGACGACGGCGAGTCCCCCGAGCGCCTCGGGCGGAATGCCCGACGACGACAAGTGTCGGACCGGTGTGATGTGCATCCGCGTCGCGAGCTCGCGGACCAAGCTCGACGATGCGAGACGCTCGACGTCGGGCTCCGATGCGCCGACGAGCCGCAGGCTGCTGATCGGCGTCGGCAGCACGTGCACGTGCTTCGCTCCGATACGAACCCGTTGGCCGACCTCGAGCTTCGTCGTCTCGGCGTCGCGGGAATTGCGCGTGGCCTCGATCGTGAATCGTGCACCCGGCGCGAGGGCGCTGGTCAGCCACTCGTTAGGCTCGACGTGAAGGCGGACGCGCTCGAGCACGCCGACGAACTCGATCTGACGCACGGTGCCGTAGCCGAGCTCGCCCGCGGACGCGGCCGAGAGCTCGCTGCGGCCGAGCACGATATCCTCCGGCCGGATCAGCACCGTGACCTCGCCGTGGCGGGGCGGGCCGCCGCGTTCGCTCGGATTCGTGTCGAAGACCGTGTTGCCGACTCGCACGCCGCCGCCTTCGATACGTCCGAGCAGGAGATTCGCCGCGCCGAGGAAAGTCGCCGCGAACCGCGTGCGCGGGCGCGTGTAGAGCACGCGCGGCTCGTCGGTTTCCTGGAGCCGGCCGCGATCCATCACGCCGATGCGATCGGCCATCGTGAAGGCCTCTTCCTGGTCGTGCGTGACGAGGATCGTCGTGATGCCGACCGTGCGCTGGATGTCGCGGATCGCGCGCCGCAGCTCGTCGCGGATCTTCGCGTCGAGCGCGCCGAACGGCTCGTCGAGCAACAGCACGCGCGGCTCGTGCGCAAGCGCGCGCGCGACCGCGACGCGCTGCTGCTGGCCGCCGGACAACTCCGACGGCAGACGTTTACCGAGACCCTGAAGCGATACGAGCTCGAGCAGCTCGTTCACGCGCGCGCGCCGCGCGGCCGCGCCGACGCCGCGCGCGCGGAGCGCGAACTCGATGTTCTCGGCGACGGTCATGTGGCGGAACAGCGCATAGTTCTGGAACACGAAGCCGACCTCGCGCTCGCGTGCGCTGACATGCGTGACGTCGCGTCCGTGCAGAACGATGCGTCCGCGGTCGATCGGCGTGAGCCCCGCGATCGCGCGCAGCAGCGTGCTCTTTCCGCTGCCCGACGGCCCGAGCAGCACGAAGAGCTCGCCGTCGGCGATCTCCACCGAGACGTCGCTGATCGCGACCGAGCCGCCGTAATGCTTCGAAACCTGTTCGAGTGAGATCGACATGCGCCGTCCTCCGCGTCCTTCGGGGCCGGAGCAGGTAGATGCTAGTCGACGCGGGTAACAGTGTCGGTATTGCGGCGGTGACAAATCGGTGACATGCGGCGCGGCGCTGAGCTTATGAGCGAATCGAAGGCCAATGTGATCGTTTTGGAACCGAGATAAGACCGACGGCGTGACCGAGCTGCACCTAGGATGCGCCTCTGCTCGAAGGGCGAGCGAAGCCCTTCCCGGATCCCATTCAAGACTTGCGACTGGAAGCGCATCGGAGACGTCCAATGACAGGTCGAATCACGCTGAGCCTCGGCGCCCTTGCGGCCGCCGTGGCGGCTTCCGCGCCCGCCGCGGCGCAGAGCCGCGGTTCTACCGACGCGAGAGTCACGGAGGAGGTCGTAGTCACGACCGCTGCCCGGCGCCGTGAGGAAGCGGTGCAGGAGGTGCCGATCCCGATCTCTATCGTCGACGGGAGTCTGATCACCGACAGCGGCTCGTTCAACGTCAACCGCGTCAAAGAGCTCGTTCCGACCGTGCAGCTCTATTCGTCGAATCCGCGCAATACCGGCGTCAACATCCGCGGCCTGGGCGCACCGTTCGGCTTGACGAACGACGGCATCGAGCCCGGCGTCGGCTTTTACGTCGACGGCGTTCTCTACTCGCGCCCGGCAGCGACGATGTTCGACTTCATCGACGTCGAGCGCGTCGAGGTGCTGCGCGGTCCTCAAGGCACGCTGTTCGGCAAGAACACGACCGCGGGCGCGATCCTCGTCACGACGCGCAAGCCGAGCTTCACGCCCGAGGCGAATCTCGAGTTCAACGTCGGCGACTACGACTACTGGCAGGCGAAGGGCTCGTTCACGGGGCCGCTCTCGGAGAGGGTCGCGGGCCGCATCTCGTACTCCGTCACGCGCCGCGACGGCAATGTCTATCACGTCGTGACCGGTGAGCATCTGAACAATCTCGACAATACCGGCGTGCGAGGTCAGCTGCTGATCACGCCGTCGGATGCCGTCGACATCAACATTTCCGCCGACTACACGACGCAGTCGCCGGACGGCTATGCGCAGGTCTTCGCCGGCGTCGTGCCGACGTTGCGCCCCGAGTATCGGCAGTTCGAGGCGATCATCGATCACTTCGGCTACGAGCCGCCGAGCCGCAATCCTTTCGACCGGCTCGTCGATCACGACACGCCGTGGAAATCGGGCAACGACATGGGCGGCGTCGCGCTGAACGTCGACGCCGAGCTCGGCCCCGGCACGTTGACGTCGACGACCGCGTGGCGCTTCTGGGTATGGGATCCGTCGAATGACCGCGATTTCCTCGGGTTGCCGGTGACGACGCTGTCGCAGGCGCCGTCGAAGCACGAACAATGGTCGCAAGAGGTGCGTTGGGCCGGTGACCTCGGTCCGCGCCTGAGCGGCGTGTTCGGCTTCTATGCTTTCGACCAGAAGCTGAACACGGACCCCGTGCACACCGAGGCGACGGGCTCCGCGCTCTACCGCTTCCTGTGGACGGCGCCGAATACGCCGGCCGCGGCGACGCCCGAGGCGTACGACGGGCAGCGGCGCGAGATCACGTCGGAGCTCAATACCGTGAGCGCCGCGCTGTTCGGGCAGGTCGATTGGGCGATCACAGACAAGCTACATCTGCAGCCCGGCCTGCGCTACAACTACGATCAGAAGGACGTCTGGTACGTGCAGCGGGCGATCAACGTGCCCGATCCCGCGCCTCCGGGCTCGTACGGCAGCAGCCAGTTCACGGTCGACGTCGACGACACGAATCTCTCGGGTAACCTCACGCTCAAGTACGACGCGACCGACAAAGTCAGCACTTACGCGACGTACTCGACCGGCTTCAAGTCGGTCGGCGTCAACGTCGGCGGCTTGCCGCTGACCGCGGAGGAACTCCAGGACCCGGTGCTCGTGCACCGGATCGCGCGAGTGCAGCCGGAAGAGGTCAGACACGTCGAGGTCGGCGTGAAGACGAGCCCGTCGAGAACCTCGGCGGTGAACTTCACGCTGTATCAGACGGTGATCGAGGACTACCAGACGGTCGTTTTCGGCAACACGTTCTCGAACCCGCGCGGCTATCTCGCGAACGCCGAGGAAGTGCGCGTCCGCGGCTTCGAGCTCGACGCGAACGGAAACGTCGGCGATGCGGTCTCGCTGCGCGCCGCGCTCGTCTACGCGGACGGCGAGTACGTCTCGTTCACGAACGCGCCGCCGCCGCTCGAGGGGACCGGCGGTCCGCCTTCGGTGGACGCTTCGGGCGGCCGGCTGCCCGGCCTCTCGAAATGGGCGGCGTCCGTCGGCGGCGAGCACCGCGTGCAGGTTACGCCGCTCGGCGTGCCGGGCGAGCTGTACACGGGCCTCGACGTCTACTATCGCGACGATTTCTCGTCGAGCCCGACGCCGTCGCAGTACCTGAACATCGACGGCTATGCGCTCGTCAATCTGCGGCTCGGCTTCCGCTCGCAGAACGGGTGGTCGGTGCAGCTTTGGTCGCGGAACTTGCTCGACGAGGAGTACTTCGAGCAGCTGCTCGCCGCGCCGGGCGGCAACGGCGCGGGACATTACGGCGCGGTGCTCGGAGATCCGCGCACGTTCGGCATCTCGTTCCGCCTCGACTTGTAATCCTGCTCCGCGGGGCGGGATCGGCGCGAGACGGTCCCGCCCGCGGCGGCCGAAAGCGTACGAAATCCTCTGTACGAATTCCCCTTATTACTTGATTCGTCGCCCGGATGGGCTCAGGCTTTCGCGCACCTTGACGACCAGTCTTCCGAGGCGCAAGCCCTTCCACCGCGGGCCCGGCCATCAGGTCCAGGCGTTGGCGTGCGTTAGAGGGCGCGGCGCAAGCGAAGGCTGATCGCGCTCGGTAGGCTGCCTCGAGGAGGGGAGAATGAGCGCGCTTACGCGGAATTGGCTCGCGGGTGCCGGAGTGCTCGCGATGGCCGCGGCCTTGGTTGCCGGCGTCTTGGTCGACGGCGACCTCGGACCGTTGCTGCTCGGCATCCGGGTCGAGTTCTATCTGTTCGGCCTGACGCTGCTCGGCGTCGCGATCTTCCACGACCGCACGTTCGAAGTGGCGCTCACGGGTCTTGTCGCGATCGTCGCATTGAAGCTCCTGACCGACGCGGAGTTCGCGCTCGGGCATCATCTCGTCGAAGAGGCGCCGACGCTGATCAACCTCCTCGGTCTGCTACTCGGCTTCGCGATCCTCGCGCGTCACTTCGAGGAATCGCAGGTTCCCGAGATCCTGCCTCGCTTCCTGCCCGACGACTGGAAAGGCGGCTTCGTGCTG
>Ga0207873_1000997_pt1 | contig 28871 bp, 21 predicted proteins | sample BGWIniCompost_FD_187373 | JGI IMG/M metagenome (GOLD analysis project Ga0207873, IMG submission 187373) | Cellulose adapted compost microbial communities from Newby Island Compost Facility, Milpitas, CA, USA - BGW Initial Compost (SPAdes)... ...
AGCAAGAACCTGTGTAACCAAGTGGATCATTATGGTGTCGAAAGCTGTTCTTATCGACGATAGCGATATCGACCTGTTCATTCAAAGAAGATTCCTCGAGGTCTATAAATTTTCAGAAGAACTGGTCCTGTACCGGTCCGCAGAAGAAGCGCTCAACTGGCTTCGCATGCTGAACGGGGAGGCGCCTCCGGACATTATTTTCCTCGACTTGAATATGCCCGATATCGATGGCTTTTCTTTCCTTGAGAACTTCTCACAACTCCCGGAAAACATAAGGTCGAGATCCAAGATTGTCGTGCTGACAAGCTCCAACAACAAGAAAGATAAGGAACTCGCCTTCCTGAATCAGAACGTCATCCAATTCATTACAAAGCCGCTGAAACAGGCAGATATCGAAGAATTAAAGAAGAAAATCAGCGCCTCCTGACCGCCCTCTCAACCCGTAGCGCTTGCCTATATCTCCAACCCCTTGCCCACTCATCCTCGGGATTTACTGCCATTTGTTATTTTTGGGGCCTGAAATTCCTGTTACATGCCCGACTACAGCAAGGACGAGATACGACGCATAGAAGAAAAGTGGCAACGTGAGTGGGAGCGGCGACGCGTTTATGAAGTACAGGCGGATCCATCCCGACCGAAATACTACGTGCTGGACATGTTCCCCTACCCTTCGGGCTCCGGTCTTCACGTAGGCCATCCCCTGGGTTACATTGCGTCAGACATCGTAGCGCGCTATAAACGTCTGAAAGGCTACAACGTCCTTCACCCCATGGGCTTTGACGCGTTCGGTCTTCCCGCCGAACAATACGCCATACAAACCGGACAACATCCAGCGATCACTACGGCACGTAACATCGAAACCTATAAGCGTCAGCTTAAACAAATCGGGTTCTCGTTCGACTGGAGCCGTGAGGTGCAGACCTGTGATCCCTCGTTCTACAAATGGACACAGTGGATTTTCATGCAGCTGTTCAACGCATGGTATAACCGTAAGGAGGGCGACGGCAGGGCTGAGCCCATTGAAACGCTGATTCGCGAACTTGAACAACACGGCAACACCCGGGTTGACGCAGCCTGCGATGACGATACACCAACGGTAACTGCAGCGGAATGGAAGGCGATGGACGCGCGCAGCCGCGAGCAGCTGCTCCAAAAATATCGCATCGCCTACCAGTCAGAAACGTTTGTCAACTGGTGCGCTGCCCTTGGGACGGTGCTCTCCAATGATGAAGTCAAAGACGGCGTCAGCGAACGGGGTGGCTATCCTGTCGAGCGGATCAAGATGCTGCAGTGGAGCATGCGGATTTCTGCGTATGCGGAACGGCTGCTGAAAGGCCTCGACACGATCGACTGGCCGGAGAACGTAAAGGAAATGCAGCGCAACTGGATCGGACGTTCTACCGGTTGCGAACTTGACTTCCCGCTTGAGGGAGTGGACGGTAAGTCCATACGCGTGTTCACCACACGCATCGACACGATTTATGGCGTTACCTTTATGGTGCTCGCTCCCGAGCACGAACTGGTCGCTTCAATAACTACCCCAGACCGCAAGGACGAAGTCATGGAGTATGTTGAAGTTGCGAAGAACCGATCAGAGCGGGAACGGATGAGCGAGGTCAAGCGCATCAGCGGTGTCTTCACGGGCGCTTACTGCATTAACCCATTCAACAATGAGCGCGTTCCGGTTTGGATAGCAGACTATGTTCTCGCTGGTTACGGTACAGGTGCAGTAATGGCGGTGCCGTCAAGCGATACCCGCGACTACGCTTTTGCGAAGCATTTCAACCTGCCGATTATCGACGTACTGGAGGGACCGAACACCGACATCACCAAACCCGACTTCAACCCGAAGTCCGGAACCATGATCAACTCCGATTTTCTTAACGGCCTCCCCTGGCATGAAGCGATTGAAAAGGCGGCCGATAAAGTAGAAGCTATGGGGATTGGTCGCCGCAAGATCAACTACCGCATGCGCGACGCCATCTTCGGACGGCAACGCTATTGGGGGGAACCATTCCCCGTGTATTATAAGGATGGCGTACCTCATCTCGTTAACATGAAGGATTTGCCTATCACGCTGCCTGAAATCGACGAGTACAAGCCGACAGAAAGCGGACAGCCTCCACTAGCGCGGGCGCGCGACTGGAAATACAGACCATCACCCGGAGAAGAGTATCCTTTTGAACACACCACCATGCCCGGTTGGGCCGGTTCAAGCTGGTATTGGTACCGGTACATGGATCCAAAAAACACCGAAGCGTTTTGCAGTCGCGAAGCCGAATCGTACTGGAAGGACGTCGACCTCTACGTCGGAGGATCCGAACACGCCACGGGTCATCTTTTGTACTCGCGCTTCTGGAACAAGGTGCTGAAAGACCTGGGATATGTGAACGCGGAAGAGCCGTTCAAAAAGATGATCAACCAGGGCCACATCCAGGGAATATCACGGTTGGCCTATCGGCTCAAGCTGACTCCCACTCTTGACCGCGAAGTATTTATCAGTAGTGACATCGTGGAACGCCTGAAAAAGTCAGGAAATACACAGGATGTTATTTCACTCCTCCGCGACAATGGTGTGACAGTTGACGGAACGCTGGTCACCAACGCGGAGTATACACCGTTGCACGTTGATATAAATTTTGTAGAAAATGATACGCTTGATATCGCCGCGTTCCGTGAATGGCGGCCTGAATTAAAAGCCGCAACGATCATCACGAATGAAAAAGGTGAATTCAAGTGCATCGCTGAAATCGAGAAGATGTCGAAGTCGCTGTACAATGTCGTCAACCCCGATGACATTGTCGCCAAATATGGTGCTGACACTTTGCGCATGTACGAGATGTTCCTCGGGCCTCTTGAAGTCTCAAAACCCTGGAACACGAACGGCATTGATGGTGTTTACAAATTCCTTCGCAAGTTCTGGAACCTGTTCCACAATGAACAAGGTGAATTCAAAGTGAGCGATGAACCTGCCACGACGGATGAGCTGCGGATACTACACAAGACGATTAAGAAGGTTGCAGACGATATCGACAGGTTTTCGTTCAACACCTCTGTCAGCGAATTCATGATCTGTGCAAATGAACTGACGACTTTGAAGTGTAACAAGCGCGCCATCCTCGAACCGCTGACCATCGTGTTGTCGCCGTTTGCACCTCACATCGCAGAAGAACTGTGGGAATTGTTGGGACACAGCGAAACCATCCTGAACGCTGCTTATCCGGAATACGACGAAAAATACCTGGTAGCAAATTCCTTCGAATATCCCATCTCCATCAACGGTAAAGTTCGCGCGCGAATCAACCTTGCACTGGACATGGCACCGGCAGACATCGAACGCACCGTCCTCGCTGACGGAACCATCCAAAAATGGACGGGTGGAAAACCTCCACGCAAGGTGATCATTGTCCCGGGGAAGATCGTCAACGTCGTTATTTGATTCATCTCTGCGGTAAATCACACCACAGCACTGATCCTTGTCATGGGATTGCGTCCCGACGCAGCAGACCTTTGTCTCAGGTCTAAGGAATTTTTCAACCATGGCAAAGCTGACAACATCAACCCAGTATTTGCTTGCGCCTGGTTTGCAGGAACTGCATAGGCAAACACTGGAATGGGAATCCACATTGGAATTGTGGAGAGAGGAACTTGGATTCTTCTCGCGGCTGATACCGAAGTACCGGCCCGAACTGAGGACACGCACACAAATACAGGAGTTGAACCACGTTCGTTTCCTCCTCGACTACTACGAAAACGAACTTATTCCTCTCCTGGAAGCCAGACTCGCTGCTCAAAAAGCACAACTACGCACACTAATGGAACCCCGCGAATTGCAGGACGAATCGAGCTGCCGGCACACCCAGGCAACGCTCGCTGAACAATTCAATTCGTTCGACAAAGAATTTACCTGCTTCAGAGACGAGTTGTTTGCCCTTATGGAGAAAGCGGTAGGGAAGAGCAAGATGAAGACGCAGGTGCAGATGCAGTAGGTGCCGCGTCTGATCTGTGAGTAAAAAACGCCCGCAGGTACCGCATTTTCACTATCTTAGCAACCCTTACTCCAAGAGAAAATGGGTTACTCCAGGATAGTCGGCCTCGGGCACCATGTACCGGAGACGGTAATCACGAACGAATACCTCGCGTCCATTATGGACACGAGCAATGAATGGATCGTGGAGCGCACAGGCATCCATGAACGTCGCTTCATCGATCCCTCGAAAGATACGGTCGCAAACATGGCGGCCAAAGCCACGCGTATGGCCCTGCAACGCGCAGGCCTTACAGAAACGGATATCGACCTCATCGTATTTGCGACCATCACTCCGGATTACTTCTTTCCAGGCTCCGGTGTGCTCCTTCAGCGGGAACTTGGCCTCGAAGGTATCCCCGCCATTGACGTTCGCAATGCGTGCTCAGGATTCATCTACGCACTCTCGGTAGCGGATCAATTCATTAAGAACGGCACTTACAAAACTGCCCTTGTCGTCGGTGCCGAAATCCAGTCGACAGCGCTCGATCTCACAACGCGCGGACGCAGCACGGCTGTGATCTTCGGCGACGGTGCCGGCGTTGCGATACTCCAACCTGCCGATAAGCCCGGTGTTTTGTCGACACACCTTCACTCCGATGGAAAATACGCTGAAGAATTATATGTACGTGATCCAGGCAGCAGCAGGCCGCGAAGCGAACGTCAGCCTGACCAAATCCTCGACACCTCGACCTACAAAGTTTTCATGAACGGCAATCAGGTGTTCAAGCATGCCATTGTGCGGTTCACGGAGGTCATACAAGAAGCGCTTGACGCCAACGGCATGAGCAAAGAGGATATCAGCCTCCTGATTCCTCACCAGGCGAACCTGAGAATCAGCCAATACATTCAGCAAAAGATGGGGCTTTCCGATCAACAGGTATACAACAACATTATGCGGTATGGTAACACAACCGCGGCTTCAATCCCGATAGCAATGAGCGAGGCATGGGCAGAGGGGAAAATCAAGGAAAATGACGTAATTTGTCTGGCTGCGTTCGGGAGTGGATTTACATGGGCATCCGCCCTGATTCGCTGGTAAACAACACTATGAAGACGCCTACCTATAACCCCAGCCCGTTGGAGGTACGCCTTGCCGACGCGCTGTCTAAGCTAAAGTCTGAACTTCAAAAACATCTACCCGATAACAAGATCGTCGACGTTCACTGCGAGACCAGCACGGAGAACCCGCTGCTGCGCCTTCACCTGGTCGACAACGACGGCGATCCACATGAGGTCGTTCTGCGCATCATTCAGATACCCGACAAGTTCTAACGCACCAACCCTATGTCGCTGCTGATCATTCTGGCGAGCATTGTTGTGCTCGTTCTGCTCATCACCCGTTTCAAGTTCAACACCTTTCTCGCTTTTCTTCTTGTTTCCATACTGGCCGGCCTTCTGCTCGGCATGCCAATAGCAAAACTGACTGGATCAATTCAAAAAGGGATAGGCGACCTTCTCGGGTCCCTGGTGATCGTCATTGTGGCCGGCGCTATGCTGGGAAAGCTCGTAGCAGAAAGCGGTGCCGCACAGCAGATCACGACCGGACTGATGAAACTCTTCGGCACAAGCAAGATTCAATGGGCCCTCATGATAACGGGATTCATCATAGGCATACCGCTTTTCTACAACGTCGGCTTCGTGCTCGTTATCCCACTGATTTTCTCCGCAGCATATCGATTCAATCTGCCCGTCGTGTATATCGGTGTGCCTATGCTGGCATCCCTGTCCGTTACACACGGCTTCCTCCCTCCTCACCCGTCGCCAACCGCGTTGGTGGGACAATTCGAGGCGGACATGGGATTAACCCTTGTATACGGAATTATCATCGCTATTCCGACCGTCATCCTTGCCGGTCCGATATTCGCCCGTACGCTGAAGAAAATTGACGCCAAGCCTTTACAAACTTTCATGCCGGCAGATATTCCGGAAGATCGTCTTCCCGCACTGGGCAATAGCATTCTGTCTTCGCTACTTCCGGTCATACTCCTGGCGACAACGACACTGGCAGCACCCTTCATCCCGGAGTCGGGGGCATTCGCCAATGGCGTCCGATTCTTCAGTGAGCCAGATATCGTCATGCTTATTTCGCTCCTGTATGCTACCTATTCTCTCGGCATTCGCTCGGGGATGAGTATGCAACGCGTCACATCCATTTACGGCGACGCGGTGAAAGATGTGTCGCTGATTCTACTGATCATTGCCGGGGCGGGCGCACTGAAGCAAATCATGATCGACAGCGGTGTGAGCAATGAGATAGCCGGATTGCTGCAGAATCTCGATATGGACCCGCTTGTACTTGGATGGTTAATCGCCGCAACCATCCGTGTGTGCATGGGGTCCGCGACAGTATCAGGTCTCACAGCTGCCGGCATTGTAGCGCCTGCCATTGCCGGTCAATCGGTTGATCCCAACCTGATGGTGCTCTCCATTGGAGCGGGTAGCCTCATGTTTTCGCATGTCAACGACAGTGGTTTCTGGATGTTCAAGGAGTATTTCAACTTGAGCATTATGGATACCGTTAAGTCGTGGTCACTCATGGAAACCATCGTGGCCATCGCGGGTTTAGCATTCGTTCTGATTCTTGATATGTTCGTGTGATATCCATGGATGCCGATAAAAATTTCCAACAGCTCAACCTAACCCTTCCTCCTGCACCAAAGCCTGCCGGTATCTACAAGCCGCTCCTGATCGTAGGATCCCTTGCATATGTCTCAGGTCATGGTCCTGTCCAAACCGATGGAACACTCATGCGCGGTAAAGCCGGCGCTGAACTTACTGCGGATGAGGCGAAACTTGCGGCACGACAAGTAGGACTAACAATCCTTGCCACGCTGAAAGCAAACCTCGGCAGTCTCAACCGCGTAGCACGCGTCGTCAAAGTGCTGGGCATGGTGAACGCCACGCCGGAATTCGAGCGTCATCCGTACGTCATCAATGGATGCAGCGAATTGTTTGCGAGCGTGTGGGGTACCGACAATGGTGTCGGCGTGAGAAGCGCCGTCGGTATGGGATCGCTTCCCGATAATATTCCTGTTGAAATTGAAGCTGTATTCGAACTAAAACCGTGACCGTAGCATCTGAAACAACTTTGTTTACGGTAGACGCGCATCTCGACCTCGCGATGAACGCGATGGAATGGAACCGCGACCTGCGAATGCCGATCAATGAAATCCGCGAACGTGAACGCGGCATGACCGACAAACCCGATCGCGGCAATAACACCGTGACATTCGACGAACTGAGAAGAGGAAACATTGGGCTCGTCGTTGCTACACAAATCGCGCGCTACGTCGAACGCGGAAGCGACCTCCCCGGATGGAACTCACCCGAACAAGCCTGGGCGCATACGCAAGGCCAACTCGCGTGGTACCGTGCCATGGAAAATGACGGTCACCTCCGGCAGGTGTATGATCTCAATACCCTCGATGCACATCTGGCAGCCTGGAATTCAGGCGACCACACCGCGATCGGTTACATCCTCAGTCTCGAAGGCGCCGACTCAATCGTCAACCTGAAGTACCTGGAGAAGGCCTATGCCTATGGACTACGTGCCGTTGGACCTGCGCATTACGGTCCCGGCCGCTACGCTCAAGGCACAAACGCCACAGGAGGCCTTGGTTCACAAGGACGGGATCTCCTGCGCGAAATGGAGCGCCTTAACATTATTCTTGATGTAACTCACTTATGCGACGACAGCTTCTGGGAAGCTATGGATCATTTCCGCGGTCACGTCTGGGCCAGCCACAGCAACTGCCGGGCTATCGTCGATCACAATCGGCAGTTTTCAGATGAACAAATCCGGGAATTGATCGCCCGCGATGCCGTCATCGGGGGAGTACTTGATGCCTGGATGATGGTGCCCGCGTGGGTACGCGGCGTATCCACGCCCCAAAGTACGAACTGTACGCTCGACGTACTCGTCAACCACATCGACCATATCTGCCAGGTTGCAGGCAACACCCTGCACGTTGGCATAGGGTCCGACCTTGATGGTGGCTATGGTAAAGAGCAAAGCCCCGCAGACATGGACACCATCGCCGATCTGCAAAAGCTACCTGCGCTGCTAAGAGCACGAGGCTATCAGCAGTCAGACATCGAAAACATCACGCACGGCAACTGGCTGCGCTTCCTGAGGCGCGTATGGACGTCACCGTGAGCGTCGGTGAACTCACCGTCCCGTACCCTCGATATTGATGCGCTGCACCTTCTCGTATCCGAACAGTTCGTCGAGGCTGACTTCCTTGACTTCGCCGTATTTTCTCAGGTCGCTGAAGTCGAGTTTGTCGCGACTACCCAGCACCATAATGTTGTAGTCTTTCCCCTTCACGTACTTCTCCTGGAACTGCTTCACATCGGTCAAACTCAGTGAAGGAACCTTCTCGTAAACATCCTTTCTGAGATCGTACTCCAGGCCACGCTTTTTCGCGTTGAGATAGTTAAAGAGGACGGACGTTCGCACAATCCGCTCACTTTCGATTTGATTCAGGATCGACTTACGTGCGGCCTCCAGCGTACTCTCAGACTCAGGCATTTCATTCATGATCTTAATAAGTGCTGCCATTGCCTCCGCCTGCTTGTCGGCCTGCGTGCCTACATAGGCAAAGAGCCGGTCGTGATCGCCTGCCTTTGCCGGATGGGTGTAGCTGGCAGATACCGCGTAAGCAAGACCTTGCGCTTCGCGAATCTCCTGGAACACGATAGACGACATGTTTCCGCCGAAGTATTCGTTGTACATCCGCGACAGAGGCGCAAGTGAAGGATCAAATACAGGCCCTTTGGCGTGCATGATGATCTCAGCCTGCACCATGTCGTAGTCAGTCCAGAATACAGCCGGTTTCGCAACGTCTGCCATAGGGAACTCCACAGGTTCGGGAGCAGGCTGTAACTGCTCGGGAAGTTTGTGCCGCTCGTTGAGGACTGCCAGCAATTCGCTTTCGCTCGCAGGTCCGTAATACAACACCTTGTGTTCCGTAGTGGTCAGACCCTTGATGATCGGCAGCAAATCATCCGGTGTCAGTGCGCGGAGTTCAGCGTTGCTCAGTACATTCGTGAATGGCGACCTGGGACCGTACATGCCGTAGTTCAGCATCGCATCGTACAAAATGGTGTATTTGTTCTTCTTGTTGTCCTCGCGGGACTTAAGCATGCCGTCAACCATGTTCGCCAGCGCTTCCGCATCGCCATGGGGATTGTTGAGCAGTTGCTCAAACAGTGACATAGCCGGCGCCATATTGTCGGCGAGGCCGGTCAGCATCACGTACGTCTGATCAGGTGAGACAAAGACATTGAAACTGCATCCGAGTCGATATAATTCCTTTCGGAAATCCTCAGCGGAAAGGCTGTCAGTGCCAAGGTATTCGAGATATTGTACAGCAACCTGGCGTCGCGGATCGTTGTTCGTACCCGTTTCGGTTAGGTAGTACAGGTTGAACAATTCGTTTTCTTCATTCTTCTTGTAGAGCACTTCAATCCCCTTGTTCATCTGCAGCCTGCTGAGGTCCTTCTCATAATCGACAAAGACCGGCTTGATGGGTTCAGGTTCGCTCGCAAGAAGTTGCTCATGGAATTGTGAGCGCGCTTCGCGGTTAAGGGTTACCTTAGTGATTTCAGGTTTCTCCACCTGACGCGCATTCGGGTCCTTGCCCGTCCGCTTATAAACGACCACATAATTGTCTTTGTAGTGTTCGTTGGCAAAACGTATGAGCTCCTCGCGCGTTATCTTCCGCATGTCGTCGACTTCCTTAACCATCTCAATCCAGGGCACGTCGTTGGTGAAGGCCAACACGAGCTGGTTTGCGCGGGAGTAGTTGTTTTGCCGCTGCTGTATAGCGTATTTTCTGAAGTGGTTGATGACTGCCTCGAGGAGCCAATCCTCAAACTCTCCTTGCTTTATGAGTTCAATTTGCTCAAGGATAAGGTCTCTGACTTCCTCGAGGCTTTGGCCCTCACGGGGAGTACCCTGAAAGATGTGAACGCTGTAGTCTTCCATAGCATCCACAAAGCTCGTCGCATCAAGCACGCGCTGCTTTTGCTTCAAATTGATATCGATCAGGCCCGCTTCGCTGTTGGCAAGCAACATGTCGATAAGTTTCAACTTTCGATGATCTTCGCTCATAAATCCATCGAAACGGAATCCCAGATATATCCATTCCTCGAAAGGACCAATCACTTCTTTCGCTACAGACTTTTCCAATGGGGCCTCTTCCGGCCAATCCGGACGGGACAGACTTGTATTGGGCTCCCAGCTTCCGAAATACTTGTCAATCAGAGCTATGGTCCGATCGTAATCGAGATCCCCACTAAGACAGATGGCAACATTGTTCGGAACATAATACTTCGTGAAGTAGTCGCGTATCGCGGTAATCGAAGGATTTTTCAAGTGATCAATTGTGCCGATTACCGTCTGTAGGCCGTACGGGTGGGCTCTGAACATTCCCGAGTAAAGTGCCTCGTAAGATTTCCAATAATCGTTGTCGAGGCTTCGGTTCTTTTCTTCGTACACCGCCTCGAGCTCCGTATGAAACAGGCGGTTGACGATCATGCGGAAACGGTTCGATTCAATGCGCAGCCAATTCTCCAGTTGGTTGGCCGGAATGTCGTTGATGTATACGGTGCGGTCTTCCGTTGTGTATGCATTCGTTCCCTGCGCGCCGAGTGCACTCACCATGCGATCGTACTCGTTGGGTATAGCATAGCGAGAAGCTTCATTCGATACCTGGTCAATCAACCGGTAGTAGGATTTTCGTTCAGCGGGATTAGTAAGCGTTCGATAATGCTGGAACATGGATTCTATGCTGTCGAGTAAGACGCGTTCCTTTTCCCAATCGAGCGTACCAAAATCAGATGTTCCCTTGAACATCATGTGTTCGAGATAGTGCGCCAGACCCGTGTTGTCGGCAGGGTCGTTCTTTCCACCAGCACGAACCGCGATGCAGGTTTGTATGCGCGGGGCAATCTTGTAATCGCTTAGGTAAACTTTGAGGCCATTCTTTAGCGTGTAGATACGAACACCCATTGGGTCGTTCGTTACATATTCGTACGTGTAACCGTTGCTCTCAGCGGTCTTCGTTTCGTACGCCGGTTCGGGTTTGCTGCATCCGAGCAGCAAGACCGCAATGAGGAAGGAAAAAATGGCTCTGGAACGCATAGAAAAGGGTTGTTTATCACCCAATTAAACCAAAAAATCACCAAAAAAATATACAGACGTCGCGTTATCCCCCACCCCGCGGCATTTGGTACGGGAAAGCTGGCAAAATTCGGCTAACTTGTGGAGATTTACTGAAGGGCTGAATCGATATGAAAAAGCGGGTAACAGCATTTTTGATTGTAGCGGGGCTGGTCGGTGTTCTCGCTTTCTCGGAGCCATCGGACCGGTATTTCCAGATCGCCAGGAATCTCGACATCTTCGCAACCTTATTCCGGGAGGTGAACGCCCTGTACGTCGATGACGTGAACCCGAATACCCTTATCCGCACGGGCATTGACGCCATGCTCGAGTCGCTGGATCCCTATACCAACTACATCCCTGAAGACGAAGTCGAAGATTTCCGCACGATGAACACCGGCCAGTACGGTGGCATTGGTGCCGTCACCCGCGACATCGGCAATCGTACGGTGGTGTCGATGATCATGGAAGGATTCGCAGCGCAACTCGGAGGGTTGAAGATTGGCGACGAGATTGTCAAGATAGACAACATCCCGCTCAGCGAACTCACCCGTGATGAAGCTTCACAGCTGATGAAGGGTCAGGTAGGTACTCCACTGCACCTTACGGTTAAAAGGTTTGGCGAAAAAGATCTCATTGAACTAACGTTTCAGCGCCAGAAGGTTAAGGTAAGTAACGTCCCGCACTACGATATGGTGGCGTCGGACGTCGGCTACATACAACTCTCTGACTTTACACCCGACGCGAGCAAGGAAGTGAAAAACGCGTTGCTCGATCTGAAAGGCAAGGGCGCAAAATCGGTGATCCTCGACCTGCGCGGCAATCCGGGTGGTTTGTTGATGGAGGCCGTTAATGTAACGAACATCTTCATTCCGAAAGGTCAGAAGGTTGTCAGCACGAAGGGCAAGATTCCTGAAAACAATCTCAGCTATGAAACGCTGAATCCTCCCGTCGACGCCGAGTTGCCACTGGCTGTTCTCATAAATCGCGGTAGCGCCTCTGCTTCGGAAATCGTTGCGGGCACGATTCAGGATTACGATCGCGGTGTTATCCTTGGCGAGAAGTCATTCGGAAAAGGGCTTGTTCAGGTTAGCCGACAGCTGTCGTACAATTCGCAGCTGAAGGTTACAACGGCAAAGTATTATACGCCGACGGGCCGATGCATTCAGGTACTCGACTACTCCCATCGTCGCGAAGATGGCAGTGTCGGAGCTATCCCCGACTCGCTCAAGCGCGCATTCAAGACGACGAACGGACGTACCGTGTACGATGGAGGCGGAATCGACCCCGATATCCAGACGGCGAGCATGGAACTACTCCCGCTTGCTGAAGCGCTCTCCGAGCAGGGACACATCTTTGATTATGCAAATGAATACGCATACAACCATCCGAATGCACCGGATCCGTCTACGTTTACATTGAGCGATGCGGAATACCAGCACTTCGTAAACTGGATGCGTAACCGTTCTTACTCCTACGTCTCCATGATGGAGACGGAACTTCGCAAACTGGAAAAAGAGCTAACAAAAGAGCGGTATTACGACGAAGTAAAGACGCAACTCGCCCAGATTCACAATGCGATTAAGCAAAACCGAGACAACGAGTTGATGCGCTATAAAGATCAGATCAAAATGTTGCTGGAGCAGGAGATCGCAGCGCGTTATCACCTGGAACGCGGCAAAGTGGAAGCCGGGATCAAGTACGATGAAGCTATCACGAAGGCTATCGAGATCCTGCACAATCCGCAGCAATACAATAAAATTCTCAACAAGGGCTAGAACCTCAATTATCTGAGAAACAACAACTCTCTGTACTTCACGAGAGGCCAATCTTCATTGTCGACAAGCAGTTCAAGCTTATCTACTGAATCGCGGATGGCGTCAAAATAGCGTGCCTTGATGCATTCACTGTATTCCAGAGCACGCTGTTTTGTGTCTGTGATCTTATTGACGCGTTTGCGCTCGTTGATCATCTCCGTAACGTTCTTTTTGATTATCGCGATATGCTTCGAGATTTGTTCGATCGTGTTGATGACAGCACTGTTGTCAATACCAAGGCCTTTGAGTCCGTTGGCATTCTCGATGAGTTTGCTCTGATATGCAATGGCTGTAGGAATGATGTGATTCATCGCCAGGTCGCCGATGACGCGCGCTTCGATTTGCACTCGTTTGATGTAGTTCTCGAGTTTAATCTCTTGTCTGGCGTACACTTCCTTCCTGGTATAGACGCCGTGGCGCTCAAATAGCGACAGCGATTTTTCCGACAGATAGGCTTGTATCGCCTCGGGCATAGTTGAAATGTTGGAGAGGCCACGAGCCTTTGCCTCTTTTACCCATTCCGCCGAATAACCATCACCCTCGAACCGGATGTTGCGGGATTCCTTAATATACCGGCGAAGCACATTAACGATGGCCAACCGTTTCTCAGTACCTTTTTCTATACTGGCCATTACTTCGGAATGCAATGCCTCAAGTTGGTCGGCAACAATCAGGTTTAGGGCCGTCATGGCAGTAGCACAGTTGTCGCTCGATCCCACGGCGCGGAATTCAAACTTATTTCCTGTAAAGGCAAAGGGCGAGGTTCGGTTTCTGTCGGTGTTGTCCAGGATAATTTCCGGAATGTGGTCGATACCCAACTTCATGTACATGTTGTCGCCCTTCTGGATGCGGACATTACCCTTGCTTTCCAATTCGTTGAGGACGTTCGTCATTTGCGAGCCGATAAACACCGACATGATTGCCGGAGGCGCTTCGTTGCCACCGAGGCGGTAGTCGTTACCGGGCGTGGCAATGCTCGCACGGAGGAGGTCTGCATGTTCGTACACAGCCTTAATGGTCGTTACGAAGAACGTAAGAAACATCAGGTTGTCGCGCGCACTGCTGGTTGGTGCAAAGAGGTTGACGCCTGTATCAGTGATAAGCGACCAGTTGTTGTGCTTGCCGCTTCCGTTCACTCCTTCAAAAGGCTTTTCATGAAAAAGCACACGAAGGTCGTGCCGCTCCGCCACACGCTGCATGAGGTCCATCAAAAGCTGGTTGTGGTCATTTGCCACGTTTACGCTTTCGAAAGCTGGAGCTACCTCAAACTGTGATGGAGCAACTTCGTTGTGCCGCGTTCGCACGGGTATCCCAAGTTTCCACGCCTCTATTTCGAAGTCGCGCAAAAACTCGTATATGCGGGATGGAATAGATCCAAAATAATGGTCTTCCAATTGCTGACCTCTCGCCGGTGAATGACCAAAGACTGTACGTCCTGCCATGACAAGATCAGGTCGGGCCATGTACAAAGCCTTGTCGACTACAAAAAACTCCTGTTCACAACCCAGCGACGCCCCGACATGCTGGATGTCGCGATCAAACAACTGGCACACCTTTGTCGCGGCGACATCGATAGCCTTAAGCGCCTTGAACAGCGGACCTTTGGTATCCAGTGGTTCGCCTGTGTACGAAACAAATATGGTTGGGATACAGAGTGTCTTGCCGTAGAGGAACATAGGCGACGACGGATCCCATGCTGTGTATCCGCGTGCTTCGAAAGTACTTCTGATTCCTCCGCTGGGGAATGACGATGCATCGGGTTCCTGCTGTACGAGCTCACTGCCCTTGAACTTTTCTATTTTCGTCGAACCATCGAAAAAGCTGTCGTGCTTTTCCGCCGTCCCTCCAGTCAGTGGTTGGAACCAGTGCGTGAAATGCGTCGCGCCCTTTCCAATGGCCCACGATTTTACAGCGATGGCAACTGCATCAGCGGTTGTTTCATCGATCTTTTCCCCTCTTTTGATGGCCTGGCTGACCTTGTTAAACACAGATGGAGAAAGCGTGGCCCGCATTTGCTCCATGTCGAAGACGTTCTCATTGAAGAAATCAGAGACGCTGTTGGACGGAAGCTGTGCAGGAATCGGCTTTCGCGAATTCAGGATTTCTAATGCCTTGAATCTCAGGTACGCCATAGGTCAGTGTTTGGGCCATAAAAGTAACGGCGAACGGGGAAATAAAGAAATAACTGACCTGGCCCGTACCCTCGGGGTACGCTCTCCGTTAATAGGATTTTTTCACGGATCCGCCCGTATTAGAATCTGTTCGGCTTTTTGTGGGATTACCGCGGAAGCGGATGTTACCGGCCGAGCTTGCCCTGGCTTCAAGTTCCTTGACCACATACACCTTGGCGGAGCCCGCTGAGCTGGCCTCAACGGAAAGAATATCTACCTGGAGGTCATATGCGTCGATTTGACCGGCGCTGCTTACTTCAAATTCACCCTTTTCGGCCTTACCCTCAAGTTCCACATCGCCCGCGCTGGAAACACGAACCTCCAGTTCATTGACATCGATCTCAATTTCAACGGACCCTGCGCTGGCGCATTCGATCTCGAGGCTCCGGGTCTTGAGAACACCATCCGTATAGACGTTGCCAGCGGAACTGGCGGAAATCCGATCGATATCGCGATACGTGACAAATACCCGAGCGTTAACATTCCTCCGGAAGCGACCATCGCTCACGTGAATTCGCAGGTAAGTGCCCGTAACTTCGGTGACAATATGCGACAACTCCGTGTTACCACCGACTTCCACACGTACCGACTCCCGGTCTCCTTTTTTGAGGTATACATCAATTCCCTCTGCCACCCGGACACCCCGGAATGATCCGACTTCACGAACTTCACTTTGCTGCCCGTAGGCAACAAGCACCAGCGTCGAGAAAATAACAGTTGCAAGAATTCGCCTCATGGCTCTAAACTTTGTCTATAGACGCGCCTTGAATATAAGGGTTGCATTTCAACGAATACATAGCCCAGAATTCTGACGATGTACCAAATAGGCGCATTTTTCAATAATTCGACGGCCTATTTTTCCCAAATTTAGACCCTAATAAACCGCTATTGTATGATCTTCGACAAGAAAGCTGAGCTCAATGTACTGATAAACCTTGCCGCAAGCGACAAAAACGTAGCTGCCCGGGAAGCCAAGCTTATTCACCTGATCGGGAAGGCAAATGGGATCCCTAAGGAAGAGATCGACGCAATGCTACAGAAACCGTCGCCCATTTCCGGCCTGAATTCACTCACTCCCGACGAAAAATTCGAGCACCTCTATTACCTCATCCAACTCATGAAAATGGATGGCCAGGTGTTCCGTAGTGAAATCATTTTCTGCGAGCAAATAGCAGAACGCCTCGGCTATAAGAAAGGTGTCGTCGGAGAACTTTCACAACACATCTACAGCGACCCTTCGATCACTGCCGATCGCGACATGCTGAAGAAGAAAGCAGAGAAATATCTGCGCAACGAAGAATAGTCAAAATAAAGCCCGTGAGATTCGGGCTTTTTTGTTAGTGCGCTTCGTACACGACCTTACCCCCTATGATGGTCATCACGACCTTCGTGTCGAGTATTGAATCCTCGGGTACAGTCATGATATCGCGCGAAAACACGGTGAAGTCGGCCAGCTTACCTGGCGCAATAGATCCCTTAACGCCCTCTTCGAACGCGGCATAGGCTGCATCCAGCGTGTAGGACCGCAGCGCCTGCTCCCGCGTCATTTTCTGATCCGGTTCATAACCTTCGGCAGGCTGACCTTCCAGCGTTTTGCGTGTCACAGCAGCATAAAAGCACGCCACCGGGTTGATAGGTTCCACAGGCGTGTCGGTGCCGTTGACGATGCGCGCTCCCGATTGCAACAATTTTTGCCACACATAGGCCCCTTCGGTAATTCGCTCGGGTCCCAGCCGGTCGATTGCCCACGGTCTGTCGGACGACATGTGAATTGACTGCATCGCGGCAATAACGCCCAGCTGTCCAAATCGCGGTATGTCCGCTTCATCAAGATGCTGTGCATGCTCTATCCTGAACCTCAGTTGCTGCGACGGCGTAACCACGTCATGGAATGCTTTTTCATACTGATTGAGCACTTCGCGATTCGCGCGATCGCCTATAGCGTGCGTACACAATTGAAAGCCACGTTGGGCCGCAATACGCGCAGTCTTGTATACTGTGTCCATGGGCAACGTTTCGTGTCCCACATGCCCAGGACGATCTGCATAGGGTTCAAGCAACCACGCACCGCGCGATCCCAGTGCGCCGTCAGCACTCAGCTTCACAGCACGAATGGTAAGCTTGTTTTCAGGATCGATGCGAGGTCCTCTCTTCATCCAGCGGTAAAACATATCACGATTGCCACCGTCGATCATCACATAAAGTCTCACGCTTAGCTTACCCGAGGACAGAAAAGATTGGTACAACTCGATATTTTGCTGGCTTGCACCAGCGTCATGAAAACTGGTGATACCATTACGCAGGCAAGCCGCCAAAGCGAGTTCCAGCGCCTGCTCGTCACGTTCGGGAGTACTTCCCGGAATGAATTTGGTGATCAGGGACATCCCCCGTTCAATGAACATGCCTGTGGGGTGTCCCTCTTTATCACGCAGTACTTCTCCCTTGCCCTCAAGTAGTTCGGCCGTGTGAGCAGGCGTAAGCGCGTAGATGCCCGCGAGGGCCATCGCATTGTCGTTCGCAAGAGCCGCGTGACCGCTTGCGTGTTCAAGAAACACGGGATTGTCAGGAGATACTTGAGAGATCCCGTCATGTGTGGGCAGACCGTTTACCCTGGGAAAATCGCCTTTCCATTTATCCTGATGCCAGCCTCTTCCTATGATCCATTGGCCCGGCGCAGCACGACCCACCGCTTCCTGTACTTTCCGCATTACCTGCTCATAGGTAGTCGTACCTGACAGATCCAGGTTGAGTTCCTTGTATCCCGTTTCCATCAGGTGACCATGACTCTCGATGAAGCCTGGCGTCATCGTATTGCCTTCCAACTCGATGATGCGTGTGTCTTTGCCGATGTAGCGCTGCATATCACCCTGTGACCCCGCAAAGACGATAGTATCGCCCCGAATGGCTACCGCTTCTACGACGGGGTTTGCGTCATCCATGGTATAAATGGTACCTCCGCGTATGACGAGGGCCGCCGGCTCGCGACGTACCTGACACGATGCGAGGAGCAAAACACAGAGGACGAGAATAAGACGAGGACCCATGGTTGGGCAATGTATAAGGGACACCTCGAAACCGCAAGGAATTCCGGGGTGTGGTACACATCCGGCGAGCAAGTTTCCCTGAAAGTATAAATTCATTCAATGAATGGTACATGAGTTTGCGGCTTTTTGCGTTGTTTGATACTTTTACGGTTACCCTCTGAATTTTTTACCCTACCTGTATTGCCGTGGCCCGTTTTTTGGCAAACTCAGGGCGGTTTTGTGCTGTTTTGGTGTTGTGTACCGGCGTGTTCACAGCCTTTAGTCAATCTACCGGCCCAAGAAGTCCCACCATTGCATCCGGCAGCGGATGGACCAACCCGGGTGGTGTAATTAGTAGTGACAACGATCGCGCGACGGAGGGAATAGTAGTCTCCACGTCATCACCACTAATCGCCAGGGGTTTTGGATTCTCAATACCTGCAACTCATGTTATTGACGGCATCCGCTTGTGTTGAATTCACTTGACGCTGCACTCACGCCTTCCGGATCCGTGCAACTCACCTGGTCAACAGCTTCTGAAAACATCAACAATTACTTCACAATTGAAAGGTCAGCAGATGGTGAATGGTACGAGGCTGTCGGCGACGTTCCCGGAAGCGGCACCACGAAAGAACCTCACTACTACGGATACGAAGATCGGATGCCCCTGGCGGGAAGGAGTTATTACCGTCTAAAGCAAACTGACTTCGACGGCACTTCAACTTATTCGCGGGTAGTAGTCATTGACAACGATGTACATCTGGTTCCAACACTCACCGTCTTTCCGAATCCATACGACGGCAAGTCTGTCGGTATTCGACTTACAGGCATCACAGGCGAAGCGAGAATTCCAATATCGATTTATGCTCCTGCAGGACGGATCGTCGCAACGATGACACTAGTTGGCAAGGGGGAGGACACGCTCGAAGAACACTGGTATCCAACTGCTCCCCTCCCTCCAGGAGTTTATCTCGTGAGGGCCGGACACCTCACTGAAAAGCTCATTGTACCCGAGGATTGACCTGTTGATTCATTACTTTGCAAGAAAAAGCAACATGAAGCACCGTATTCTTTCGGTCGCTTTCCTGGCTTGCCTGTCTACGGGGACCCTCGCTCAGGATTTCGGCCTTTCGTTCTCCTACTTTCTTCCGAAAAATGGTTATTTCTCCACACCGATAAGTCCGTTCTCCATTCGTGGTGTCGGCGTCGATATCACGAATTTTCTTGCTGTCGAAACCGGCGCGTCGTTGTACCGCATGTCCGGCCTGAATGTTAAGGATCTCCCCTTCGAATCGAAATCACCTCTTGTCGGTCCGAACTTCACAATCTTCATCCCGCTCGAGCTTGTGTTCATGCTCAAAGGGTCGACGGTGGAATTCGACATCAAGGGAGGCGGATTCTTCTTCTATGGATTCGACCAACGCATCAACTACGGCAACATGGACAGAGCGATCCGGGCGCACGAAGGCTGGGCGGTTGCCAATTCATCGTTTGAGTTCGACAACAAGCCCGGCTTCGGCTACCACGGTGGCGTTGAGCTCACGGTGTACGCGACAAGCCAGTTTGGCGTTTCGTTGGAAGCAAATTACCTCGTGGGGCACTCCAAATTTCCGCTGACCGGAACCTACTCCGGCGGGAACAACAGCATCGAAACGAGAAATGTAGAATTCAACGATGCCAAAATCGACCTTACTGGTCTTGAAATAGCGCTGGGCATTATCTTTACCCCCGGCGGCCAGCAGCCTTCACCCCGCCGCAGAAGGTAGGGGCAATGAACACATCAACACCAGCAACACATGATCACAGCAACCGTCCAATATCACGGTGATTTGCGAACGACCTGCACCCACGTCCGTTCATCTTCATCCATCATCACCGACGCACCTGTTGACAACCACGGAAAAGGCGAAGCCTTCTCACCTACGGACCTCCTCGCGACGTCACTTGCAACGTGCATGCTCACAACAATGGGCATTCGTGCGATGAAAGACAACATCCCCTTTCCGAAAGCAACCGCTGAAGTGACAAAGATTATGGGATCCAATCCGAGAAGGGTGACGGGCATCGTGGTGACGGTGAACATGTCGGGACTCACACTCACCGACGAGCAGAAAAAGATTCTTGAAGACACTGCGATTAATTGTCCCGTAGCGAAAAGTTTGCATCCCGATATTAGACAGGAAGTATCCTTCGAGTATTGAAATCTGCTCTATGTGATCTATGTGTTTCCTATGTGCCCTATGTGGTTCGATTAAAGTTGGTGAGTGACTTTCCTGAACCACATAGAACACCTAGGGAACCATAGGATTTTCCTATCTTGTCTCCTCATACCACAAAAACATGACGCACGAAAACGAGCGCATCGCAGAGGTAACGGTTGCGGGACAGCGGTTTGCGTTGTATCCACAGCGTGCAGCGTACTGGGAAGAAGAAAAAACGCTGCTCGTGGCGGATTTACACCTGGGAAAGGTGAGCCATTTTCGTCGTGCCGGGATTCCCGTCCCCAGTCGCGTAAATCGCGATACGCTGGATTCGCTGGTGGGGTTAATCGCCATGTCGCGTGCGCAGCGTGTGATCTGTCTCGGCGACCTGTTTCACAGTCATTATAACGGCGAGTGGGAGGAATTCGGCGAAGTCGTGAGCCATTTTCCCGGAATAAAATTCGAACTTGTGCTGGGAAACCACGACATCATGAGCCGAATTCAGTACGAGCGAAAATCGTTGACGGTTCATGAAAAACTCAAATTAGGTCCCTTTCTGCTTACACACCACCCGCGTGAGGAAGACACCGGCGACTACAATCTTGCGGGACACGTGCACCCGGCGGTGCAACTTAGCGGAAGGGGCAGACAGGCCATGACGCTTCCGTGTTTCTATTTTGGATCACGGCAAGGTTTCCTTCCTGCTTTCGGGGGATTCACGGGCTTTGCCCGAATCAGGCCCGAAAAGGATGGTCGGGTTTTTGTAATTATTGCTGACAAAGTGATGCCGGTAAACTGACGCGTCACACCGTCATTTTTTGGAAATTCTATGAAACATTTTTTGATTCTCCTGCTGGCCTCCATCTCAATCGCTGCAGGTGCGCAGGACACTACACGAATATCCCTTCTCTTTGCCGGCGATATTATGGGACATGACAGCCAGATTGCATCTGCGTATGATCCCGCGACTGGCCGGTACGACTATGCTTCATGTTTGGCCAGCATGAAGCCTTATATCGAAAGCGCCGACATCGCCATCGGCAACCTTGAGGTAACACTTGGAGGTCCTCCATACAAGGGATATCCGGCCTTCAGTTCACCCGATGCTCTCGCTGTCGGGTTACGCGACATTGGTTTTGACGTGCTCGTGACCGCCAACAACCATTCCGTTGATCGCGGCAAGAAAGGAATCATACGCACGATACGCGTACTCGACAGTCTCGGCATTCCGCATACGGGTACGTTCACCGATGCAACGGCGCGCAGCAATGAATATCCCCTGGTACTTAGCAAAAACGGCTTTACCATCGCATTGCTAAACTACACGTACGGTACGAACGGAATACCAGTGCCTGCACCGGGCATGGTGAACCTCATCGACACTGCGCAAATGCGTTCAGACATTGACAAGGCCAAACACATCAACCCCGATGCGATCATTGTATTCATGCACTGGGGCAATGAATACGAAAGTCTTCCCACACGCGGACAACGTCAGCTGGCGGATCATCTTTGTCGCTTGGGTGCCGACCTCGTGATTGGATCACATCCGCACGTTCTTCAGCCCATGGAATGGCGAAAAGATCAAAACAAGCTCGTTGTTTATTCACTAGGCAATTTTGTTTCCGGACAACGCAAGCGCTATACTGACGGAGGCGCCATGGCATACACCGAGTTAATGAAAATCAGGTACAAGTCGGATAGCATCGTTACAACCATTGACTCCGTCGGTTATTTCCTTCAATGGGTATACCGTACGGAAGATGAGAAGAGAGATTATTACATGATCCCGGTTCCTCACGCCGAAAAGGATCTTGCGTCCTTCAGAATCCAAGGGGCGACATCTCAAGCTGCATTCAAGCAGTTTGTTTCAGATTCGCGCGCGCTATACGGCAAACACAACATCAACGTCCCGGAAATCGCGCAAATTCCACCAGACTCTGTTATTCGTTTTCGCATACACGTTGCCTCCACTGCCCCTTCCAATGGTGGTGCGTCGGTGCCTGCGCTCGATGACTACCATTTCTACGGCATTGAGCCGATCAGCAATGAGTCTGGCACAACGCACATAATTGGAAATTTCAGTAATGTTGGTTCTGCCAACGCACTCTGCAAAAAACTCACTGATGCCGGCCACGTGGCAAAGGTGGTTCGGTATGTTGGAGGCGTGATGATTGGCGATTAGCGATTGGTGATTTTGGCGCGTCCGAATAAAATGCCATTATCTTAATCATTCGATCTCTACATCCACCTCCGCACTCAACTGCTGCGCAAGGTTAATTACATAATCCTCGAAATATTCCGGATCACGAAAACCTTCATCACTCAATTCCCAGCAGCCAACTGCGTAGTACGTAACAGGTGTTTGTTCAGTTATCTTCAGTTTCCCGTAGAACGTATTCGAAAAGATTCCTTCCTTGGGTGCTTCGCCATTGCCCTCGTAGATGTCGCGAGGGAGGATCAGTGCAAGGCCTAGCCACCATTCCCGATCATACGTTTGCTGATCATGTGTGAGCAACGCGACGAAACGATCGTTAACCAGGATCTCCTTGAGGGGATTGCGTGTGTTGCTGTTTACCAGTCCAACAAGAAGCGTCTCATCCCCTTGAAGTCCCGATACATTGACCGAATTCTGAAATGCATACATACCCGGCCAGATGCTGACACGCTCGTGAACCTGATAGGTGCGATCCAGGGGCCGCCAGTTGAAATAGTTGAAATCCATGATGGAACGGACAGGTCCCTCCTGCACGATGTTAAACGTAGCCATCTCTACGTTGGTAACGGTATCTCCCGCAGCCGTGCCGATCCGTGAAAGGCTGTCACCGATCATCAGGTTGATACCTCCAATGCCTACGGAATTCCCAACCGCCAGCACATCTCTCCCCCAATCTGCCATCACGTGATAGTTGTCCTCAACGGCACCAGTCGCGCTGATGCCAACATTTTCCGGCGACATGTACGAAACTTTCTTACCAAACAGGTCTTTCGAATTGCGTCCGTCGAAATAATGCCGGAACCCTACTCTGTCATTCTCCCATGAAGGTCCGTCTGTTTGATACGGTTGATAACCAAGACGCGCATGGATCTCGCTGGCGAGAAGTGTATCGCTGGTGAGGGGCCTTACGGGCAAATCGCGTCCATCGCGCTTACCAAACCGTACGCTGGTCCGAGGCGGGAACGCAATGGAATCTTCCTGCCACGAGAGCGTTAGGTTCAGCTTTCCCTGCGGCGGCATATTCACAACAAAGAAGAGTTCATCCCATTCACCATCCCCGTTTAAGTCATCGAGCTGTGCAGGTATTGTATCAGACTCGTTCAGGACAAGGGGAAACATCTTGCCTTTCGGCAGCCTGTCAATTTCGCCACGCGCAATTCGAATGGGCTTATCGACCAAGGCAAGGTCTTGCTTGTTGGTAAGCGTGATCTTCGTCCTCTTTTCAGAACATGCTAAAAGGAAAAACACAATCAGGACGAGTAGAGAGAGCTTATTGTTCATGACGAGAGGTTTAAGGAGAGTGCTAAGCTAATATACGAGCCAGAAAAATTGAAATCACATACGGGCATCCACAGGCCTGCTTCCCGGCAACACTTCAACACTAACCGTAAAGTGACCGCAGGTCTGTTTGCGGCAATCTAAGAAATCGCTCTGAAAATCAAGAACAACGTGCCTGACAGCACCATCACCACTGGCAAAGTGAGAACCCACGCAATGACAATATTGCGAACGGTGTTGGCCTGAAGATTCTTGATGCCCTTGCTGGCGACCATGCTACCGGCAATTCCGGATGACAACACGTGCGTCGTGCTCACCGGCAGCCCGAGGTTTGTTGAAAGCCCGATAGTACTCGCCGTCACGAGTTCAGCGCTCGCGCCCTGGGCGTAGGTGAGGTGTTCTTTTCCAATCTTTTCACCCACAGTTTTTACAATGCGTTTCCACCCTATCATGGTTCCTGTTCCCAGGGAAACGGAAATCAACAACAGCACCCAGCTTGGCGAGTAGTCGGTTAGCGACCGAAGCGACCCCATACTTGCTGCGAGTACTTCGCGATTTTGTGGACTCAATGTTAACTCAGGAACTTTCAGAATGTTTCTTACCTCACGGTCAAGTATCATAATGTCTTTTCTCACGAGGAAGCGTTCGTTCTTGGGAATGGCCTCGACGGTCGTGATTCCGTCAATGCGCTCCATCAGCCTCTGGTTGAGAAGTTTTGCGTTGCTAAGCTTGGTGCGGTCACTGGCGGAAAATGGCGTGTCATCGATCGTGTTCATGATCGCGAGGCTTTTGCCCAGGGGCTCGACGAGTGTGGAAGGATTGCCGTCCGACTTAAGCGCAAAGTAGCTGGGAATAATGCCGATGAGGATCAGCATTACCAATCCTACACCCTTTTGACCATCATTGGATCCGTGTGAAAAGCTTACACTCGTACACGTGAGAATGAGAATGCTACGTATCCATGTCGGAGGCGGAGTATTCTTTTTCGGTTCCTTGAAGAGGCTTGCACCGTACGATGTTTTCTTGGTCAGATTCCGAATGACAAACATCAGAATGATGGTCACAGAAAATCCGAACAAGGGCGAAATCAGGAGCGACAGGCCGATGTCCTTTGCTTTCGACCAGTTCACTGCCGTTTCTGTAGCACCAGGAAGGAGCGAATACGCGATCCCAACGCCCAGAATGGATCCGATAAGCGTATGGGAACTGGAACACGGAATACCGAAATACCACGTAAAGAGGTTCCAGAAGATCGCGCTGATGAGCAGCGCCATTACCATTGATAGGCTATGGGCGATGTTCTGATCGACCAGCGATTCTACAGGTAATAGGTTCACAATGCCAATGGCCACACCGATGCCGCCAAGCCACACACCAAGGAAATTACAAACACCGGAGAGAATGACTGCCGCCCAGGGTTTCAGGGAATTGGTATAGATCACCGTAGCCACCGCATTGGCGGTGTCGTGAAAACCGTTGACAAACTCAAAGCCACACGCCGCAAAAAGGCAAAGGATCAGCAGTACCGAATGCGAAAGATCGAGTTCAAACATGGTTCGGGTTTGCGACGCAATCTAATCGTTAATCCCCAGCCCGATGTTAAGGGGACGTTAAGTTTTTTAAGAAAATGTGGAAAAAAGGAACGTTATACGCTGATAATCAGAATTATACAGTAAGCACGTTCCGCAACTTCAACACTTGCGCACTTCAACACATCGACACAGTTAACCATACTTCAACGCCATCTTCCGTATTCTATCCTCCACTTTCTCCGTCGTCAGTTTCTCCCTCAGTCGATCTACAATGATGGGAAATGCGAAGGGCGTGGGTACATCGGGATATGTGATGACAATCCGCTGCATGGCGATGCGCTCCAGAGCGCGGCGAAGTCTGGCCTCTTCGAGTTGGAAATCGTTTACTTCTTCGTAGGCCTGACGCAAAAGTAGATTGTGTGCTTCGTAGTCGTGAAACACACTGAAGAATAATTCGGACGACGATTGAAGGTGGCGATCTTTTACAGGCTTGCCTGGATATCCCTTAAACACGAGCCCGGAAATTGCCGCGATGTCGCGAAATTTTCGTCGCGCCATTTCCGTAGAATTTATGCTTGCCTGAATGTCGTGCGAAAGGTTTTCGACACCGAGTACATTGGTCTCAACAGCTTCTTCAATGGGAATCGGCTGATCAGAGAGCAACTCAAATCCGTAATCGTTCATAGCGATGGAAAACGTGATCGGCCGGATCTGTGCAATCCGGTAAGCCACCAGCGCTGCTACACCTTCATGCACAAACCTTCCTTCGAACGGATACATTACGACATGATATCCTTCCGTCGTTTCGAAATACTCGATCAGAAATTTATCCTTGTCGGGAAGCATCGATCGCTGACGCTGAAGATCAAACAGCGGTTCTAGAAATTTCAACTCCTCATCCTCACCGCGTCCGCGAACCACTTCATCGAGTTTCAGGCGGATCATGTCACTGAGCTGCGATGACAACGGTACCCTTCCCCCCTGCCATGAAGGGACAAGTCCTGATTTGCGCGAACTCTTCCGCACGAGGGCGTCCATTTCGCGTATACGAACGAGTTCAAGGTTGCGTCCTGCAAACCAGAACACGTCACCCGGATCAAGCCGCGAGAGAAAGTATTCTTCAATCGTTCCCAGATATTTCCCCGACATGAATTTGACGTGTAGCTGAGCGTCGCCGACGATCGTTCCAATGGAGAGACGATGACGCATGGCGATGGCCCGGTTTTCAACGCGATAGAGTCCGTCCTGACGAATCACACGTCTGTATTCATCATAAGCACGGAGCGATTCTCCTCCAGTCGTGAGAAAGTTTAGCACCCATTGCCATTCCTCGTCGGAAATGCTGGAAAAGCTAAACGTCGATCGCACTTCACGCAGTGTTTCATCAGGATCGAAACCATCAGAGACTGCAAGCGTCATGAGATATTGAACCAGTACGTCGAACGAGCGAATATACGGCACCCGATCTTCGACAATCTTTCTCCGAAACGCTTCACGCAACGCAGCAGCTTCCATCAACTCCAGCGAATGCGTTGGGACGAAGTATATTCGACTAACAGCACCTGGTTGGTGGCCACTCCGCCCTGCACGCTGAAGGAAACGGGCCACACCTTTAGGACTTCCGATTTGAATAACGGTTTCTACCGGACGAAAGTCGACACCAAGATCAAGACTCGACGTGCAAACCACGGCCTTGAGTTTTCCCTGGTGGAGCTGATCCTCAACCCATCCGCGGATATCATGACTGATTGACCCGTGGTGCATCGCGATTTGTCCGGAAAGTTCCGGCGCATGCGCCAGCATCTTTTGATACCATATTTCAGCGAAGGATCGCGTATTGGTAAAGATGAGCGAAGAAGTGCTTTTGCGTACAATGTCAACAACCTGATCGAGCAACACGATGCCGAGGTGGCCCGCCCATGGCATGCGTTCGAGATCGGGAGGAAAGAGTGAAATGATCTCGACTTTTTTATCGATATTTTCTGCGCGAATAATTCGACGCGGTGCATCACTCTTCGAAACACCAAGCAACACATCCAGCGCCTGGTTCATATTTCCGATGGTAGCGGATATGCCCCATACTCTAAGGTGTGGCGCGATGGTCTTGAGGCGTGATAGCGCAAGCTCCACTTGCACGCCGCGTTTGGATCCCATGAGCTCGTGCCACTCGTCTACCACAACAGCACGTAGGCTACTGAGCAAGTCGCGATAACCCTTTCGAGCCAGGAGGAGATGAAGACTTTCCGGTGTAGTGATCAGCAAGTGCGGTGGTTGAGTGCGTTGCCTCTCGCGTTCTTTTGCCGAGGTGTCGCCCGACCGGACACCAATAGACCATTTCAAATCCAACCCCCGTGCAAGTCTTATTGCCGACAATTCAATTTCGCGGGTGAGTGCGCGTATTGGTGTGATCCAGATCGCCTGTATGCCTTTGGGCGCGGCCTTTCCAGGAGGAACTCGCTCGAGGTATTCCAGCATGATGGGCGTCATCAGCGAGTAAGTCTTACCACTTCCTGTGGGAGCGTTGACCAGGCCACTTTCGCCGCGGAGAAATGCTTCCCACGCCTGAAGCTGGAAGGGAAAGGGCTCCCACCCCTGGCTGTGGAACCAGGCTTTGGCAGTGTTGAGGTGTTGATGTGCTGATGTGCTGATGTTGGTTGCCGATTAAAGCGTATGCAAAGGTAGGAAGTGAGGGGTTATTTGATAAGGGTCGGTACGTTTTGGGACAGGGGTTGTCATGACAGTTGATAGATAAAAAGCGTGGACAACCCTTTTAGGATTAGCCAGAGATTTCCTATCCTTTACATACAGAGCCGTTGTGTGAAATACCTGCCCAGCTCAGAAGGCGCACTGCCTCTGCATCTGCCTCTGCCCTAAGCAGGCAACCTCTTCTCTCTCCTGACGGTTCTCAAAAAATCTTCAGCGGATCTTCCGGTGAGCGACTTAACCGTAGTATCAAGTTCCTCCATCGTCATGTTCAGATCACTGGCCAATCGTCCTGCAGTCATGGCTTCGTCCTGCAATTGTGCTTCGATCGTATTGTAGAGTCTGGTGATGGTGCCTTCTTCGTCCGGCCGCAGGATGCGGAGTAGGAATTTTTCTCTTGGCTCCGTTCCTCCTTCACTTTGACAAAGCTCGTGGATAAGAGATGAAAGGAGTACCTGGTTTTCGCCGGCGATATTGCAAATTCGGTGCGCCAGTCGGACTGCTTCTTCGAAGAAGTCACTGGTCTCAGTGAGGGGTTGTCCTGCACTTAGCCCGATACGGAATGTAATGTTCCAGGCGTCGTCATCATCGCTGAGTCGCGTCAGCAGCTCGCGTTGTATTTCCATGGCGCACCGGACGGCGTCGATGGACGCATCGAACACTGCCACGATATTGTCGTCTCGCATGGGCGCGGCGAAGCGACCCTTGTATTTGAGTACGGCGCTTACAATAA
>Ga0207873_1000998_pt1 | contig 28846 bp, 22 predicted proteins | sample BGWIniCompost_FD_187373 | JGI IMG/M metagenome (GOLD analysis project Ga0207873, IMG submission 187373) | Cellulose adapted compost microbial communities from Newby Island Compost Facility, Milpitas, CA, USA - BGW Initial Compost (SPAdes)... ...
GCCACCTCCACGGACGCACCGGACCTACCTCACCCACCCCGAAACTATGCCTGACCAGCACAAACCCAGCCTCACACTCGGTTTCGAGAAGCCCTCTAAAGCTTGACGAACAGTTTGGCGTTGCCTCGATCGCTGAGGGTGTCGGGGAGCAAACCGGCTGAACTGACGTGTCCGGCAGGCGATTGACCCTCCCGGATCTGCACGGGCTCGGCAGTGGCATGGGCAACAGTCCGGGTAGCCACCGCGCAGGCGTCGAAGAGCCCGTTACCGGGATCGATGCTCATACATACCCCCTGAGGGCCGACAGACGAGCGGGCTTGGATAGCGGCACAAGCCGGTGAGCCATCTGTTCCGGATCTAAGTGCCACCGATCCGTGGCTGAAAGCCCTCCGCAAACGAGCGGGCCATGCTCCGACTGCCTTGAGTCGCCGCGCCAAAACTGCAGCTCATCGGCCATGTACATCCCCCATCAGCGACCGAAGCGACTCATCAGTGCGCATACGCTATCCAAGATCGATCACATAGTGCAGGGTCCTGCGGAAAAAACCGCCCGGTACGCCAGACAGCACAGTCGGAGGCGCCGGCTGCCGCTCCGACGACACGACCTTCCTGCAAAACTTTCCCAGCCTCCTGCAGCGCCCAAAGCGACCGAAGCATCCCATGTGTAGCGTGCACGCATCATGCCCAGCACACAACGTACCCCGAGCTTGCGTCGCTTCAGTCGCTGCCCCTGTAACTGCCGTCGGTATCCGAGGAGTTCGAGGACTCAAGCACTCCCGAGGCTCCTCGCACCGGTGCCCGTCCCATCCGCACAGCTGTACATCCCACCTGCACGTCTCACCGAAAACGACCGCCACAGCCACGTCGGCGATCTTCCAGCGGGCGATCGGGCGGCACCTGGGAGAACCTCCCCATCGCACCGCTCCGCCCGGCGGATCATCACGCCGCGACAATTGAGGCATCGTGAAGTTCTGCCGGCCGATGTGTCAACGACCAGCGGCAAGAGACTGTCCGGAGCGGAGGCCGTCCGGTTCTGGGGCCCCCCGACGCCCCGGGGCTCCCGAAGACCGGTCAGCGGCCGGCCGGCCGACCGGGTCCGGCTCTCGTCCCGGTGACCGGGGTCCGGCTTCCATCGGTCAGCCGTTTCGGTCGCTCGTACCCGAGGGCAGCGACCGAAACGGCAGTGACTGGAGCGACCTTCGGCAGCTGTCTTCCTGACCGGGGAAAGCCCAGCTCAGAAGGGGTGTCGCTCCTGGGCAGCGACTGAAACGACTCAGGGACCGAATATATGAAGTCTCTCCTTCTGCGCATGTGCTCCATATATAAATGGTCTCAGTCGCTTCAGTCGCTGTTCCCTGCTGCCGCACCTTCTGACCTGCGGTTTTCCTCCAGTCACTGGACAGTGACCAAGAACGGAAGATCGCTCTCCCCGCTTCCCCGGGGCTGGACTTCGTCCGCGGAACAGATGCGAGATGCAGTTCTCCCGAAGTTCACACCCCCGTCAGGGGACTCAGCCAGTCTGTTCCCGTCATTCAGTCGCTTCGGTCGCTGCAAAGGGAACCACATGCCTGATGAGCTGCGGTTTTCCCGCAGACGCTCAGGGCCTGCGGCCCCGGCCCCTTCAGTCACTGCCCAGTGGTGTGTCCAGCAGGGCCGACCCGTCCTCCCTCGCCCCGGACCGCAAGGGGCCCGCAGCCAAGTGCAACGCCTGCCACGGGCCCGGCCACACGTACAACGGCTGCGCCTGTCGCACGGCCCGCCGCTGGTGTCATGGCTTCGAAGGCGGCGACTCCCGACCCAGAGCCCATCAGCCGGTGGTGGGCCACCATCCCCACTTCGGTGTCGGCGTGACCTGCGGGCTGGCCGACCTCGTCGTCATCGACATCGGTGCCCACCAGGACCGACGGCTTCCCCCGTACGACCGCCTGCTGCCCGGCATCGGCGTCAGCGAGCACGTGGACCTGATCGGTGTCACCGCCAGACCGGTGTCACCGCCAGGTTCCGCACGTCCGCCGTTCTGCCTGCCCCGGCAAGTCGGCTCACCCCCGCACAGGACTCCACGACCCTGCGGATGAGGCCCCCTCCGGAGGCATGCACGTCCGGCACCGCGCCCCGGTTCCGGCAGGCCGTCGTCGAAGCAGTCGGTTCTTTCCAGGAGGTCAATGAAAGCGTCCTGCAGACCGCACCTCATGTACGTGACGTACATGAGGTGCGGTCTGCAGGACGTCACGTTGCGCGGCGAAGGGGAACGACGACGTTCTCACCCATGCGCTTGGGATCGACCCGGTAATACTTGATGTGGCCGATCCTCTCGGTCTCCTCGAGCCAGCCCGCCTCGATGACCTGTTTGCGGGTGCGGGAGAAGACGGGGGGTGCCATGCCGACGAGCTTGGCCAGGTTGGCGGCAGTCTCAAGAACGGCACCGGACCGGTCGGTCGGGTGCAGGGCGTACAGCATGACGACGAGACGCTGGTTGGCAGTCATGCCGACCGTGGCTTCGAGCAGCTTGAGGTTCTTCTGCTTGTCGTCGCTGGTCACTGAGCCTCCCACCGTGCAGGGGTCTTCTCGTCGAAACCGGGGATGTCTGGCGGGTTACACGTCTTCACTGCTTCACGTTGCTCCAGTCCCGTCCCGTGAAACGCAATGTAGGGGCTGATTCGGTAGAAGTTGTAATTACCGATACGCCCTCGCACGATCAGGATGCGGTGCTTGACCAGCTTCCTGTTGATTTTTCCCACGGCATCCGCGGACATACCCACGCGCTTCGCGATGTCGGCTCCGGTGGCCCTCAACGGCTCCATGCCCTCGGGAGAGACCCCGATCCACCACAGGACGAGGAACTTCTGGCTGGGGGTGAACGCCTTGGACTCGGTGATCGCCTCCACACGCGCCTTGTCGACCTGCGTATGCCTGCCGGAGAAGGCGTACGGCGCATAGGGGATCGACTCGCCGGTGTCGGCGTCAACCAGCCTGCGTACTGCTCCCAACGGGTCCTCCGGGCATTGGGTGATGGAGTTCATCAGGACGGCCGTGAGGCCGATCAGATGAACTTAACGTACATGAGCAAAACGTACATGATCAAGGAGTCAATCAAGCACGCCTGCCGACCGGGCTGCCTGCCGTCCGGTTCTCCGGCCCACGCACTCGGTGAAAGGCTCACGGACAGCCAGTCATGTACCTCACGTCAATCTGGTCCTGCTGCAGGATCGTGGTGCCACGATCCTGCAGCAGCTGTGGCAGATCCCTGGAACCGACTGACACGACCCAGGGATCTGTGCACTCAGATCCGCTGATCGCCCTCCACGGTCGACCGATCTGCCTGGCAGTTCCACCGGTCTTGGGCACCGAGGTGTTCATGCAGGTCACCGGGCTATTGGCCCCTGCGCTCTCTTACTACGGAAGCAGCCCGGCCCACAGACGGTCCGCACCACCGCCCCACCAACATCTGCCACAGCACCCGACGAGGGGCGGCATCCGGCCTTCACCCGCATCCGCAGTTCTCTCGCCCGGCACTTGTTCCGTGGCCCCGGCAGCCACCGGGCCCTGCAGCACGCGTACTCGTGCCCGTCCGGCCTCGTCATCCGGCCACGGGGAAAGGCCCGCTCCAAGCTGCCGGGGCAGGCTGTCCGCGAAGGCCCACACCGTCACTGTGACCGGGTCCTGGAACACCTCCTCCCCCCTTGAACCTGCACCACCGAAAGTCAGCCACGACGATTTCCGCACCCGAACGATCAGGCGCGCGTATGCCCCCAGTCACCACGTTCCGGCCTCAGCCACGCTTCCTCTTCAAAAGCTCCACGGACCCGCCGGACGCCCACGGTGACCGGCCACCCCGTCGGGGCACCGCAAGCCCGCCAGGGCTGAGGAGCTACCGACCCCGCGCGCCCGCGCAGGAGAGCCCGAACAGTCTTGCGAAAGGTCGGTTCTCTGTTTGATCTCCCGGTTCGGCTGTTCCAGCGGTTCGGCGGACCAGATCCCCTTCCGGGGACCAGCTCTTCCTCCAGTGGGCCGGTGGAAAGTCCCACCACGTGACCGGATCCTCCGGGCTGCGATGCGACGCGGTGGACTCACCAGCCCCGGGCGGGTCAGCCGGTCCGGCTGGTCGGACATCAGAAGAGGAACCGCCCCGTGTGTTGCCCCGGCCACTCGAGACGAGCAGGTCCAGCATCTTGTCGGACTCCCCCTGCGGCACCCTGTGAATCAGGTGCCGTGCCGCGTACACACCGTCCTCGGGGGGAAATCGCTCCGGCTGCTCCCCCTCACCGGCCGGTGCCGCAGGAGCAGCGGTCCGCACGGGAACGGACGGCGTGCTCCTCCTCGCTTCGCCGGAGGGCACCTGATGACCCGTGAGCATTGCCGTGGGAGGCGCCTGCTGCTCCGTGGCGACCGACTTCTTTGACGTCTGCGACGGTTTCACCGCTTCGTGCCCGCGCGACCCGCCGTGGCCCGCAGCGTTGTCGATTGCGCCATAATCAACAGCACAACTGTCTCCGGGACTTGACGCAGGCGTCGCGGTTCATGACCGTGATCGCTTGTTGTGGGCCGTGGGTTTTCGGGCTGTCGGCGAGGTCGGTGAGGTCACCGAGGGCGGAGCGGGGGTTGTCCGGATCGAGGCTGGTGCGGTCGACGGGGAGTTCTGTCGGCGGGGCGACGCCTTCGGTGGGTACGCCGGTTGCGGCGGCGACGGCCCAGCGGCGTGCGCTGACGGGGCGTACTGCTCCACCGAACCGGCCGGCACCGAGCTGATCGGCCTTGCTCACAAGGCCTCCCCGGCGAGTGCGCGCATTCGGACGAGTACTGCCCGCACTGCCGCCCCTCCCGGCCGGTGTCCTGCCCGGGGGGCTGCCGCGACGGCCCGCTTTCGCCGTCTCATCGACGTGTCAGGGCAGCCTGGGCAGCCAGTTGGTTCAGCACGGGGGCCAGACGCTCGAACGCACCGGTGAGGGTGGCGAGGGCCTCGGGGACGCGCCACGCGGAGCGGTCTCGGGTGCCGACGGGGTTCGAGACGGCGCGGATCTCCAGGACCGGGCAGTCGGCCGCTGCACCCGCCTCGGCGACCCCGAATCCCTCCATGGCCTCGGCGAGAGCGCCTGGATGGGCCGCTCGCAGCTCCGCGGCACGGCGCTCGCTGCCGGTCATCGTGGACACGGTGAGCACGCTGCCCAGGCACGCACCCGTCACGGACGCGACCTTCCGGACCAGATCCAGGTCCGGGCGGTGCGAAACCTTCGCCAGGCCGAGGTCGGCCAGGGACAGGAAGCCCTCGGCCGTTTCGACGCCCAGGTCCGCCGCGACGAGTTCGTCCGCGACGACCAGCGAGCCGACCGGCACCTCCGGTTGGAAGCCGCCGCCGATTCCCGCACAGAGCACCAGGTCGTACGCCGACGCGGTGAGGGCGGCGACGGCAAGGGCCGTCGACACCGCGGCGGCCGTGGCGGGTGCCCCCACGCCGCCGGCCAGCACATCGATGGTGGCGGTGTGCCTGCGGATCCTGTGCAGGGTCCCCCCGGGCAGCGGGATGTCGCACCGGAGGCCGTCGAAGGCGTGCACCACCGCGTCGCGCTCGGCGGGCACCGCGGTGACGAGGAGTACGCGCCGGGCAGCGGTGCCGCCGGGGGGATCCGCGTAGTAGGGGAAGAGAGAGGACCCGGTGCGGTGGTCGGCCGGTGGTATCCGGAGCGCATCATCGGCCACGTCGTTCAGCCTTCCTGCGGGCGGCCCTTCCGAGGGCGGTTCGGCCACGAGGGTGGGTTGCCGTGCCTCCGGACCGGCGATTCGGTGCGCTTGACGGTGAGCATCGCAAGCGATCCGGTGGGCATTCGGTACGTCCCTGCCGAGTCGATCACGCCGTCCACCCGCCCTCGTTCCGCCGCGTGGCAGAGCGGCATCGGCTCCGTCGCGCGTTCTTCGACCGACCGGGAACGCAGCGCCGCGGGATAGGGCGAGGAGGCCGGTCCGCGGCACGGAACGACACCGGCGGCACCCTCGGCGCCCATCACCACGGTCTTGTCCGCGGGCCGGGCGAAGGACAGGCCGGTGCCGGCCGGGCGGGTGTCCGTCACGGCGCAGGCGCCGCCGCAGGTCTTGCGGAGGACTGCCCGGGTGCGGGGCGCCGTCGCAGTGCAGGAGGAGCAGAGGAGTTCCGCGCAGTGCCGGACGATGCCACCGGGCTCTTCGGTGGCCCTGGTACCGAGCCCCCAGCGAACAGGTTTTCCCAGGACGACCAGCTCTGCCGCTCGAACAGGCGCCGGCTCGACTGATGTCATGCGGGCAGTCTGGTCCCGGGTTTTCCGTTCTACCCGCGTCGCCCGAAGCAGACTAGTGAAGGTTCCAGTGGGAGGGACCAAGGGGAGTCTCCCGCGAGCGTGGCAGGGCTATGTTGCGTGTGCTGCAGCGTCCGGCCTCGTCCCGCCGGAGCTGAGGCCCGGGGTCCGGTCCCCCGTCCGGACTCCGGGAGGGCTTCGCCGCCCCCCATCGGCCGGCGGAGCCCTCGGACCCCTCGTGGCGACGGGCGGGCCGCACCGAACGCCGCGGCGGACCGCGGACACCACGGGTTGCCCTCCCCGGGCTCCGGCCGCTCCCCCCCCCGGCTGTCCGAGCGAACCGCAAAACGCGAGCACTTCCGGGGGTACGCGCCCGGCGCCGGGGCGAAACGGATTCCGGACGCCCTGCCCTCCGGAGGTGTCCGGAGCGAGGACGCGGGCCGTGGGGGCAGCTGTAGGGAATCACTTACAGGTGCGCCACCCGTGTGGAGCCGCACCGTCCAGGGCTGGTCTGCTGTGGCGGGAGCGGGCTGTTCTCAGCCGGAAGCGATCGAGGAGATGGCACGGGTGGACGCAGGATTCAAACGCGAGATCGAGCAAAAGGTCGCGGCCGGCGAACGGCTCAGCCGCGAAGACGGTATCGCGCTGTACGAATCGGACGATCTGGCCTGGCTCGGCGGGCTGGCGCACGAGGTACGCACGCGGAAGAACGGCGACGTCGTCCACTTCAACATCAACCGGCATCTCAACATGACCAATGTGTGCACGGCGTCGTGCGCCTACTGCTCGTTCCAGCGCAAGCCGGGCGAGAAGGCCGCGTACACGATGCGCATCGAGGACGCCGTGAGGCTGGCCAAGGAGATGGAGGCCGACCAGCTGACCGAGCTGCACGTGGTCAACGGCCTGCACCCGACGCTGCCGTGGCGCTACTACCCGCGCTCCATCAGAGCACTGAAGGAGGCGCTGCCGTCGACCGTCGCGATCAAAGCATTCACCGCCACCGAGATCCACTGGTTCGAGCAGATCTCCGGGCTGAGCGCGAGCGAGATCCTCGACGAACTCATCGACGCGGGGCTGGAGTCGCTCACCGGCGGCGGTGCGGAGATCTTCGACTGGGAGATCCGGCAGCAGATCGTCGACCACAAGACCCACTGGGAGGACTGGTCGCGCATCCACCGTCTGGCCCACTCCAAGGGCATCAAGACCCCCTGCACGATGCTGTACGGGCACATCGAGGAGCCGCGACACCGCGTCGACCACGTGCTCAGGCTGCGTGAGCTCCAGGACGAGACCGGCGGTTTCCAGGTCTTCATCCCGCTGCGCTACCAGCACGACTTCCACGACTCGATGGACGGTGTGGTGCGCAACCGGCTGATGGCCAGGACCAAGATGGCCACGCCGAACGAGTCGCTCAAGACCTTCGCCGTCTCGCGGCTGCTGTTCGACAACGTCCCGCACCTGAAGGTCTTCTGGGTGATGCACGGACTGGGCACCGCGGCGCTTGCGCTCAACTACGGGGCCGACGACATCGACGGCTCGGTGGTCGAGTACAAGATCACGCATGACGCGGACAACTACGGAACCCCGGACAAGCTGTCCCGCGAGAACCTGCTGGACCTGATCCGTGACGCCGGTTTCCGGCCCGTGGAGCGCAACACCCGCTACGAGATCATCCGCGAGTACGAGGGCCCGGACCCGGCGCGCCGGGAATCCCCGCAGCCCATGCGTGTCTGACTGATGGCCTTACTCACAACAACGATCGGTAGGTGTGCGCGATGACCGCGCAGGAGGAGACCCTCGAGGTCTGGATCGACCAGGATCTGTGCACGGGGGACGGCATTTGCTGCCAGTACGCGCCCGATGTCTTCGAGCTGGACATCGACGGCCTTGCCTACGTCAAGGGGGAGGACGGCGAGCTGCGGCAGGAGCCGTACGCCGCCGTGCCGGTGCCGGTGATCGCGCTGCGCGATGTCGTCGACTCGGTCAAGAAGTGCCCGGGTGACTGCATCCACGTCCGCCGGGTGAGCGACGGCGTCGAGGTCTTCGGGCCGGACGCGGTGGACGACTGATGACGACGGTCACCGAGGGGCGGCCGGCCCGTCCGGGTCCCCGGAACACGGCGCGCCGGCCACGCGTGGGCCACATCGACTTCCTCAACTGCCTCCCCCTGTTCTGGGGACTGGCCCGGACCGGAAGCCTCCTCGACCTGGATCTGCGCCGGGACACCCCGGACCGGCTGAGCGACGCCCTGGTCGGCGGGGAGCTGGACATCGGCCCGATCAGCGTCATGGAGTACCTGCGCCACGCGGACGACCTTGTGGTCCTGCCCGACATCGCGGTGGGCGCCGACGGCCCCGTGATGTCCTGTCTGCTGGTCAGCAAAGTGCCGCTCAAGGAGCTGGACGGGGCCCCGCTGGCCTGCACCACCACCAGCCGCACCTCCGTCCGCCTGGCGGAGCTGCTGCTCACCGACGTGGTCGGTGTGCGGCCGGAGTACCGCGCCTGCCCGCCCGACCTGCCCGTCATGATGGCAGGCGCACCCGCTGCGGTCGTCATCGGCGACACCGCCCTGCGGGCCTCGCTCCTGGAGGCCGGCACCTTCGGATACGAGGTGCACGACCTGGGGGAGATGTGGCGGGAGTGGACCGGCCTGCCGTTCGTCTTCGCGGTGTTCGCCGCTCGCCGGGACTTTCTCGCCACCCACATCGACCTGGTCCGCGAGGTGCACTCCGGCTTCCTCGCCTCCCGTGAGCTCTTCATGACCGAGATCGACGAGGTGTGCCGGAGAGCCGCCCGCTGGGCGGAGTTCGACGCCGCCACGCTCAAGCGCTACTACCTGTCCGCCCTCGACTTCAGTCTGGGGGAGCGGCAGCTCGGCGGACTGAGGGAGTTCGCCCGCCGGGTCGGCTCCACCGACGCCGGGTTCCCCCCGGACGTCACGATCCGTCTGCTGGACACCGGGCAGGCGGCGTAGGGCCGCCGGGTCCGATACCACTCGAGACAGAAAGGTGGCTCCGACGTGGCCCACCCGAACAGTCATCTCACCGCTGCTCTGGAACGCGCCGCCACGGGGGGCCGTCTCACGCCCGAGGAGGCGCTGGAGCTGTACCGCGACGCACCGCTGCACGCGCTCGGCGAGGCCGCGGACGCCGCCCGTCGTCGCCGGTTCGCCGACACCGCGCACCTCGCGACGTACATCATCGAGCGGAACATCAACTACACGAACGTGTGCGTCACGGCGTGCAAGTTCTGCGCCTTCTACGCCGCGCCCAAGGACACCGAGAAGGGCTGGACGCGCGACCTGGACGACATCCTGCGCCGCTGTGCGGAGACCGTGGAGCTCGGCGGCACACAGATCATGTTCCAGGGCGGCCACCACCCGGACTACGGCGTGGAGTACTACGAGAGCATGTTCCGCGCCATCAAGGAGGCCTTCCCGCAGCTGGTGATCCACTCGCTGGGCGCCTCCGAGGTCGAACACATGGCCAAGGTCTCCGGTGTGTCCGTCGAGGAGGCCATCACCCGGATCCACGAGGCCGGCCTGGACTCCTTCGCCGGCGCCGGCGCCGAGCTGCTGCCGGAGCGGCCGCGCAAGGCCATCGCCCCGCTGAAGGAGTCCGGCGAGCGCTGGCTGGAGATCATGGAGACCGCGCACCGCCTCGGCGTGGAGTCCACCACCACGATGCTGATGGGCACCGGCGAGACCAACGCCGAGCGGATCGAACACCTGCGGATGATCCGGGACGTACAGGACCGCACCGGCGGCTTCCGGGCGTTCATCCCCTACACCTACCAGCCGGAGAACAACAAGCTGAAGGGACAGACGCAGGCCACACCGCTGGAGTACCTCCGCATGATCGCCATCGCCCGTCTCTTCCTCGACAACGTGGCCCACATCCAGGGTTCGTGGCTGACCACGGGCAAGGAGATGGGGCAGCTCTCCCTGCACTACGGCGCGGACGACCTCGGCTCGATCATGCTGGAGGAGAACGTCGTGTCGTCGGCCGGCGCCAAGCACCGCTCCGACCTGCCCGAGCTGCTCGACCTGATCCGGGGCGCGGACCGGGTGCCGGCGCAGCGCAGCACCACGTACGAGGTCCTGCGGGTGCACGACGACCCGGCAGAAGACCCCGGCGAGGAGCGGGTCGTCTCGCATCTCTCGTCGATCGCGGACAGCGGCGACGGCATCCGGCGCCGCTCCCTCAAGGTCCTGCCGGTCAGCTGAGAGGACTCGGACATGAAGGTCTTTGTCACAGGCGGAGCCGGCTTCATCGGCTCCCAGTACGTACGGGCAATGCTCGCCGGGGCCTACGCCGGATACGAGGACGCCGAGGTCACGGTGTTCGACCTGCTCACCTACGCGGGCAACACGGCCAACCTGCCCATGGGCCACGAGCGTCTGACGTTCGTGCGAGGCGACATCCGGGACGCCGACGCGCTGGACACGTGGCTCCCCGGACATGACGTGGTGGTGCACTTCGCCGCCGAGTCGCACGTCGACCGCTCGCTCACCGGGGCCGAGGCCTTCGTGTCCACCAACGTGCTCGGCACCCAGCTACTGCTGGACGCCTGTGTGCGGCACGAGGTGAGCACCGTGCTGTACGTGTCCACCGACGAGGTGTACGGCTCGATCGAGCAGGGTTCCTGGGACGAGCAGGAGCCGCTGCTTCCCAACTCCCCGTACTCGGCGTCCAAGGCGGCCGGGGACCTCCTTGCCCGCGCCGCCTGGCGCTCCCACGGCCTGGACGTGCGGATCACCCGCTGCTCCAACAACTACGGGCCCTACCAGAACACCGAGAAGCTCATCCCGCTGTTCATCACCAACCTGCTGCGCGGCCGACCCGTGCCGCTGTACGGCGACGGCCGCAACGTCCGCGAGTGGCTGCACGTCGAAGACCACTGTGCGGCACTGCAGTTGGTGCTGACCAAGGGGGCGCCGGGCGAGATCTACAACATCGGCAGCGGTGTCGAGGCGACCAACATCTCGATCGCACGGCGTCTGGTGGAGCTGTGCGAGGCGGATCCGGCGCTCATCCAGCGGGTCGCCGACCGCAAGGCGCACGACCTGCGGTACTCCCTGGACATCGGCAAGATCACCGGGCTCGGGTTCAGCCCGTCGATCGGGTTCGAGGAGGGCCTGGCGGACACCGTGGCGTGGTACCGCAGCCATCAGGACTGGTGGCGGACCGCGGACGGGGGCTGACGGGCCCGAAGGAGCCCGGGACCACCGCGGTGGCCGAAGGACATCGGGCCCTTCGGCCACCGCGGTTCTGCGCCGGCGCCGGTTCAGCCGTCGGCCGTCCAGGCGACGGGCAGTTCCCGCACGCCGTAGTGGAGCATGTCCGAGCGCATGGGCACCTGTTCGGGGCGGACCGCCAGGCGCAGGTCCGGGAAGCGGTCGAAGAGCGCGGGCAGCGCGATACGCAGCACGGCACGGGCCAGGTGCTGTCCGATGCACTGGTGCTCGCCGTGTCCGAACGCCACATGTCCCCGGGGGGACGCGGTGATGTCCAGGCGGTCCGGATCGGCGAAGCGCGCGGGGTCCCGGTTCGCCGCGGACAGCGCCGCCACGACGGTGTCGCCCGCCTTGATCCGGACACCGTTCAGCTCGACGTCCTCCAGGGCGGCCCGGCTCGCGCCCAGGTGCGAGATGGTCAGGTGGCGCAGGAGTTCCTCGACCGCGTTGTCGGTCAGCTCCGGGCGGTCTCGCCACAGGGCGAGCTGATCCGGGTGGGTCAGCAGGGCGAAGGTGCCGAGGGCCAGCATGTTCGCCGTGGTGTCGAACCCCCCGCCGAGCAGGGCCCACAGGATGTTGACGATCTCCTCGTCGGTGAGCTCGCCCCCGGCGACCAGCTCGCCCAGCAGGTCCGTTCCGGGTTCCGACCGTCTCGACCGGACCAGGTCGCCCAGCGCGTCGGCGATGCCCGTGCACGCGGAGATCAGTTCCTCGACCGAGTACCGCATCCGGGAGAGCACCGCGAAGTGCTGGGCCAGCGGCTCGCGGAGGTGGTCGGGCACGCCGAGCATCTCGCACATCACCCGCACCGGCAGCGGCTCGGCGAAGGCCGTGACCAGGTCCGCCGTCCCTTTGAGGTCCGCCAGTACGGCGAGTTGTTCCTCGGTCAGCCGGGTGATCAGCGGGGTCAGCGCGGCGACGGCCCGCATGGTGAACCGGCGGGTCAAAAAGCGCCGGTACCGTGAGTGGTCGGGCTGGTCCATCTTGATGAAGGCGCCGGGTGCGGCGGGCGGCGGCGCGTACTCCGTCATCGGGAACGGCGGTTCGATCGGCAGGCCGATCAGTTCGTTGCGGTGGCTGAACCGGCGGTCGCTGAGCACTGTGCGCACATCGTCGAACCGGGTGACCAGCCAGCCTCGTCCGCCGCCCGGCCCGACGGTCAGCTTCAGCGGAGCGACCGGGCACTTCTCGCGCAGTTCGGCGTATTCGGGCGGCGGGCAGAACGGACCGGACCGGACCAACGGCAGGGAGATCGGTACCGCCTCCTCCACGCCGGAACCCGCCGTGCCGAAACTCTCCGCACCGGACTCGGTCATGACACCTCCAGGGACGCGGCTTCCAGCCGCTGCTCGATGACGTCCGCGGCCCGCCGGGCTCCGCCGGCCGAGCGGACGTGCCGCTGCATGGTGCGTACGCGCGCGCGCATCGCGTCGTCGTCGGCGACGTCGAGGACGGCCCTCCGCAGCGCCGGTCCGGACGCCTCCTCACGCCCCACCGGCCGGGCCAGGCCGAGTTCCTTCAGCCGGGCCGCGTTGACGTGCTGTTCCGGGTGGTGCGGAATCACGACCATGGGCACGCCGGCCCGCAGCGACTCCAGGACGCTGCCCATGCCCGCCTGGCAGAGGAAGACCGAGGCGTGCCGCAGAACGTCCGGCAGCGAAATCCACGAGTGCGCCTCCACGTGAGGAGGCAACGGGCCCAGGTCGCCGGGAAGGATCCGGTTCCCGAGCGCGAGCACGGTGTGCCACGGCAGTTCGCCGAAGGCCTCGACACACTGGCGGAAGAATCCCGGCCGGTTGTTCACCGTGGTGCCGAGCGAGACCAGCAGCACCGGCCTGCCGCCGGCGGGCGGCTTCCACGAGTCGCCGTCGGGCTGGGCCGGCGGTCCGACGAAGACGTGCCGCTCGTCGAACGTCCCGGCGGCGAACTGCAGTTCCTTGGGCACGAAGGCGATGGTGAACTCCTGGTGACCGTGGAACAGTTCCGCCTGCTGCCCGGGGGTGAGGCCGCTTTCGGTCACGATCCGGGTGAGCCGTTCGCCGAAGGCGGCAATCGCCGGATGGGCCGGATCGATCCGGCCGGCGAACTCCTGGTGCCGTTCGGAGAGGTTGAAGTGTTCGTTGGAGACGAAGGTCGCCGACAGCTGCACGCTCGGACGTCTCCATCGCGCGGCCAGCAGCCGCCCGGTCAGCCACAGCGTGGTGTCGTAGGCGACCAGGTCCGGGGGGCGGTCCGCGAAGCGTTCCTCGATCGGCGGGAGTACGGCGCTGCTCGCCTCAAGGAGTCTCAGCGACGCCCGTGCGGATTCGTCGGCGTCGATGACGTCCGGCGGCGGTGCGGCGGACAGCGGAGGATCGTAGGGGCGCGGCTCGGCTCCCGTGGCGCGGACCCGCTCGGTGAACTCGGCGGTGGTGAAGCAGGTGACGCGGTGGCCGCGGGCGACGAGTTCGGCGATCACCGGGAGCACCGGCATGATGTGTCCGTAGGCCGGGTACGGCAGGAAGGCCAGATGCCGCGGCGGGGAGGTCATGACGCGGCCAGCCGGGCCTCGATCGTGTCCGCGGCGAGTACGGGTCCGCGACGTGCGGCGATGCTCGCGGCCAGGTTCCGGACGCGGCTGCGGGTCGCGTGGTCGGAGGCGAGGTCGAGCACCGCGTTCCGAAGCCACTGCGGGGTCAGTTCGTCCGGTTTGACGGAACGGCCCAGGCCGAGCTCGGTGACACGCGCGGCAACGAGCTCCTGTTCGCCGGTGCGCGGCACCAGGACCGGCGGCACGCCGAAGGCGAGCGATTCCATGGTGCTGCCCATGCCGGCGTGCGAGACGAAGGCCGACGCGTGCTCCAGGACCGACAGCTGCGGCACCCAGGGCGCGGTCTCGACGTTGTCCGGGAGCGGACCGAGGTCCTCGGGGGTGACGAGGCCGCCCAGCGACATCACCACATGCCAGGGCAGGTCGCCGAGTGCCGCGAGCGCGTCACGGTAGAAGGCGGCCTGGTTCTCGTAACCGAAGCTGCCGAGGGCGACGAGGACGACCGGGCGGCCGTCGTCGGGGCGCCGCCACTCGCCCTGATGCGCCCGGTCCCCGATGCACGGTCCGACGAAGACGTGCCGTTCGTCGAAGGTCTCCACGCCCATCTGGAACTCCGGGGGCACGAACACGATCGTCCGCTCCTCGGCGGCACCGGTGAACTCCTCGTTCGACAGGTGGTGCAGCCCGTGCGCGTCGAGGGTGCCGCGCAGCAGCTCGCGGTGTCTGGCCAGGGCGGGATGGTCCGGGTCCGGCGGGGTCATGGCCGCGCCGAGTTCGGCGTACGGATTGCAGGTCTCGCTGACCACGAACGTCGTCGCGGTCAGCACCGAGGGAAGCTTCCACTTGTGGGCCAGCAGCCGGCCGGTGGCGTAGCCGAATGCGTCGTAGACCATGAGCTCCGGCCGGTCGCCGTCGAGCCGCCGCTCCACCTCCGGCAGGGGCGTGAAGGCCTCGGTGAGGTGCGCCACGGCCGCCTCCGCCATGTCGTTGCCGGTGACCTTCGCCGGAATGGCCACCGTGTTCCACGACTTGGGCACCGTCGACTCGTACGCGATGACCTCGGCCCCGGTCGCCGCGACGACGTCCGCGAACTGGGAGGCGACCACGTACGTCACCCGGTGGCCGCGGCGCACCAGTTCCGCGACGACGGGCAGCGTCGGGTTCACGTGGCCGTGCGCCGCGTAGTTGAAGAAGGCGATGTGCCGGCCGGTCATGCGAGCTCCATGTGTTTCCTGGCGACGTCCATGACGTATTCGCCGTATCCGGACTTGGGCATGCGTGCACCGCGCCGGTAGCAGGCCGCGGCGTCGATGAAGCCGCGCCGCAGGGCGACTTCCTCGATGCAGGCGATGCGCACGCCCTGGCGGCGTTCCAGTACCTGGACGTACTGGCCGGCGTCGACGAGCGAGTTGTGCGTGCCGGTGTCCAGCCAGGCGAAGCCGCGCCCGAGGTCGATCACCTTGGCCCGCCCCTGATGCTGGTAGTGCCGGATGACGTCGGTGATCTCCAGTTCGCCGCGCGGTGAGGGAGTGAGGTTCTTGGCGATGTCGAGGACGTGGTTGTCGAACAGGTACAGGCCCGTGATGGCGCGATTGGTGCGTGGGCGGACCGGTTTCTCCTCGATGCCGGTCAGTCTGCCCTGCTCGTCGACCTCCCCGACGCCGTAGCGTTCCGGGTCGGAGACCTGGTAGCCGAACAGGACGCAGCCGTCCAGCTCCTGACGGCTGCGGCGCAGGACGTCGGACATGCCGGGGCCGTGGAAGATGTTGTCGCCGAGGATGAGCGTGACCGGGTCTGCGCCGACGAAGTCCGCGCCGATGATGAAGGCCTCGGGCAGGCCCCGGGGTTCGGGCTGCACGGCGTAGGTCAGCCGCAGGCCCAGTTCGGAACCGTCCCCGAGCAGGCGCTGGAACAGCGGCTGGTCCTCGGCTGTCGAGATGATGAGGATGTCCCGGATGTCGGCGAGCATCAGCACGGACAGCGGGTAGTAGATCATCGGCTTGTCGTAGACGGGAAGCAGCTGTTTGGAGACGGCGAGGGTGACGGGGTGCAGCCGCGTTCCGGCGCCTCCCGCGAGGATGATGCCCTTCATCGAAAGATTCCTTGTGTGGACCCCCCTTTTTTTCAGGAGGGTGAGGGTGTCAAGGGGGATTCACTTCCGTGGTGGCACGGCTGTGGGGCGAAGGCGCGGGACGGCGCATCAGGGATTCGAGGACGTCGGCGCCGCGCCGGGCCCCGCCCGCTTCCTGTATCCGCCGGTGCATCCCGGCCACGGCGGCGGCGATTTGGGGGTCGCCGGCTACCTCGTCGACCGCGGCGCGCAGGGTGCCGACGTGGTCCTCTCGCAGCAGCATCCGGCCGAGCCGCAGTTCGGCGGCCCGCCGGGCGGTCACCCGCTGGTCGATGTGGTAGGGCACGAGCACCATCGGGACCCTGTGGGCGAGGGACTCCATGACGCTGCCCATACCGGCGTGGGTGATGAACACGTCGGCATGCCGCAGGACCTCGGCGTGCCGCAGCCACTGATGGGCTTCGACGTTGCCGGGCAGCGGGCCGAGCTCCTCGGCCGAGACGCGGTGACCGAGCGTCAGGACCACGTGCCACGGGGAGTCGGCGAGTTCCCTCACGCAGGAGCGCAGGAAGGCCGCCTGGTCGGGGGTGTGGGAGCTGCCCAGGGACAGCAGGACCACCCGCCGGCCCTCCGGCGGGTGCCATCCCGTGCCGGTGTCCGGAGCGTCGGCCAGGCACGGGCCGATGAAGGCGAACCGGTCGTCGAAGGTCTCCGAGGCGATTTGGAACGCCTTCGGCAGGAAGACCAGGTTGGGACCGTGCTCCGCGCCGAACCCCTCGAGCGGTGCCTGGTCGATGCCGTGCCTGGCGAGCATCCGCTGCCTGCGGGCCACGAACGCGGTGATGGCGGGATCGTCCGGGGCGACCGGCTGCGGCGGCCCCGTCGCCTCCCGCGCCTGGCGCTCGGTCATGGAGAAATCGGGGCTGGAGGCCATGGCGGGGCAGAGCTGCACGACCGGGACGTCCCAGGTGCGGGCCAGCAACCGGGCCGTCTCGGAGGCCGCCAGGTCGTGGGCGAGGAGGTCGGGAGGGTCGTCCCGGAAACGCGCGACGGCCGTCTCCAGCGAAGCGACGGACTCCTCGAAGAAGTCGAGTATGCCGTCCAGCGGGGACGAGCCGGAAGGGCCGTCGGCCCACGGGAACGCGGACGGGTAGACGACCGCCTCGGCTCCCGCGTCCCGCACCAGACCGGTGAACCGGTCGGCGACGAAGCAGGTCACCCGGTGTCCACGCCGCACCAGTTCGGCCAGAACCGGTATGACCGGAGCGATGTGGGCGTATGCGGGAAAGGTGAAGACCCCGATGTGTCCGGGTCTGCTGCCCCCGAAGCGTGACCGGGCTGATGTGTCCTGGGCCGGTGGTCGGTTCACGGCGCGAGTATGTACACAGGCCGCCGGGACATCGAGGGGATGGCCGCAGGACTAGGTCTCTCTCTAGACCATGTCGACCAAGCTGGGGGGGCGATGTGTTCAGACATCGGACCAGCTTCTACAGAAGGACACGGTCAGAGATGACGTCAAGCGCAGTACGGCCGGGCTCCGGCCGAAGCCGTCGGGCGAAACTCATGATCACTGGCGTCGTCATGGCGTTCACCGCCACGGCGACCATGGTGACGGCCTCCCACGGCTCCCCCCGGGCGGAAAGGGACATGGCACGGCTCACCGACGTGGTGCCGCTGCCCGTCTCGGTGACCGAGTCCAACGCCATGTTCGTCCTGGGCGGTGCCGACGCCATCTATGCGAGCAGAGGCTCCGCGGACGCCCGGGAGGCAGCCACGTTCCTTGCGGGACTGCTCCGCAAGCCCACCGGGTTCGCGCTGCCGGTACGCGACCTTGGGCCCGGTGCGAAGCCGCGGGGCATCGTGTTCGTCCAGCAGGACACCGACCGGACGCCCGAGGGCTATCAGCTGGAGGTGACGGAGAAGTCGGTCACCATCAAGGCCGGCGACCGGGCGGGCCTGCTCAACGGCGTGCACACGCTGCGCCAGTTGCTGCCCGCCAAGGTGGAGCGGCAGGAACGGATGAGCGGCCCCTGGAAGATCCCGGGCGGCCGGATAACCGACCGGCCGCGCTACGCCTACCGCGGTGCGATGCTCGATGTGGCGCGGCACTTCCTGCCCGCGCGGGACGTCCGGAAGTTCATCGACGCCATCGCCCGTTACAAGATCAATTATCTGCACCTGCACCTCGTCGACGACCAGGGCTGGCGCATCGAGATCGACGGCTGGCCGAAGCTGACGGAGATCGGCGGCTCCACCGGGACCGGAGGCATGCTGGGCGGCTACTACACCCAGGAGGAGTACCGGGACATCGTCGAGTACGCCCAGGAGCGCGGGGTCACCGTGGTGCCGGAGGTCGAGGGCCCCGCGCACATGCACGCGGCGCTCGCCTCCTACGCCAAGCTGAACTGCGACGACAAGGCGCTGGACCTCTACACCGGCTGGGTGCCGAGCCCGCAGGGCACGCTGTGCCTCGACGACCCGGACACCTACGAGTTCCTGGACGCGGTGATCGGCCAGCTCGCGGCACTGACCCCCGGCCCGTACATCCACATCGGCGGTGACGAGGTGTACGACGTCCCGGACGAGAAGCGGCAGGCCTACTTCGACAAGGTCTCCCAGATGGTCCGGAAGCACGGCAAGAAGCTCTACGGCTGGCAGGAGACGGCAGGCGTCCTGGACCCGAAGACGTCCATGACCCAGGTCTGGATCTCGCAGGGGGTCAACGACGAGGGGATCATGGAGGCGGCCCGGGCCGGCGGCAAGATTGTCATGTCGCCCTCGGACCACGCCTACCTCGACATGAAGTACACCGAGGCGCTGCCCGAGTACCCGCTGGGCAACTCCTGGGCCGGCACGACCGACGTGCGGGACTCCTACTCCTGGAAGCCGGAGGAGGAGATCAAGGACCTGCCGCCCAACGCGATCGCCGGCGTCGAGGGCACGCTCTTCACCGAGACGGTGTTCGGCATCAACCAGCTCGAACATCTCGCCTTCCCGCGCATGCTCTCGATCGCCGAGATCGGCTGGGTCAAGGCCTCCGCGCACGACTGGAACTCCTTCAAGAAGCGCCTGGCCGCCCAGGGGCCCCGGCTCCGTGAGGCGCGCGTGAACTACTACCTCTCCCCCGAGGTGCCCTGGCCGCTGGGCAGCTGAGCGTCCGCCCCGGCACACCCGCCACAGGTGTGCCGCCCTCCGCGCTCCGCCGTGCCACCGCGCGGCGGAGCGCGGGTCTCAGTGGCGTCCGTACCGTGCCGCCATGGCGTGGAACAGCTTCTTCGGTTCCCATCGCCTCTCGTCGAGCACCCGGACGACGCCGTAGGAGCCGAGGTCCTGCTCCCCGGGCCAGCTGTAGCCGGCGAAGGTGAACCAGAGCGCGGTGTCCACGCCTTCCGCCTCGAAGATGTCCAGCAGCTCGGTGAAGTAGCGCACCTGCTCCTCCTCGTCCCGGACCGCGCCGTGCGGCACCTGCCAGGCCATGCCGCCGCGTTCCCCCGCGCCGCGGTAGGCGCAGGTCCCGTACTCGGTCACTGCCACGGGCTTGCCGTGGGCGAGGTGCCCGCGCAGCTCGTCGCGGAAGCTGTCGGCGTTGTAGGCGGCCCGGTAGGCGTCGATGCCGACGAGGTCGAACGGACGCCAGTCGACGCGCTCCCAGGGAGCGGAGGCGTAGGTGACCGGCCCGCCGAAGTGGGCGCGGACGGTCGCGGCGACCTCGGCGAGGAAGCCGTTGAGGCGCTCCTGCACCGGACCGGGGGAGGACCACTGCCGGGTGCCACCGGCGACCAGGGCCCACAGGCGGTCGCCGTAGGTGTCGCCCGGGACGAAACCGCTGCAGAACACGCTGATCTCGCAGCCGGCGACGAACGTCACGTCGGCGCCGCCCGCCCGGACGGCCTCGGCCCGACGGGCGCAGTCGGCGAAGAACGGAAGCAGCCGGTCGGGGGGGAGGTCCACGGGGAAGGGGGCGAACCAGACCTCGAGGCCGGCGTTCGCGGCGTACCGGGCGGCTGTGCTCAGCCGTTCCGGTTCCCGGCCGGAGACACGGACGGCGTCGCAGTGGAGCTCCCCGGAGATCACCGCCATGTCGCGCCGGACCACCTCGGGGGTGAAGCTCTTGCGGGAGAGCCGTCCCCCGGGGAGGAACCCGGTGTCGTAGTTGATGCCCCGTGCACGCACGTCGTTGTCCCCTCACATGACCCCTCGCCGTCCTCCGGCACGCCGGGCGGCCGGACCGGCGGGCCCATCCTCCCCCCGCAGCGCGGTGCGGGCCAGCGCGCCCTGCGCCCGGGCAGGCCGGGACACCCCCACGGAGGATCGCGGCCGTCAAGCCACGACCGTACGTTCTGGGACTTGTCCTTGATGCGTGCGGGAGCCGGGTCTGCCGCGCGCCCCGCTGTCCTACGGTCGAGAACCGTGAAGGATGAGGGAACCGTCACAGATGTCCTGGTGGTCGGCTACGGCCCCGTGGGACAGGTGTTGTCGATCATGCTGGCCCAGCGCGGCTGGCGAGTGACCGTGGTCGAGAAGTATGCGCAGCCCTACGACCTGCCGCGGGCGGTCTCCTTCGACCGCCATGTCGGTCGTCTCCTCGGCACGATCGGCGTCGCCGACGCGCTGCTTCCCTACAGCGAACCCGCCGAGGACTACGTGGTGGTCAACGGCGACGGGCAGACGCTGATGCACTACGAGCTGCGCCGGGACGAGCGCCACCGCTGGCCGGACACGACCTCCGTCTACCAGCCGGGCCTGGAGTCCGTACTGGTCGAGCGCGGCGCCCGGCTGCCCGGCCTGCGAGTGCTGCGCGGTCACGAGGCCGTCGGCCTCGGCGAGGACGGCGACTCGGTGCGGATCACCGTCCGTGCGGCGGACGGCGAGCACGTGCTCCGCGCCCGCTGGCTGGTCGGTTGCGACGGGGCCAACAGCTTCGTACGCGAGAGCCTGGGCGTGCCGGTCTCGGCCGCCGACTACGCCGCCGACTGGATGGCGTGCGACGTCATGCCGCACGACGCCGCAGAGTTCCCCTCCCGGAACGTGCAGATCGCCGACCCCTCCCAGCCCCGTGTCGATCTCTCCGCCGGGCCCGGCCACCGGCGCTGGGAGTTCATGCGGATGCCCCACCAGTCCTTCGAGGAGTTCGGCACGGTGGAGAACGCCTGGCGCCTGCTGACGCACTTCGGTGTCAACCCCGGCAACGCGACACTGCAACGGTATGCCGCCTACACCTGTGTGGGACGCAACGCCGACCGGTGGCGCTCCGGCGGCCACGGCCGGATCTTCCTCGCGGGCGACGCCGCCCATGTGATGCCCCCCTTCGCGGGGGAGGGCATGTGCACCGGCATCCGGGACGCGGCGAACCTGGCGTGGAAACTGGACCTGGTCCTGGCCGGTCTGGCCGGGGAGGAACTGCTCGACACCTACGAGGCCGAGCGCATTCCCGACGCCCAGCGCGCCATCGACATGTCGGTGGACCTGGGCCGGCTCTTCGGCGTTCTCGACCCGGACGTCGCCGGCTACCGGGATGCCGTCCTGCTGGAGGCACGGGGGGCGGACGACACCCCGTCACGCAACCCCGAGGAGTTCGCCCGCCCCGGTGAGAAGACGCTGGAGGCCGGGCTGTTCCAGTACCCTGCCGACGGCATGTTCGCCGGGTCCGGCAGCCGGATCGTCCCCCAGGCACGCACCGGCGGTGCGGACGGCAAGGAGCTGTGCGGCGGCGCTTTCGTGCTGCTCAGCCTGGACGACCCGGAGGCCTCGGTGGGACGGTCCCTGGCCGACCGGCTGCGCAGGCTGGGCGGTTCCCTCGTCCATCTGTCGCCCGAAGTCGACATCGACGGCACCTACACCGCCTGGCTCCGGGAGGACGTCCGGGCGCGGGCCGCGCTAATCCGCCCCGACTTCCAGGTCTACGGCGCCGCCCGCACCCGTGCCGAGACGGCCGACCTGGTGGACGGCCTGCTGACGGGCATGCCGGCCGCCTGAGCAAGGGGGCGCCGTGTGCAGGTGGCGCGGCCGGCTCATCCTCCCTCGCCGAACCAGCAGGTCAGTGCGCGACGGAGCCCGTCGCGCGACTCGTCGGCCGGCTCGTCGGGCGCGGCCGCCCAGGCGACGTAGCCGTCGGGGCGGACGAGCAGTGCCGCCGCGGGCGGCTGCGGACACCCGGCGGTGACCACGTCGACCCGCTCCTTCCAGTCCGCTGCCGCTTCGGCCAGGTGGGGCGCCCCCGTGAGGTCGAGCAGGAGCGGACGGGCGGAACGCATGAGCTCGGCGAGCCGCGCCGGGCCGTCGCCGGTCTCCAGGACGAGGTCCGGGGCGAACCTTCCGGCAAGCGGGTGCGCCGAGGTCGTCGCGTAGCGGACGTCGTCGCCGGCCAGCAGATCCGCGATGCGCCGGGTGTTGTCCTTGGAGCGCAGGAGCTCACCGAAGAGCTCGCGCAGTGCGGTGACCTCAGGTCCGGGCGCCATGAGCGCTGTCTGGGCCTGGGTGTGCATGAAGACGCGGCGCCCGCAGAGGTGGCGCTCCTCGTGGTAGGTGTCGAGCAGGCCGGGCGGGGCCCAGCCGTGGATGTCCGCGGCCAGCTTCCAGCCGAGGTTGGCCGCATCCTGCAGGCCCAGGTTGAGTCCCGGCCCGCCGACGGCGGAGTGCACGTGGGCGGAGTCCCCGGCGAGAAGGACCCGGCCGCTGCGATACCGCTCCGCCAGCCGGGTGTTGCGGCCGACGAGGCGGCGCAGCATGTGGGGGCCGGGCCCGGACGGCGGGCTGAGGCGGAGGTCCGCACCGAGGACGCGGCGGACGCTGTCGCGCATCTCGCCGAGCGTCATCTGCGTCTTCTCCTCCTCGCCTTCCGGCCGGGGGTCCCATTCGAGGGTGAAGAGACGGTGATCGCCGTTCGACAGGCCCGCGAAGGCGAAGACACCGTGTTCGGTGCGGGTGAAGGTGAACAGCGGGCTGATCCGGCCGACGCCGGGGACGTCGAGCTCGCCGGTCTCCGGCACCAGCGCGGAGTGCGGAAGCCGGGCGTGCGCGGCGCGGGAGACCAGCCCCGTCCCGGTCACTCCCGGGAAGGGGATGCCGGCCAGTTTGCGCACGGTGCTCTTCCCGCCGTCGCAGCCGACGAGGTGACGGCCGCACAGGCGGTAGGTGCCGCCGGGGAACCGGACCTCGGCGGTCACGCCCTCCTCCTGCTGCCGCATCCCCGTCAGCTCGTGCCCGCGGCGGATGTCCGCACCGAGTTCGCGGGCACGCTCCTCCAGCACCTGCTCCATGCGCTGCTGCGGGGCCGGCAGGATGGCCATCGGGTTGACGTCCAGCATGCCCAGGTGCAGTGGGAGGGCGCCGAAGAGGTAGCTCGGGACCGGCCGGGGAATGTCGGCCCCGCCGCCCATCCGTTCGTACAGGCCGCGATGGTCGAGGAACCTGACCACCTGTCCGACCAGGCCGTTGGCCTTGGTTTCCGGACTGCGGGCGGGCATCCGTTCGAGGACGACCGGCCGCACCCCGGCCAGACCCAGCTCGCACGCCAGCATCAGTCCGACGGGACCGCCGCCGACGACGACGACATCGGCGGTCTCCATCTCTGCAGCCATCGGAGATCTCCTCGAGAGGCCAGGGGAGGCGGGCAGGGGGGTACACGGCGAGCGGATTCGCGCACCGGAAAGTCCGTCGGGCACCGCCCAAAGGCGGTGGAGAGCGGAGAAGGCCACTCGCGCCTTTCCCGGATCACGCCCCGGCCGCCCGTCCCGACCCATGTCCCGGAGGAACCGCGTTGCGCAGCGCGGGGAACTCTCGCGCACATCATGCTCCAGGCACTTCACCCGGATCCCGTCCCGGGGCGGGGCACACTAGGGGTTCCCTCATTTTGTTCCCGTCGATACTGCCGCCATGGTGACGATGAGCGTGGAGGAGTCGAGGTCGCTGACCGCCGCTTGGCTGGCCCAGGACCTCGACGAGTGGACACGCCGTGTGCTGCGGCGGAATTTCGACCCGGAACACGGATCTCCTTACTGGCTCAAGCGTCGCGCCGAACTGGATTTCGACCCGCTCGCTCTCACCTGCTACGCCGACCTGGCCGCGTTCGGCCATTTCGACCTCGCCGTCCTCCGGGATCTCGACCCCGCCGACCTCGTTCCGGCCGCCGTCCCCCGTCCCCTCGGCGGTCGCGTCTGGGAGTCCGGCGGCACCACCGGCAGACCCTGCCGCTTCTTCTACACCGACGCGATGTCCGCCCACTGGGCCGCCTGGCGCCTCCACGGATGGCGGACGTCCGGTTTCCGGCCCGGTGCCACCTGGATCGACGCATGCCCCTCCGGGCCGCACATCGTCGGCGAGGAGGCCGACTTCCTCGCCGAGATGTGTGCGTCCACCGTGTACTCCATCGATCTCGACACACGGTGGATCAAGCACCTCATCCGCCGCGGGCGGCTGCTCGAGATGGAGGAGTACGTCGATCACGTCGTCGAACAGATCACCGACATCCTCGACACCGTCTCCGTCGACTACCTGCGCAGTACGCCCGCCACGGTGGAGGCGCTCATCAACCGCCGCCCCGACCTGCTGGCCGGGCTCTCCGGGATCTATCTCGGCGGCACGCAGTTCACCCCCGACGCCTACCGCAGATTCTCCGAGGCCATGCCCGGCGGCGTCATCGGCGTCACCTACGGCAACACCCTCGGCTGCGCCAACGGCATCCCCTCGCCCGACGGGGGCGCCACCCTTCCCTATGTGCCGAACTTCCCCCAGATCACCATGGCGGTGGTGGACAAGACCGACCCCACCCGGGTCGTGGACTACGGCGAGGTGGGCCGGGTGCGGCTGACCGTGCTGCACGAGGACCTCTTCCTGCCCAACATCCTCGAACGCGACCAGGCGATCCGCTTCCGCACCTCCGACGAGTGGCCGTGCGACGGCGTGGCCAACGTGCAGCCGCTCCAGATCAGCTCGGACAGGCCCGAGGGCCTGTACTGAGCCGGTCCCGACCAACTGAACAGCAACCGGACAGGTGGTGGAGCAGCACATGCCGCGCCCCGAGCTCATCAGGCCCCTTCACGAGTTGCTGTCGGCGCATGCCGAACGCCTGGGCAGCAAGATCGCGTTCCGTGACGCGCGGCGAGCCGTCAGCTACGCCGAACTCGACCGGCGCACCCGCCGTCTCGCCGGTCATCTGGCCCGCCTGGGCCTGGGGCGCGGTGAGACCGCCGCGCTGCTGCTGGGCAACTGCCTGGAGACGGTCGAGGGCTACATCGCCGTCGCCCGGGCCGCCGGCGTGGGCGTGCCGTTCAACCCCCACGCCACCGACGACGAGCTGGAGCACCTGCTCGGCGACAGCGGCGCGGTGGTGCTGATCACCGACCCCGTGCACCTGGAGCAGGTGGAGCGGCTGCGCGCCGGGCACCCGCGGCTCCGGGTGGTGGTGACGGGGGAGGGGGAGGCGCCACCGGGCGTCGAGCGTTTCGACGACCTCGTCGGCAGCGAGCCGCCGACGGCCGCCCGGGACGACGCCGGTCTGGACGACATCGCCTGGATGCTCTACACCTCGGGCACGACCGGCAGGCCCAAGGGTGTGCTGTCGACCCACCGCGCGTCCCTGTGGGGGGTGGCCGCCTGTTACGCGCCGATGCTCGGCCTGGACGAGTCGGACCGGGTGCTGTGGCCGCTTCCGCTGTCCCACACGGTGGCGCACAACCTGTGCGTTCTCGGCGTCCTGGCCGTCGGCGCCACCGCGCGCATCGTGGACGGTCTGGACACCGACGAGGTCATCGCCGCGCTGCGCGAGGACCGGACGACGTTTTTCTGTGCCGTTCCCACGGTCTACCAGCAACTGCTCCGCGCGGCCCGGGACACCGGCCTTGGCACCTCCGACCTGAGGGTCTGCATGGTCGCCGGCGCCGCCTGCCCGGACGGGCTGCACGAGGAGTTCCAAGAGGCGTTCGGCATACGGCTCGTGGACAGTTACGGCAGCACCGAGACCGGCGGCCCCATCACGAGCAACACCCCCCTCGGGCCGCGTGTGCCCGGTTCCTGCGGGCTGCCCGTCCCCGGCCTCGCCCTGCGCCTGCTCGACACGTCCACCGGCGAGGAGGTGCCCCCCGGCGGCGAGGGCGAGGTGTGGGTCAGGAGCCCGGCCGTGATGCTCGGCTACCACAACCGTCCCGAGGCCACCGCCGAGGTGCTGCGCGACGGCTGGTACCGCACGGGCGACCTGGGCCGCATCGATCCCGGGGGCTTCCTCACCCTCACCGGCCGGGTCAGGGAACTGATCATCCGGGGCGGGGAGAACATTCACCCCGGCGAGGTCGAGGCAGTCGTCGCCACGGTGCCCGGGGTCGCCGAGGTGGCCGTGGCGGGCAGGCCCCACCCGCTGCTGGGCGAGATACCGGTCGCGTTCGTCGTGGCCGGCCCCGAGGGCTTCGATGCGCAGGAGATCGTCGACGTCTGCCGTGCGCGGCTGTCGTACTTCAAGGTGCCGGTCGAGATCCGGGAGGTGGACCGGCTTCCGCGCACCGCCCTCGGCAAGATCATGAGGCCGGCGTTGCTGAACGCCCCGGGACGCCTGGTGCTCTCGCGTGACGTGGAGAGCGGCGAACCGGACGAGGGCGAGGTCCGGCGCTGGGTGCGGCTGATCGGCGAGGTGCCGGAGAACGGGCGCGAGGCCGTGCTGCTCGATCTGGTGCGGGACGAGGTCGCCGCCGTGCTCGGGCAGTCGACGGCGGTCGCGGCACAGGTCGCCTTCCGGGACCTGGGATTCGACTCGCTGACGGCGGTGCGACTGCGGGACCGGCTTGCCGCCGTCACCGGTCTGCGGCTCCCGGCGACGCTGGTGTTCGACCATCCGACGCCGGCGGCCGTCGCGGCCCGGCTCGGGGCGGAGCTCTCCGGACGGTCCGCTGCCGGAAGGGTCCCGGACGCCGCCACGACGGACGCGGCCGCGGGGGACGGCTCCGCGGCGGACACGGCGATCGCCGTCGTCGGCATCGCCTGCCGGTTCCCCGGTGGGGTCACCTCGCCGGAGGACCTGTGGCGGCTGCTGGTCGAGGAGACGGACGCCGTGGGTCCCTTCCCCGACGACCGGGGGTGGGACCTCGCCCGTCTCTTCGGCGACGACGCGGAGCAGGCGGGCACCAGCCACACCCGCACCGGAGGCTTTCTCGACGGCGTCGGCCTCTTCGACCCCGGGTTCTTCGGCATCAGCCCACGCGAGGCACTGGCCATGGACCCGCAGCAGCGGCTGCTGCTGGAGTGCGCCTGGGAAGCGTGCGAACGCGCGGGCATCGCCCCCACCTCCCTCAAGGGCACGCGTACGGGAGTGTTCGCCGGAGTCATGTCCGGGGAGTACGGTGCGCGGCTGCTGGGCCGCCCGGCGCCCGAGGGCCTGGAGGGCTATCTCGGCAACGGCAGCGCGGGCAGCGTCACCAGCGGCCGTGTCGCGTACACCCTCGGTCTTGAGGGCCCCGCCGTGACGGTGGACACGGCCTGCTCGTCGTCGCTGGTGGCGCTGCACATGGCGATGCGGTCGCTGCGGGAGGGGGAGTGCTCGATGGCTCTGGCGGGCGGGGTGACGGTGATGTCCACCCCCTCGCCGTTCGTGGAGTTCAGCCGTCAGGGGGCGTTGTCGCCCACGGGCCGGTGCAGGCCGTTCTCCGCCGCGGCGGACGGGACGACGTTCGCCGAAGGCGTGGGACTGCTGCTGCTGGAGCGGCTGTCGGACGCGCGGCGCAACGGCCACCGGGTGTGGGCCGTGCTGAGAGGCTCCGCGGTGAACCAGGACGGTGCCTCGAACGGTCTGACCGCGCCGAGCGGCCCCGCCCAGCAGCGGGTGATCCGGCAGGCCCTGGCCGACGCCCGCCTTGCGGCAGCGGATGTGGACGTGGTGGAGGCCCATGGCACGGGCACCACGCTCGGGGACCCGATCGAGGCGCAGGCGATCATCGCCACCTACGGACAGGAACGCCCGAGGCAGCGACCGCTGTGGCTGGGCGCGCTCAAGTCGAACATCGGGCACACCCAGGCGGCGGCCGGTGTCGCGGGCGTCATCAAGATGGTGATGGCGATGCGCCACGGGGTGCTGCCCAGGACGCTGCACGTGGAGCAGGCCTCGCCCCTCGTGGACTGGTCGGCGGGCGCCGTCGAACTGCTCACAAAGGCCCGTCCGTGGCCGGAGACCGACGGGCGGCCGAGGCGGGCCGGCGTCTCGTCGTTCGGCGCCAGCGGTACGAACGCCCATCTGATCCTGGAGCAGGCCCCGCCCGAGCCCGCCGAGAGGCCCGCCGCACGGGCGCCGGAGCCCCCGGCACCGTCGGCCGTGGTGCCGTGGGTGGTGTCGGGGCGGTGTGCGGCGGCGCTGCGGGACCAGGCGGCGGCGCTGCTGCCGCTGGCCGACGCCGGTGAGTCCGACGCGGTGGACGTGGGGTGGTCGCTGGCAACCGGCCGGGCGCACCTGGAGCATCGTGCCGTGGTGGTGGGGGACCTCACCGCCGGGTTGAAAGCCCTGGCCGGCGGTGAACCGGCGGAGCACGCGGTCACCGCAGTGGCGGCTCGGTCCGGCAGGAGCGACAGGCCGGTGTTCGTCTTCCCCGGGCAGGGGGCGCAGTGGGCGGGGATGGGCCTGGCGCTGGCCGATGCCTCCCCGGTGTTCGCCGCGCGTCTGGCGCAGTGCGAGGCGGCGCTGTCGGAGTTCGTCGACTGGTCGCTGACGGATGTTCTGCGCGGGGTTTCGGGTGCGCCGTCGCTGGAGCGTGTGGAGGTGGTGCAGCCGG
>Ga0207873_1000999_pt1 | contig 28839 bp, 32 predicted proteins | sample BGWIniCompost_FD_187373 | JGI IMG/M metagenome (GOLD analysis project Ga0207873, IMG submission 187373) | Cellulose adapted compost microbial communities from Newby Island Compost Facility, Milpitas, CA, USA - BGW Initial Compost (SPAdes)... ...
AGGCCCCTGGGAGAAGACCAGGTTGATAGGCCGGAGGTGTAAGCACAGCAATGTGTTTAGCCGACCGGTACTAATAGGCCGAGGGCTTGGATTCGAATTTCACAGACTCGTGCTCGCTATGGAGTTCTCGGGGTTGCCGAGGACTCGCAGAGTTGTCCGGTGGCGATAGCGGCGGGGAACCACCCGTTCCCATTCCGAACACGGAAGTTAAACCCGCCAGCGCCGATGGTACTTGGGGGGGAACCCCCTGGGAGAGTAGGTCACCGCCGGACTCAAAATTGAAGAGAGGCCGCCGCCCTTGAGGTTGGCGGCCTCTCTTCGTTTGTGACAGATTGGGTGCTACATGTCATCGAAAGACAGGAACCCCGAGCGGCGCCGCCGCCAGGGAGACGGTCGCCGGCAACCGCCTCCCGGCCGCCGAGCCCCGAGGCGACGCGACCGTTCCATCACCGCCGTGGCGGGGGAGTTGCCTCGCTGGGTGCGCGACGAGATCACCCGCACGACCCCCAAGGCCCGTCGCGAACCGGCCCTCACCCATCTCGCTCGCGGGGTCGAAGCCTTCGCCGACGAGCGCTACGCCGCCGCCTACGAGCAGTTGAAGCGAGCCAAGGACCTCGCCCCGCAGGCGGCCACCATCCGGGAGCTGCTGGGTTTGTCGGCTTACAACCTCGAGAAATGGGAAGAGGCGCTACGCGAGCTGCGCACCTTCCGACGGATCAGCGGCGAGCCCACCCAGGTGCCCGTCGAGATCGACTGTCTTCGGGCCCTCGGCCGCACCGAGGACGCCGAGAAGACCTTCCGGATGCTGAAGGACCTCGACCCCCGTCCCGAGACCGACGACGAGGCCCGAGTCGTGTTCGCCTCGTCGCTGCTCGACCGCGGTTTGGTGGGCGAAGCGTGGAAGGTGATCAAGCCCGGCCGGCTGGTCGCCAACCCCCGTCCGAGCGCCCTTCGCCGCTGGTACGTGGCCGCCCGGGTGGCTCACGCCGCCGGGGACTCGGAAGCCGCCCGCAGGTTCGCCGACGCCATCGCCGCCGCCGAGCCGGACTTTCCGGGGCTGCCCGAACTCCGCGCCGAGATCGCCGGCTGACAGCCGGCGCGCAGGCGAAAACCCTTGCACGGCAAGGATTTCGACGACTTGACAGCGGGGGTATCGTGGGAACCGCGACCGCCCGGTCGACGCCTCTTGTCCGTCCCCGAGAGTGAGGAGCTTCGATGCCCTGGTACTGGACCGACGACCTCGCCCGTCTCCTGATCGACGCCGGAAAGGTGGACGAACGAGCCGTGGCGAACTGGTTGTCGGCACCGGTGGCCATCCGAAGCGAACAGGAGGACTCGCTGGCCGTGGCGGCTTCGCTCCTTCCCGACGACGGGGAGGACGGGGAACCTCCCAGTCTCGCTCTGGCGGCCTGATCCATGCGGCGGCTGCTGGCGCCTCGCTGGCTCGCCGCCCATGTGTTCGTACTCGCCGTCTGTTTCACCTGTGTGTTCCTGGGTTTCTGGCAGGTGAGTCGTCTGCAGGAGCGTCGGCTCGACAACCAGGTGCAGGCGGCGCGGCTCGAGGCACCGCCGGTTCCGCTCGAGGACATGCTCGAGCAGGCGGGCGCCGACATCGACTCGCTGGAGTATCGGCGAACGACTGTCACCGGCGTCTATCGCCCCGAGAACGAGACGCTGATCCGCTCGCAGGTCTTCCAAGGCCAAGCCGGCTTCGACGTCGTCACGCCTCTGATCCTGGAGGACGGGACCGCGGTGGCGGTCAACCGAGGCTGGGTGCCGCTCGAGTTCGACCGAGTCCCGGTGACAGCGGCGCCGCCCCCGGAGGGACAGGTGACTGTCGAAGGCATCGTCCGCCTCTCACAGCCTGCCAACGATCCCAGCCAGAGCGGGCCCGTTTTCACCCGCGTCGACCTGGACCTGATCGCCAGCTACGCCGGCCTGGACCTGGCCCCGGTGTACGTCGAGCTCGTCGGCGACCCGAACCCGACCGAGTTGCCAGTGGTCAACGCCCTGCCGGACTTCACGGACGAGGGCCCACACTTGAGCTATGCCATCCAGTGGTTCGCCTTCGCCGTCGTGGGAGTGATCGGGTACGGCTTCCTCCTGCGGAGGGCCATCAGGCGCTCAGGCAATGGGAACGGCGAGACCGGGGACGACCTCGACGCCGGGCAGTCGAGCCAGGTCGGACCCTCGTAGGCGGATCTTCGCCGACCTCGTCCCTGCTCCGATGACCACCGACTCGACCTGGGTCACGGCTTCGTCGACCCAGATCGGCAGGCCCTCCGGAAGCCCGGGAGGAGTGACACCCCCGATTGCCATCCCTGTCAGCTCGACCGTCAGCTCGGCAGGAGCGAACGACACCTTCTTGACTCCCAGGCGGCGCCGAACCACACCGTTCACATCCACCTTGGTGGTCGCCAGGGCCACACACGCCGCGTTGTGGCCCGGAGGCTTCCTCGAGGCCACGAGGATCGTGTTGGCGGATTCGCCTGGATCGACGCCGTACGCCTCGCAGAATGCAGCCGTGTCGGCGAGCGCGGGATCGCAGTACATGACCTCGTAAACGATGCCGGCGCGCTCGAGCGCATCGATCACCTTCGGGTCGGCGGACATGCTCGTGCACTCTAGGCCCCCTCGCCGTGGGTACTCTCCGCCGACATGGCCACGGTCACCGTCGTCGGAAGCATCAATCTCGACCTGGTTGCCGCCTGTCCCCGCCTGCCCCGACCGGGGGAGACCGTGCTCGCCAGCGACCTCGCTCGTTATCCCGGCGGAAAGGGCGCCAACCAGGCGTTGGCCGCGGCTCGGGCCGGGGCGGACGTCATTCTGGTAGGAGCGGTTGGGGACGATCCAGAGGCCGACGCCGCCCTCGCCTTGCTGAGGGAATCCAACGTGGACTTGAGCCGCGTGATCGTGTCGGCGGCGCCGACCGGCATCGCCCTCATCACGGTCGACGAGAGCGGGGAGAACCAGATCGTCGTCGTCCCCGGCGCCAACGCCACACTTACCGCCGAACAGATCGACGCTTCTGGAGCGGACGTGGTCTTGTGCCAGCTCGAGATCCCTGATGAGGCGGTGCTGGCGGCCGGCCGCACGGCGACAGGACTGTTCTGCGTCAATGCCGCTCCCGCCCGCCCCTTGGGAGAAGAGATCCTCGACCGCGTCGACGTGGTGATCGTCAACGAAGGGGAGCGGGAAGCCCTCGCCGACGAACTCGCGCACACTTCGGCCCTGGTCGTCGTGACACTGGGCGCCGCCGGCGCCAAGGCCTACCGTTCCGGACGCCTGGTGGCAGAGGCCATTCCGCCCTCCGTCGACCCGGTCGACACTGTGGGAGCAGGCGACGCCTTCTGCGGAGCGTTCGTCACCGCCCTCGGCGGGGGAGCGAGCGTCGCCACTGCTCTCGCCTGGGGATGCGCGGCCGGTGCGCTGGCCACGACCCGCCCCGGCGCCCAACCCTCACTGCCCACCGCCAGCGAGATCGAAGGAATTCTCAACCGATGAGCACACCGATCATCCTCGACTGCGACCCAGGACACGACGACGCCATCGCTTTGCTGCTCGCTCTCGCCAGCCCCGAGGTAGAGGTACTGGGTGTCACTACCGTCGGCGGCAACGCCTCGCTCGAGAACACCACCCGCAACGCTCTCACCGTCCTCGAGGTGGCGGAACGCACGGACATCCCGGTGGCAGCCGGATGCGGCCACCCGCTCGTTCGTCCGCTCATCGTCGCCGACCACGTCCACGGGAAATCCGGCATGGACGGCCCGCAACTCGATCCGCCCACCACCGAGCCGGTCGACGCCCACGCGGTGGATTTCATCGCCGAGACGATCGCCGCCAGCTCGGAGCCGGTGACTCTCGTGCCCACCGGCCCTCTCACCAACATCGCCTTGCTGTTGCGCCATTTCCCGGACGTCGTCGACAACATCGGCCGTCTGGTGCTGATGGGAGGAGCCATCGGCCTCGGCAACCGGACCCCGGCAGCCGAGTTCAACATCTGGGCCGACCCCGAGGCCGCCGCGATCGTGTTCGAGTCCGGGCTGGACGTGACGATGGTCGGCTTGGACGTCACCCATCAGGCCCGAATGGGCAAGCAGCACGGCGACCGCCTCCGTCCAACCGGACGCTGCGGCGCCTTCGTCGCCGACCTCCTCGACTTCTTCGTCCAGTTCCACCAGCGCGTCTACGGCCTCGACTCCTCGCCGATCCACGATGCCGTCGCCGTGGCCGACGTGATCTGGCCCGACATGCTCGAAGCGGACAGGTTCCACGTGGCGGTCGAGATCGACGGCGAGCTGACCCGCGGCCGCACCGTCGTCGATCGCTGGCGGGTCACCGGAAAAGAGCCCAACGTCCGAGTCGGCCTGGCGATCGACGGAGACGAGTTCGGCGAGAGGGTCGTGGAGCGAATCTCCCGCCTGCCGTGAACGCGCCACGTCGCCCGCGAGGGGCGACGTGGACGTGTCGGGTCGATTCGGTTCAGCTGGCGGCTCGAAGCGCCTGGTCGATGTCCTCTTTGATGTCGTCGATGTGCTCGATGCCGACCGACACCCGCACCAGATCCTCGGTGACGCCGGCAGACTCCTGCTCTTCCGGCGAGAGCTGCTGGTGGGTCGTGGACGAGGGGTGGATGACGAGCGTCTTGGCATCACCCACGTTGGCGAGGTGGGAAGCGAGCTTCGTGGCGTCGATGAACCGCTTGCCGGCCTCGTAGCCGCCGACGATGCCGAACGACAGCACCGACCCGAACCCGTTCCTCAGGTACTTCTTGGCCAGTTCGTGGTAGGGGTGGGACTCGAGCCCCGGATAGCTGACCCAGCTGACCTGGGGATGCTCCTCCAGCCACCGGGCGAGTTCCAGCGCGTTGTCACAATGACGCTGCACGCGGAGGCTGAGCGTCTCCAGCCCCTGCAGGAACAGGAACGAGTTGAACGGCGACGGCGCCGCCCCGAAATCCCGCAGGCCCTCGACGCGGGCGCGGATGGCGAAGGCGATGTTGCCCAGTTCCGACTCCGGGTTGAACACGTCGGTGAACACCAGTCCGTGGTAGCCGGGAGCCGGATCGGTGAACATCGGGAACTTGCCGTTCCGCCAGTCGAAGTTCCCGGAGTCGACGATCACACCGCCGATCGAGGTGCCATGGCCCCCGATCCACTTCGTCGCCGACTGGACCACGATGTCGGCGCCCCAATCGATGGGCCGGCAGAGGTACCCGGCCGCACCGAACGTGTTGTCGACGACCAGCGGAATGCCGTTGCGGTGGGCGACGTCGGCCAGCGCCTCCAGATCGGGGACGTTGTACTTCGGGTTCCCGATCGACTCGACGTAGATCGCCTTCGTGTTCTCGCGAATCTCTTTCTCGAAGTCGCCAGGGTCGTCACCGTTGACGAACGTCACGTCCCAACCGAAACGCGGAAAGGCGACCTTGAACTGGTTGTAGGTGCCTCCGTACAGATACGACGTCGACACCAGGTGGTCTCCGGCCTGCATCAGGGTCGTGAAGGTCAGCAACTGGGCCGACTGGCCCGAGGAGGTGGCAACCGCGGCGACTCCGCCCTCGAGAGCGGCGACCCGCCTCTCGAAGACGTCCGTCGTCGGGTTCATGATCCGGGTGTAGATGTTGCCGAACTCCTTCAATCCGAAGAGCCGGGCGGCGTGGTCGGAGTCGTTGAAGACGTATGACGTCGTCTGGAAGATCGGCACCGCCCGGGAGTTCGTCCCCGGATCGGGCTCCTGCCCGGCGTGGACTTGGAGCGTTTCGAATCGGTAGTTGCTCATCGTCTGGTTGCTCCTTTCAGGCAGTGACGACTTCGACCGGGATCTCCCGGGCGAGGGTGTGTCCGACTGGTGATGTGCTGGATACGTACTGGATCAGGTCGGCGATCTCGTCCGGGCTGGCATCGGCGTCCACACGGATCCGAGCGACGATCGAATCGAACCCGGCGTGGCCCGGCCTCAGCCCGAGGAACGTCGACAGATCCAGGTCCCCCTCGACATCGATGGCGAGATCCCTGAGGGTGATCCCTCGAGCGGTTGCGTTGGCGGCTACTCCGACCGCCAGGCAGTTGCCGAGTGCGGCGAGGACCTGTTCCACCGGATTGGGGGCGGTGTCGGTTCCTCCCAGGCCGTAGGGCTCGTCCGAAGGCAGCGGATCGAACTCACGGACCCGGCCTTCGCTGCGGAACCCGCCCCTCCAGCGGACTTCGGCGCGCCAAGTCGTCGCGGCCTTTTCGGCGTCCTCCTGGCAAGCGTTGATGAGGCTGACGACAGCGTCGAGGTCGACGTCGTTCAGGCGGCTGATGGTGGTCATGTCTGTTCTCCTGTCTCTCGGTGCTCACGGGTGCGAGTGACCCGCCGCAGGGCTCGTCTCTCGAGCAGGCGGCGGGTCAGCGCGTACAGCGCAGGCCTGCCCGAGAGCCGGGCATGAGCAGGAAACAGACGGGGGAGGGGAGCGGTCGGTGCTCGGTCGACATGTGCGGTGCGTCTCCTTGTTCTCTGTCGCGCTCCTGAGAGCGCTTCGAGCGGAGGACCGCCGAAGCTACTCATCGATCAGGCATTGGCACCGTGGTCCAGCGGAGCTGGCCGGTTGCCGCGGCGTCATAGGGCCTGTCCCTCAGCCGCTCTGGATGAGCGCGTTGTCGGGCAAGTACAGCAGACCCCGGCGAGAAATCAAAGACGTTCCCTGGGGTACAATTTCGTCACAGTGACGGAATACGGAGAGGCAACGGGTTTGAGCGAGACAGAGGAGAGATGTGCCTGGTGTGGACGCAGGTTCGTCCCTAATCCAGGGCCGGGGAGGAAACGCCGATACTGCCGGCCGTCTCATCGCCAGCGTGCCTACGAAGCGCGCACCTTGGCCAAGACGCACAAGCTCTCCGAGGGTCAGGTGTTGATGTCCGTCGAACGGCTGGATGCGATCCGGGACCTGCTGTATCGGATCGAAGCGGCGATGGACGACGTGGACACCGACCTGGCCTCGGACGAGAGCGTCGACGGCACCCGCCAAGCCCTCTGGCACCTGTACCGGGCGTGCGCCGAGGTGCGAACCATCTCCCTCGAACCCCTCGCCGTCGGCTCGGCCCGCTGACCTGGACATGACACATTTCGTCACTGTGACGTTATCGGCGAAGGTACCAGGGGCGAGGGGCACGGCATGCTCCGCGACCTGGGAGATGGCTTCGACCAGGCGGCGGCCGGGGTGCACGACGTGGCGGCCTCGACGCTGCGCACATCCCGACGGGCCCAAGAGACGAAACGAATGAGAAGAACGACCGTCCTCGGTGTAGATCGAAGGCTCGATACCGCTGGGACACCGGCGAACCCATCGTCGAGACCTCCTCGAGTCCGACCACGCCACCCCGGTAGAGGCTACCTGGATATTCCGGATAATCTGTATTATCCTGACTTTCTACTACAGGCCAGGAATGCAACGCCCCGACCGATACGCCCCCTACCCTCGCGCCCATGCCTGAGTCCTTGGCCGACCTCGCCGAGCAGTGGCTGGCGTGGAAGAACACCGCCAAGCCTTCTCCCGCCACCCTCAAGGCCCGAAGGGCCGATCTCGCCGCGCTCGCCGAGATCATGGTCGGCCAACTCGGACTGGAAACGAACCCCGATGAGGATCAGTTCCGACGGTGGCTCGGAGTGCTGCGGCCCTCCCATCTCGACCGGCAAACGGTCATCTCCGCCTTCGCCACCTACGCCACCGACCACGCCGCCGCCTCCATCCGCCGCTGCCGCTCCACCTGGACGGGCTTCTGCCAGTGGCTGGTCGTCCACCGCCAGCTGCTCGAAACCAACCCCGTCGAGTTCGTGGAGCCACCCAAGGCGCGCCGCTGGCGGCCCCGCCCGATCTCCGAGGAAGACCTTGCCCGGATCGTGCAAGCCGCCCAGCGACCCTACGAGAAGGCCCGCCAGCCATGGCCCGAGTTGGAGCAGGCCCTCTGCGCCCTGTTCGTAGGAGCGGGCTTGCGGGTCTCCGAGGCCATCTCCGTGCGCGTCGGAGACGTGCGTCGCTCCCCGACCGAACACACCAAGCTCTTCGTGACCGGCAAGGGCGGCGTGACCCGCACCATCCCGCTGCCCCCCGAGATCGTCGATGTGCTCGACCGGTACCTCGAGTCGCGCAAGGAGCGCCTGGGGACGTTCAGACCGACCGATCCGCTGATAGTCCGCCCCAACGGGAAGCCGCTCACCTCGAACGTGGTCGACCACCTGGTCCGCGGCTGGTTCCGTCGAGCGGGCGTCGCTCCCCCACCGGGGGCGCTCGCCCATTCCCTGCGCCATACCTACGCCACGCTGCTCGTGGAGAACTCCGGGTCGGTGCCCGAGGTCCAGCGCCTGCTCGGCCACGCCGACATGGCCACCACCCAGGCCTACATCGACGTCACCGCCCGTGGGGTCGAGGAGACGGCCATGGCCAACCCCGCCAGGCGCATGCTGGGCAACCGATGATCCGACCCTTTCGACCTGACGACACCGAGGCGGTGGTGGTGATCTGGCGGGAGGCCGGCCTCCTGCGGCCGTGGAACGACCCGTACGCGGACATCCGACGCAAGACCGAGGTCGACGACGACCTGTTCCTGGTGGCCGAAGACGACGGGCAGATCGTGGGAACGGTCATGGCCGGTTACGACGGCCATCGCGGCTGGATCTACTACCTCGCCGTTCTTCCCGCCCACCAGCGAAACGGCTGGGGCTCACGGCTGCTGGCCGAGGCCGAGCGTCGACTCGCCGAACGAGGCTGCCCCAAGGTCAACCTCCAGGTCAGGGAGGACAACCTGGATGCGGTCGGGTTCTACACCGCCTCGGGCTACGCCCCCGACGCGGTCATCAGCCTGGGCAAGAGACTCGCCTCGGCCTGAGCGAGGCTCACTCCAATGGGATCTCCCAGTCCTCGGCGATGATCTCGAACGTGTGGTTCGCCAGGCGGATGGCCCCCGCGGTCGTGTAGTGGACCCCGTCGTCGAGGCGCATGTCGACCAGGTTGCCCTCCTCGTCGGGCAGGTACTCGCTGTAGCCGCCGTCGGGCCCTTCGAACAGCGACCACGCCTCGATGAAGGTCACCCGGGGATGGGCCTCGGCGACTTCCTCGTAGATGCTGTTCATCAGGCGGACCCGTTCCTGGAAGGTCTCCGACGAAACGATCGGGAGCCCCATCCAGTAGACCCAGTGGCCTCGCTCTTCGAGCAGTGTCATCACGTCGTCGACCCGGCGACGGTACTCCTCTTCCCATTCCGGCGTGTCGAACTCGATCCACGATCCGTCCGGCATGTAGATCGACTGAGCGTCATTGCCTCCGAAGTAGAGGACGAACACGTCAGGATCGAGCTCCTCGCTCACCTGAACGAGCCGTTGCGGCCAGTCGATGAAATCGGGGCGAGACAGCCCCGACTCGAACTCGTACACGACCTCCGACTCGACCATCCCGGTCTTCGACGCCCGGTTGTCGAGCATGGGCCCGAACTGACCCACCATCGAGTCGCCGCCGATGTACATGATGAGCGGGTCGGCGGCGCTCACCTCCCGGCGGGTGTCGCTCGGGAGCGTCGTCGCCGGCATCGTCGTGGCCGGAGTGGTCGCCGGAGGAGCGGTTGTGGGCGGCGTCGCCGCCTCGGGCTGAGGCCGTTCTCGGCCGAGGATCGAGTCGATGAGCATTCGGGGCCGGTCGAGGAACAGGAAATGGCTGACGGCGGCTACAGGCTCCATCAGGGCCACGCCGATCGTGCGCTCCCAACCCGGCTCTTGACGCTGGGCAGTCCGGAGGATGTCCGGGGCGTTGAGGAACAGGCCGATGAGGAGCGAGGTCACGACGACGAGGATCACGATCCCGGCGGGGATCGTGGCTCGTTCCTCGGCCTGGCGCTCTCTCGGGGGTGCTTCTTCGACAGCCATCAGAACTGGAAGTAGATGAACGGCGCCACGCCCTCCGGCCCGAGGCCGTCGAGCAGGAGAAGCGAACCGGCGAGGGCGGCGGTCATCGCCGCCGGCCGCAGGCGACTGAACGAGTTCACGAGCGTCACGCGGAAATCGGAGGGGATGAACTGGACCCCGATCCCCCCGACCACGAGCGCCAGGACCGCCGGGGTGACAGACGGCGCCGGTCCCCAGTCGAGCAGCCGGCTGAGGATCTCCCCCACCCTGGCCATCGAGTCTGCCCGGAACAGGATCCACCCGAGGCAGACGAGATGGAAGGTGGTGAGGCGAGCCAGGATCCGTCGGCCGGGAGTATCGGGTCCTGTGGCCCGTCCGGTCTCCGACCGCCACCGCTCCCAAGCCAGGAGCGCTCCGTGGTAGCCGCCCCAGATGACGAATGTCCAGGCGGCGCCGTGCCACAACCCCCCGAGGAGCATCGTCAACATCAGGTTGCGGTAGGTCCTCGTCCGCGTACCACGATTACCGCCCAGCGGGATGTACAGGTAGTCGCGCAGCCAGCGGCTCAGGGTCATGTGCCACCGCCGCCAGAAGTCCTGGATCGACAGCGCCGTGTACGGGTTGTTGAAGTTGTCCGGGAAGGTGAACCCCATCAGCGTGGCGGCCCCGATGGCGATGTCGGTGTAACCGGAGAAGTCGGCGTAGATCTGAACGGCGTAGCCGTAGACGCCCACCAGCACCTCGAGGGCGGTGAACTGGGACGGGCTGGCGAACACGGGATCGACGATCGCTCCCGCCAGCGTGTTGGCTACCACCACCTTCTTGAAGAGGCCGCCGACTATCAGAGCGAACCCACCGGCCGCATCGACCCGTCGGGGATCCTTGCGGGTGTACAGCTGGGGGATGAACTCGGTGGAACGAACGATGGGCCCTGCCACCAACTGCGGGAAAAAGGCCAGGTAGACGGCGAAGTCGAGCAGTGGCGCCGGCTCCTCCTTCTGCCGGTAGACGTCGATCACGTACGAGAGCGCCTGGAACGTGAAGAACGAGATCCCCACCGGGAGGGTGATCTCGAGCAACGGAAGCGGCAGGTCGATCCCGAACGTCCGGAAGAAGTTGATCGCCGATGTGACGAAAAAGCCGTAGTACTTGAACCAGGCAATGATCCCGAGGTTGGCGGCCACTGCCCCGCCCAGGACGAGACGGCGTGACCGCTGATCCCTCGATCTGCCCATGAGCACGGCAGCCACCTGGTTGAGAACGGTGGAGCCGATCAAGAGGAACAGGAACCGCCAGTCCCAGGAGCCATAGAAGAACCAGCTGGCTCCGAGCATGAAGAGCTTCCATTGCCGCCGATGCGGCAGCAACAGCCAATTCGCCGTCAGGACGACGACAAAAAAGATCGCGAACTGGATGGTGGGGAACAGCATTTGAAGGGGGCGACACGATGCTACTGACGACGGGCTGCAAGGCTCGGCAACCGCCGTCCACTAACCTCATTCGATCGCGACGAACGACTTCCCCATTCGATGACGCAAACCGACGCCGCCTATGAGCTGCCCCCTCGGGCGGGGGCGCCGCGCCCTCGATACCGGCTCACTCGTCGGGGAAAGGTCGTGTTCACCCTCCTGCCCTTGCTCGTCCTCGCCTTCATCTGGCTGCTGACGAGCGGAGGAGGCTCAGTCCAGATCGTCGAGCTCGAGAACGGCGCCGTCATCGGCCCCAATCAGGCCACGGTGAGCATCCGCCTCGCCGGAGAGACCGATCCAGCCGACGTGACGGTCACCGTCGACGAGCAGGAGCATCCGTTCACCCAGTCGGCCCCGGACAACTTCGTCGTGGACCTGAGCACACTCGCCGATGGCGAGCACCGGCTATCTGTGATGGTCGACCGCAACTTCCCGTTCCGCGCCCTGCGGGCCGCCAGGGAGTTCGTGCTGGACACCACGCCGCCGGCGATCGAGGTCCTCTCCCCCACGGAGCCGGTGCCGATCAACGCCGAGGTGACCGTGGCGGCCCGCGTGCCAGAAGAGGTCGCCTCGCTGGCCATCGACGGCGAGCCAGTCACGCCGGACGAAAGCGGCACCATCAGCAAGACCTACCCCGAGCCGCCCGACGCCGCGGTGGTGATCACAGCTACCGACGCGGTCGGCAACACCGCATCACAGACCGTGTCCGTCGAACTGGCTCTCGCCGGGGCGCCCGGCGCCCCTCCCATGATGGGTGTCCACGCCACGGGTTGGACCTGGGCGACGCCGGAGCTCAAGGACCCGATCATGGAGATGATCGACGCCGGGCTCATCAACACCGTGGAGCTCGACCTCAAAGACGAGGGAGGCGACGTGTGGTACGACACCGGCGTCGAGCTGGCGCACGAGATCGGGGCGGTCACCGAGCTCTACGACCTCGAGCAGGCAGTAGAGGAGCTGCATGCCAAGGGCGTCCGGGTGATCGGCCGCATAGTCAACTTCCGTGACCCCCGGATGGCGAACTACGCCATCGAGAACGGGAATATGGACTGGGTGATCCAGAACCCGGATGGCAGCGCCTACGGCCAGTACGGCGGCTTCACCAACCCGTTCAACCCGGAGGTCCGGGAGTACAACATGGCGCTGGCAGAGGAGGCTGCCCGTCTGGGAGTGGACGACATCATGTACGACTACGTTCGCCGGCCCGACACCCTGCAGGAGTTGGTCTACCCGGGCCAGGACGGCGAGGAGGAAGATGCCATCGTCTCCTTCCTCGCCGAGAGCCGGGAACGGGTCCACGGCGCCGGAGCCCGGATGGCGGCGGCCGTCTTCGGGATAGCCGCCACCCGCCCCCACGAGGTCGCCCAGGACATTCCCCGAATGGCGGAGCAGGTCGACTACATCGCCCCGATGATCTACCCATCCCACTGGGGCCCCGGCGAATACGGCGTGGACAACCCCAACGCCCAGCCCTACGACATCACCTACCGCTCGCTCGTGGACTTCGTCCAGCAGGTGGAGGGGACAGACGCCCACATCGTCGCCTGGGTCCAGGACTTCTCACTCGGAATCGAATACGGCGAAGCCGAGGTCAGAGCTCAGATCCAGGCCGCCCGGGACGCCGGAGTCGAGCACATCCTGCTGTGGGACGCGGCCACCACCTACACCCGATCCGCACTCGACCCGATCGGAAACTGAGGCTCAGCTGAGGGGCAGCGTCCAGCCGTGGACGTCCTCGGCCTTGCCCACCTGAGTTTCGATCAGCGCTTCCCGCAGTTCCAGCGTGTGGGGGCCCGCCTGGCCATCGCCAACAGTGATCTCGGCGCCATCGACGATCAGCGTCCCCACTGGAGCCAGCACTGCCGCCGTTCCTGCCAGCGCCACCTCCCCCGCCTCGCACCACGCCAGCAACTCGTCGACCGTCACCGTCCTCTCCTCCACCGTCATCCCCCGATCGGAGGCGAGAGTCAGGAGCGACTCGCGGGTCACGCCCTGGAGGATCGATCCGTCGGCCGGCGGAGTCACGACCCGGTCCGCCGAGATCAACATCACGTTCGAGGCGCCCGTTTCCTGGACCCGGCCGTCGGGCGCGAACAACACCTGGGCGACGTCGTACGCCGCTCGGGCCTCCATCGTCACGCCGAGCGCCATGGCGTAGTTGGCGCCGGTCTTGACCGCCCCGAACTGTTCGGTCGTGCGCCGACGCTTTTGCTCTACGGCGATCCGCAGAGGGGTGACTCCGCCGGCGAAGTAGTCACCGACCGGGCTGGTGAGCACGAACAGCAAGGCCTCGCGCGTGGGGGAGCCAGCGGCGCCGATATTGGCGGACGTGCCGATCAGTGTCGGGCGAATGTAGAGCGATCCCGGGGTGGGTGGCACGTGATCGAGGTTGGCCTGAACGGCGTCGACGATCATTTCGAGCGCGAGGCCTTCCGGAGGGACCGGCAGCCACAGGCGCTCGGCGCTCGCTCGGAGCCGAGCAACGTGACGGTCGGGACGAAAGATCCGGATCACACCGTCGACGCCTCGATGCGCTTTGAGGCCTTCGAAACACGCGCTCCCGTAGTGGAGAACATGAGCGCCTGGGTGTAGCGGCAGTGGCCCCACGGTTTGGCGGCTGGGTTCCGACCACGACCCGTTCTCCCAGCGGGATACGGTCATCGTTTCCCCGAAACTGGTGCCGAACGGGGGCAAGGCGGGAGTCTGGTCAGTAGTCACGCCACAAGGATGCCACGCACCAGGCACCGTAGGTCCGGGTTTTCGCCGTCTTGATGGGAAGGTGGGCCCGCCCCCGTACAATGACTGTTCTCATGCCTGCCCCCATCCGCGACGTCTCCATGTCCGATTTCGCCCAGATGGTGCTGGCGCGCTCCCATGAGGTGCCGGTGGTTGTCGACTTCTGGGCGACCTGGTGCGGCCCCTGCCGTGTGCTGAGCCCGATCCTGGAGAAGCTCGCCAACGAGGCCAACGGCGATTGGGAGCTGGTGAAGGTCGACGTGGACCAGAACCAGGCACTGGCCCTGCAATTCGGCATCCAGGGCATCCCCACCGTCATCGGTTTCCGGGACGGTGATCCCGTTGCCCGGTTCACGGGCGCACTTCCCGAAGAGTCGGTGCGGCAGTGGCTACGGGGCCTGGTCCCCACCGCCGCCGACCGGATCGCAGCCGATGGGCTGGAACTGCAGCGGTCGGGGCGGATCGAGGAAGCCGAAGTGGCTTTCAGGCGCGCCCTCGAGTTGGATCCGAGCCATTACACGGCGTCGGTCGGTCTGGCGTCGGTTCTGATCGAGAACGGCGACCTCGACGGAGCCGAAGCGGTGCTCGAGCCACTCCCCGACACCGACGACGTCGGGCGTCTCCGCTCGACCATCCGCACGAGGCGAGGCGCTGGGGACATCGACGAGTTGCGGCGCCAGGTGGAACTCGACCCCTCCGACGTACAGGCCCGCCTCGCCTACGCCCGCGGCCTCGCCGCAGCGAGCCAGGCTGAACAGGCGATGGACGAATACCTCGCCATCATCACCGACGGCGACGAGGACGCCGCCGAAGAGGCCCGGAAGGCGATGCTAGATCTGTTCCAGACGATCGACGACCCCGACTTGGTCTCCACGTACCGCCGTCGCCTGGCCTCTGCCCTCTTCTGATCGAGACGGGATCAGGCCCGGTCGAGCCGGGAGTCGACCAGCCGCACCTCCTCCGGCGACAGAGGCCCCTTTTCGGCCGCGGCGAGGCATTCGGCCAGCTCCTGGCGGTTCTTGACGCCTAGGACGACGGTGTCGACGCCATCGATGGCGAGTGCGTACCGATGGGCCAGAGCCGCCGTCGATTCACCCAACTCTGCGGCGAGTGCCCGCAACGGCGCCGCTCGCGGGTGATCGACCATGGACGGGTGGTCGTCGTCCACAGGCCGGTCGATCGTGTCGGTGAACGCGCCCGCCTGTACAGCCCGGATACCCATGATCGCAGTGCCCTTTTCCTCGACCCGGCGGATCATCTCCCGGCGGTCGAAGTCCTCGTCGCTCCAAGCCATGTCTCCCGGGGCGTCGAGGACGTTGGCGATCATCTGGGCGACCTGAGGCCGAGGCGACTGGTCGAAGACGACCTCGAGGACCCCCGGGAACTGAACCGCCGTGATCCCCCAGGCACCAACCCGCCCCCTTGCCACGAGGTCGTCGAGGGCAGACCGCAATTCCTCGAGGTAGAGGGCGAGTCCCACGGGCCAGCCGGACCGTTCGGGGTCCTGTACGGGGGTGATCTGGCTGTGCAGGAGGAACACGTCCACGAAGTCCAGACGGAGGCGATCGAGGCTCTCGTCGAGTCCCTCTTCGAGAACCCGAGCGACGTTGCCCTGGTCCTCGTTGCGGACATGTCGCTTCGTGAGCACCCGCATCCCTTCGGGCAGGCGACCATCGAGAGCCTCCCCCACCACGCTCTCTGCTTCCCCGTCGCCGTAGGTGGGGGCGACGTCGATCAGTGTGACGCCCGAATCCACCGCCTCGCGCACCGTGGCCACCGATTCCTGACGGCTGGTGGCACCCCACACCTGGCCGATGCCGCCGCCACCGAGCGTCAGGGCGCTCACCGGCCACAGGCTGCCGAACATCCGCGTCTCCATCTGGATCCCCTCCCCTCGCCGTCTCAGCGTCTCTCGATCAACTGCGCCTGGTTGATGTGGCCGAATCGGCCCTTGAGGTCGTACACGGCACTCTCGTTGACACCGATACCCGTCGACACCTGATCGACCCACGATCGCATGCCCACCCATTCGCCATCCGGCAGCCTGTGCAAGTACAGGGTCGTGTCCGGGTTCACGTAGAGCCAGCGCTTCGGGTCGAGAGCCTGAGAGTTGCCATTCGACAGGTCGGACATGATCGCCGCCCGCTGGAACGGTGTCACCGTCTCGCCTTCCACCAGGTCCACTTTCAGGCGGAACCACGACTCCCCCACCACGGGACGGACGAACGAGTCTTCCGAGCTGCGGATCTCGATGGCGTCTGTGTGGAACCGCAGCAGGGTCTCGTCTCCCCCGAAGAAGCTCCGCAGGTCGAGCAAGGGCAAGTCCTCAGGGTGACGTTCGGTCGGAAGTGGATCCTCTCCCCGTGTGCCCCGCAGTTCGTCGCCGCCTTGTTCGGCCACCCTGATCTTCAGAGCCGTCGCTCGCCCGAGCTCGCGATCATCGTGGAACAACCGCGCCTCGACGACCTGGATCCGGCGGCCGTCCCGGATCACTTCCGTCTCGATTCGAAGCGGCGCCAGTGGCACTTCGCGGAACAAGTCGATGGTGAACCGCACGACCTGCATCGGGCCGGCCGTCGGGACCCTTTCGATCGCCCGGGCCATGATCCCCGCCGGTGGACTGCCGTGCTGAGCCTCGTCGGACCAGCCCCCTCGGGTCAGCTCTGAGGGGATCAGGGCGTCACCGTCGACGACGAACAGACTTCGGATCATCGTCGGATCTTAAGTGGACGGAACCGGCGTCTCGGTACCTCTCTGGGCGCCGTACCATTCGGGGCATGTTCGGCCCGTTGAACGGCGTGCGTACGGCCCTCGTGATCGGTGCTGCCCTGGCAGCCCTGGTGGCGGCGATACTCGGATACTGGTCTGTCACGGTGGTCCTCGCTGTCGCCATCGCCATCCACGGCCTGGGATGGCTCTACCTGTACCGGCGGCACCAGCAGGAGCTCAGAGGCCAATGAACCGAGCCGTGGCCGCGGCGATGCGGTCAGCGGCAGCCCGAGTCTCGCTCTCCTGCAGGGCGATGTCACCTTCGGCGGACCCAGGCAGATCCACGTAGATCTTCAGCTTCGGCTCGGTACCGGAAGGGCGGACGAGGACTCGCCCTCCTCCCTCCAGCGTCATCTCCACGAGGTCCGTGGCGGGCAGCCAACGCGGCCGCTCCTCCGCTCCGACCCGGAAGTCTCTGACGGACACCACCTTCCGCCCATCCAGTTCGGATGGTGTCCTTTCGCCGAGAAGCTCCATGGCGCCGGCTATCTCGGCGAGGCCCTCGGTTCCCGGTCGCACCAGGCTGAGTTGAGTGGAGACCCACAGCCCCGCACGCTCGTACAGGTCCGCCATCCGGTCGATGACCGTCTGACCCTCGTCTCGGAGCGTGGCCGCCAGGTCGAGGAAGACGAGGCCGGCGGACAGCCCGTCCTTGTCGCGCACATGACCGCCAACGGTGTAGCCCAGCGCCTCTTCGTAACCGAACACGAAGGTCCCGACGCCTTTGGCCTCCAGTTCGAGGGCGGCATTGGCGATCCACTTGAAACCCGTCAGCGTCTGGTCGAAGTGGGCCCGGTACAACTCGGCGACGGACTGGAGCATGGGTGACGAGACGATCGAGTTGATGACCATCGGCCTATCGCCGCCGGACCAGTTCTGGAGGAGGTAGTCGGCGAGGAGCACGCCGATCTGGTTGCCGGTCAGCGCTCTCCACCCTCCCGCTCCGTCCGGGACGGCCACCGCCAGCCGGTCGGCGTCCGGGTCGTTGGCGAGCACTAGATCGGCGCCGATCCGGGTGCCGAGTTTCTCCACGAGGTCCATCGCCCCCGGTTCCTCTGGGTTGGGGAAGGACACCGTGGGAAACCGGCCGTCGGGATCACGCTGCTCGGCCACCGCTTCGACGTTTGGGTAGCCGGCGTCGGTCACGAGCCGCTGGAATGTCGCCCAGCCGACTCCGTGGATCGGCGTGTAGGCGACTGTGATCGACGACCCCTCGCGGCGCGGGCGAACGGCGTCGACGTCTCGGCGATAGGCGTCGTAGATCTCCTCGAAGTCGAGCCGTCGGGCCGGGCTGTCAGGGCCCAGGGGGTGTTCGATCCGAGGCACGTCCCTGGCCGGGCCGATCCGGTCGATTGCTTCGGAGATGGCGGTGTCGACCGGAGGGATGATCTGGGCCCCGTTGCTGTCGTAAACCTTGTAGCCGTTGTCGGCCGGCGGGTTGTGGCTGGCAGTGATGACCACCGCAGCCGCCGCCCCGGTCTTTCGGGCCGTGTAGGCGACGATGGGGGTCGGCACCGGGTGCGGGAAGTAGCTGACGTCGATTCCGGCGGCCACCAGCACACCTACGGTGTCCTCGGCGAACTGGGGCGACGACGAGCGGGCATCGAATCCGACCACGACGTGGCCCGAGCGCTCCCTCTTCAGGAAGTCCGCCAGCCCGGCGGTAGTGCGGATGACTACCGCCCGGTTCATGCGGTTGGATCCCGCTTGCACCGCTCCACGGATGCCCGCGGTGCCGAACCGGAGGACGCCGCCCATCCTCTCGGTCAGCTCAGCCCAGTCCTCCGCCTCGAGCAGGGCCTCGAGCTCCTGGCGGGTGGACGGATCTGGGTCGGCGTCGATCCATTCGCGGGTCCGTTGCGCCAATTCGTTGTGGTCCAGCATCGTTGTCCACGGTATCGCGACCGGAGCCCCTCAGGAGCGCCGGTCGCGGTATCGTCCCCGCCATGCGCCTGACGAGTCCCAACTTCGCAGATGGTGAACGCATACCTCCCGAATGCGCCTTCGCGGTTCCCGATCCTGAGGCGCACATCGCGTTCTCGGACAACCGCAACCCCGGCCTGGAATGGGACGATGTGCCCGAGGGCACCCGGTCGTTCGCGCTCCTCTGCACCGACCGCGACGTGCCGTCGGTGCCCGACGACGTCAACCAGGAGGGCAGGGTGGTTCCCGCCGATCTCCCCCGGGTCGAGTTCGTCCACTGGGTCCTGGTGGACATCCCGGCGGACGTCCGGAAGATCGAAGAGGGTGCCTTCTCACGTGGCGGCGTGGTCGCTCGCGGCAAGGAGGGTCGTCACGACGGCCCCCGTGAAGGTGTGAACGACTACACGGGCTGGTTCGCCGGTGACCCGGACATGGAGGGCACCTATCGCGGATACGACGGCCCCTGTCCTCCATGGAACGACAGCATCGTCCACCACTACACGTTCACGTTGTTTGCGCTCGATGTGGAGTCCTTGCCGGTGAGTGGAAACTTCACCGCCGCCGACGTGAGGCAGGCGATGGAGGGCCACATCCTGGCCGAGGCTTCGCTCACGGGCACCTACTCGCTGAACCCGGACGTGGCCTGACGCCTAGCCGGCGTATTCGGAGCGCTGCCAGCGCCACATGTCGGCGCACATGTCCTCGATACTGAGCTTGGCGCGCCATCCGAGTTCGCGTTCCGCTTTGTCGACCGCCGCCCACGTCTCGGCAACGTCCCCGGGCCGGCGTCCCACGATCTCGTACGGGACGGTGACACCGGTGGCCGTCTCGAAGGCCTTGATGAGCTCCAGAACCGAGGTCCCCCGGCCCGTCCCGAGGTTGTAGACGAGGAAGGCGCCCGGCTCTCCCATCGACTCGAGCGCCGCCACGTGGCCTTCGGCGAGATCCACGACGTGCACGAAATCTCGCACTCCGGTTCCGTCGACTGTCGGGTAGTCGTCTCCGTAGACCGGCAGCCGATCGAGCTTGCCGGCGGCCACCTGGGCGATGTACGGCATGAGGTTGTTGGGTATCCCCGCCGGATCCTCACCGATGAGTCCGCTCGGATGGGCGCCCACGGGGTTGAAGTAACGGAGCAGGGCGACACACCACCGGTTGTCGGCCGTGTGGAGGTCGGTCATCACCTGCTCCATCATCACCTTCGTCCACCCATACGGGTTGGTCGCCTGCCCGACGGGTGATTCCTCTGTGACTGGAACGGTTTCGGGATCGCCGTAGACCGTCGCCGACGAGGAGAAGACGATGCGGCGGACGTCGTGCTCGTCCATGACCCGGAGCAGGTTGATGGTGCCGGTGACGTTGTTGTCGTAGTACTCGAGAGGCTTCTCCACCGACTCCCCGACCGCTTTCAGGGCAGCACAGTGGATCACGGCGTCGAACTGTCCATCCGAGAACACCTCGCTCAGACCTTTGGTGTCGCGGACATCGACCTCGTACACGTGGGGGTCCTGGCCGGAGATCCGCCCGATCCTCTCCGGCACATCGGGTTTGGCGTTGACGAAGTTGTCGACGATCACCGGCTCGTGACCGGCCTCGGCTAGTGCCACACATACGTGGCTGCCGACGAAGCCGGCGCCACCGGTAACCATCACACGCATCGGAGAGATGCTACGACTCGAGGGAGGGTATCTGGACGTTCTCGACCGCCGGCACGGTGAGGCGGAACGTGGCCCACCCGTCTTCGTACACGTAGTCGAGGTCGCCACCCATCAACCGCGCCAGACGCCTCGCGACCGCCAGGCCCAAACCGACCGACCCCTGCTTGACCGGCACGTCGGCGGCCCGCTCGTACGGCTCGAAGATCCGCTCCACATCGCCGGGCGGCACGCCGTCGCCATCGTCACGCACCACGACCCGCACCCAGCCGTTGTCCTGGTTGACCCCGACCCGGACGTTGGCGCCGCCGTGCCGTTCGGCGTTGCTGAGCAGGTTCCGGACGATCTGGCGGAATCTCTGCGGGTCTACCCAGGCAGCGATCTTCTCTTTCGGAAGCTCCCATTGGGTCTTAGCCGTGTAGACGGCCGACAGATCGGCCAGTTGGGCGACGACATCGACGTTCTGGGGCACCACCGCCACCTCACCGACATCTGAGCGGACCGCGACGAGCAGGTCTTCGACGAGCGCTGTCATCTCTGCGGCCTGGTGGGCGATGAGCGTGATCAGATCGTGACGTTCCTGCTCGCCGAACTCCTGGTAACTGTCCCGCAGCTCCTCCGCCAGCCCGACGATCCCGGTGAGGGGGTTCCGGAGCTCGTGGGAGACGGTGGCGACGAACACGTCCTTTGCGGTGATCAGCTCCTCCAGCCGCCGCTGGGTTTCCTTCACCTGCGTGAGGTCACGGGCAATGGTCGCCACGTACGCCTGGCCATCGCGACCTTCATGGCCAGTGACAACGGCCCACAGGGGCGTCGGACGCCCACGGGTGTCCTCGATCGTCACTTCGCCCGACCAGCCTCGGGATGTGAGGAGGGAACGGGCCCAAGCGCCGTCGATGCTCGGAAACAGCCTGGAGAAGTGAGGCCGCCCCTGGACGTCCTCTTTCGACAGCCCGAGGAAGCTGCGAGCGGCGCCGTTGGCATAACGCAATCGCTCGGTGTCGTCGAAGACGACGACCAGGTCGGTGGTCGATTCCAGGACTCCCGAGAGGATCGACGAGGACAGCGAGGCCGACACCTCGGCAGTGATGTCGATCAGGACGCCTTCGTAGTAGCGGACCGTCCCATCGTCGTTGTATACCGCCCGGGCGGTGTCTCTGACCCAGACGATCGAGCCGTCGCGGCGACGCAATCGAGCCTCGAAGTCGCGTGAGATGCCCTTTTCTTCTACCTCTCGCCGCCACTCGAGGCGCCGTTCCGGGTCGGCGTAGGCGAGGATGGCTGCACGATCACTCGCGAGCAACTCCTCGGGGCTGTCGTACCCGAGAAGGTCGGCGGTCGCCTGGTTGGCTGCGAGGACCCTCCCGTCGGCGGACGAACGGTAGAGGGCAACGGGGAGGCGCTGAAACAGATCGTTCAACTCTCCGCTGGGCGTTGACACGGGCATTCCTCCCTCATATCGGCATACAGCCGTGCATTTCTGAACCCTACGCTGGACCAATTTCTCGGACGCCCTCAGGCAAAACCTCCGCAAACGTTGAGGTCGCCAGGCGCTCGTATCGGTCGGCGTCGACTACGACGACGGGCAGTACCCAGCCGTACAACTCCCTCGCCACAACCGCCCCCAGCACGATCACTGGATCCCGGCTGCGCAACACTACCGCGGCCGGAGCCGTCCGTGCTCGGATCATCTCGGCTATCACCGACGAAGTCGAAGAAGATCCCCGGGCATGGGGCAGGACCAGCACCTTGCCGGTCACGGACTGTCCCGCCTGGGGATGGTGCGAATCGATGATCGTTCCGCTGGTGATGTCCACCCCACCCCAGAAGGACAGCGGCTCGTCCAGATAGAGGACTGGGCCCTGGGCATGCCCGGCCACGAGGGTCACCATGTCGTTACCGCCCGGCCTGCCACGGCGCTCTCCACGCAGTCGGCAATCGATGCGAACACGACCCGCACGCCCAGGTTGGCCGGTGCGTAGTACGCCCACTTGGCCGAATCTGTCATCACGACTTCGACCCCGTGGTCCAGGATCGGCGTGATGTATGTGCACGTGTCCGTGACGATCCGGGCCCCACAGGACGCCAGGGCCTCAGCCTCGCCGAACGCGTCGAGCACAGAGCGGCTGGTGTTGACGTACAGCGGTATCGCACACCGTCGCCCGCCGAGCAGCTCGGCGAGCCTTTCCAGTTGGTGGACTGAGTAGTGGGGTGTGCCAACGGACACGGCGTCCACTCTGTCCTCGCCGCCGGCGCCGAGCTCCCGCCGAGCCTCCTCGATCATCTCCCGGGTCACGGTCACGGTCTCCATGCCCGCCAACTCGGAGAAGCGCGGAGCTTCCGGGGTGATCCCGACGGCGTGGAACATCGCCACCGCTCCTGACGAGGCCGCGGCTGCCCCGAGAGCCTTGAGGTGGTCTTCGTCAGTGGTCGCAGGCAGTCCGGTGATGGCGGCCACCCGAGTGTCGGCGATCTGGCCCAGGACATGGCCGAGCAGCGGGTAGAGAGCTTCGTTGGCGGCCATGTCGGCGCTCAACTCGTCGGCGCGCACGACCAAAGTGGGCCGGCGGCCCGCGTCGAGGTGGAGCCCGACCGCCGGTGCCCTCCCCGTGACGGCAGCGCAGATGTCCAGGAAATCGCCGTAGCGCTCGGTCCGGGCTCCCAGCACCGAGTTGGCGAAGACGATGGCGTTGGACTCTCCCCATGCCACCTGCTCGCCCAACCTGGGGCGCTCGGGGAGCTGATAAGGCGCACAGGTCCAGGTGGGCCGACACCCCAGGGCGACGTAGGCGTCCATCAACTCCCTGGCATCATCAGCCGTCGCCCGATCCAGGCGGACCAGCTCCGGATGGAGCAAGTCGAGGGAGGCGACGTTGAGGCTGGTCGGGACCTTGACGCGAGCTCCGCCGGTGACCAGAGCCCGGGCGAAGTCGAGACCGGCTGGACCGTGATAGAGGCAGCCGTCGACATGGGCCGAAGTGATGTCGAGGAGCCGCTCGGCGCCCATCGCCTCGGCGGTCGCGACCAGGACACGCATAGCGAGAGCGACACCTTCGCCCTCCTCCCCCGCCAGCATCGACTGGTCGTCGGCAGTGAGTTGGAGGGCCATCGCTGGGTCAGAATCCGAAGTCCAGTTGGTCCCCCGGCCTCCGATAACGCTCGAGCCCGTTCCACACGAGGTGATCCATGAAGACCCAGCTACGGCGGTGCACGGAACTCGGGCCCCATGCCTGCAGCGCCGCCTTGTGGACCGGACACGGATAGCCCTTGTTGGCTTCGAAGTTGTAGAACGGGAACTCGGGCGCGAGTTCGCGCATGATGCGGTCTCTGGTGACCTTGGCGAGCACCGATGCTGCCGCCACCGACAGGGAGAGCTGGTCTCCCCGGATGATCCGCTGGGCCCCGCCGACGAAATCCCAGTTCCCGTCGACGAGGATGGCGTCGGGAGCGAGCCCCAATCCTTCGATCGCCCGGCGGGCGGCCAGCCGCTGGGCCTCCGACATGCCCAGTTCGTCGCATTCCTCCGGGCTGGCGTGGCCAACTGCCCAGGCGCGAACCCAACCCGCCACGCGCTCGAAGAGGGCTTCGCGTTCGGTCTCGGTGAGCAGCTTCGAGTCGCGCACCTTGTAGACCCTCCGGTCGAGAGGGATCACCGCCGCCCCCACCGATATCGGTCCGGCCCAGGCGCCCCGGCCGACTTCATCGACACCGACCACCACGTCCGCCCCCGCTTCCCACAGCGCGCGTTCGTAGGTCAGGCCCGGCGCTTTGCGGCGGATCGCCTCGCGTAGCTTGGGGACGGTCACCGGCCACAGGGTAGAGAACGAATCTCGACAGGGTGGTAACCGTTCAGTTGAGGCGGGAGTCGATGGGGTGTGTCGACCAGATGGCGGCTCTCCCTCCTTCACGCCGCAGGAGCTTCCGCCATAGATCCTTGGGAAAGGGTCCGAGGATGTCCTCGGCCGGAGCATCCGTGACGAGCCAGGCACCTTCGGCGACCTCGCCCTCCAACTGGCCTGGCCCCCATCCGGACTGCCCCACGAACAGCCTGGCGCGCACGGAGGACTCCGGCGGTGTCATGTCGGTGGCGAGTTCCACCTTGCCACCCGAATCGATGAGCACCACGCCGCTGTCTTGGGCCACGGGGCCGCCCCAGAAGACCATGGGAGGGGCTGCCAGCACCGAGCGCCACTCGGGGAGGTGAGCGACAGTGGGCTCGTCCGTGGGACGGTTGAGGATCACTCCGGCCGCTCCCTCCTCCGGGTCGTGAGCGTAGATGTAGACGACTGTGTGGATGAAGTTCGGATCCCTGATCAGAGGCGTAGCAATCAGCAGTCGACCACTGAATGACATCATCCAATAGTCGCATACCATTGCGACCCGATGCTCCGGGTCCTCACGTCCAACCTCTACAACGGTGGTGCCGACCCGTCCGCCTATGGCCGCCTCCTCGACCACATCGACCCCGACGTCGTAGCCGCCCAGGAACTGTCTGCCGACCTGGCCGAAGTCATCGGATCGAGGTATGACCACGGGCTCCTCGCTCCCGCCGACGATTACAAGGGAATGGGCCTCGTATCGCGCCACCCGATCGACGTGGAACGCGTGCACCTCCCCCACCGCGACGCTCTGGTCGGCTCCAACGGTGTCACGATCTGGTGCGTCCACCTCGCCAACCCGATCGACCGCCCGCCTCCGATCCGCCAGCGGCGGGCACAAGTAGGGCAGATCCTCGACAGGATCACTTCCAGCGCAGGGCCGACCTTGCTGGTCGGTGATCTCAATGCCACGCCGATTTGGCCCGCCTACCGACGCTTCCGCGCCCATCTGGACGACGGAGTGGCGGACTGGGCGCGTCGCAACGGGCGCCGGCCCAGCCGCACGTGGGGGCTACGCACCTGGTGGCCGCCCGTGCTCCGGATCGATCATGCTTTCGTCCGCGACCTGGTCGTCCTCAACACGTTCACCGTGCGTGTGCCCGGGTCGGATCACCGGGCATTGGTCGTCGACGTCGCCTGACCTCCGGTTCCGAGTCGGTTCCCGATCCATTCGGCGACTTCGGCGAGGAACTCTGGGCCCTCCGGTTCGTTGAAGATCTCGTGCCGGAGGCCCGGGTAGAGCCGTCGCTCCACACACGGAACACGTTCCAGGTCGGCGCTCGCCGAAGGAGGGACGATCGTGTCGTCGCCGCCGTGGAGAACCAGGGTCGGCACCTCCAGGCGGTCGATCGCCGCCCTGGTGCGGTCCATGGCGGCGAACAGCTGGTGTCCCATCCGGGCAGTGGCCGACGTGTAGACCAGAGGATCGGAGAAATACGCCTCCCCCACAGCCGGATCCCTCGACAGCTGCTCTCCTTTCAAAGCGTTGGGGACCGGAAGTATCGGGACCACTCGGGCCAAAACCGGCGCCAGCTTGTGCTGCCACGGAGCCCCTCCTCTCAAGGCGGGCGCAGACAGCACGAGCAGGTCCGGCCGGGGGCGTTCGGCGAGGGTGTACTCCAGGGCGATGAGCCCGCCCATCGAGTGGCCGAGCAGGACGACCGGCCGGCCCATAGCCCTTGCTTCCTCCAGCTGCCTTTCAACCTGGTCCAGGTACAGAGTCCAATCGGCGACGTCCCCCCGGCGCCCCCCGGTGGCCCCGCAGCCAACGAGGTCCATCGCCCGGACCGAGAAGCCGGCGTCGGCCAGGATCCCGCCGGTGCGCTCGTAGCGGCCGCTGTGCTCGGCGATGCCATGCACGATGACGACCTCGGCGAGGGGCTCCCCGTCCGGGCTCCACGTCCTGACGAGCTGGGTGCCGACTGTCGGGTGGGGCACGGGGGCGGCAACGCTGGGGCGAACCATGGGGGGACTCTATCCCGTGATGGCTTGCGACAGCGCCTCGACGATACGGTGGTGGTCCTCCGCCGTCTGGTCCTCGCCGACGGACAGGATCACTGCGCCGCCGATTCCGCGAAGCGGCCGCAGCCCGACGATCCCAGCCTCGGCACAGCGCTCCGCCAGCCACGATGCCTCCCGCGGAGTGATGATCGGGATCGAACGGGCGAAGGGGCGGGCGACGATCGAGACCCCCGGGATCTGGGTCAGACGGTTGGCGAGGCGAGCCGCCGAGCGCATCAGCTCGGCACCGGATCGCCCGAAATCCTCCGCAGTGATCGGGCGATGGGCGCGGTCCACGAAGCGCATCACCTCGTCGGGAAGCGGGAGTTCGGCGATCACCGCCGGGTCGCATTCGACGATGCAAGGGACGTTCGGGAACCGGCTCTCCACCACCCCCCACCGGTTGGGCTGCGCAACGACCACCGGCGGCCGAAAAGGCCCGATCCAGAAGGTGTGACCGCCGACGACGAGCCGATCATCACTGGGCAGGTCGGGCCACAGGTCGGGATCGATGCCCTCCGAGACGTCGATCTTCACCGATGGAACGGCGGGGATGCCACTCGGGCCGGAACCCAGCGGCCTCGGATCTCGACCTCGGCGTGCTCCCCCACTTCCACCGGCGGCGACATGTAGGCGAAGGCGATTCCCGTGTCGAGGATGGGGCTGATGTTGCCGGATGTCACCGCCCCGGTCGACGTTCCGCAGCGCACCGCGTACCCGTGGCGAGGGATGCCTCGGTCCTCCATCACCAGGCCGACCAGTCGGCGGGGCGGACCGCTTGCCCGTTGCATCTCCAAAGCGGCTTTGCCGGGGAAATCGTGATCCCAGTCGACCGCGAAGTCGAGGCCGGCTTCGAGAGGAGTAGTCGTCTCGTCGAGGTCGGAGCCCCAGAGTGCCAGTCCGGCTTCGAGTCTCAGCGTGTCACGGGCACCGAGGCCACAGGGAGTGGCGCCTCCCTCCACCAGTCGTTCCAGGGCCACGCTCGCCTCCTCGTTGGGCAGGCACACCTCTCCGCCCGGTTCACCCGTGTACCCGGTTCCGGCCATACGGACACCGTCGACCTCCAGCGTCCGGAAGCGACCCGGCGCCTGGCCGAACACCTCCTCCAGCAACCTGGGTGCTTCAGGGCCCTGCACCGCCAGGAGCGAGGTCGAAGGACGCAGGTCCTCTGTTTCGGCACCATGTGAAACCAGGACGTCCCGCACCCGGTCCGCGTTGGCGGCGTTGGGCATCACCCAGTACCGCTCTTCGTCCCATCGCCACACGACGATGTCGTCGATGATGCCGCCCTCGTCGTTGAGCAGCATCGTGTAGTGGGTCCGCCCCGGCTCGTACCTGGCGGCGTCGTTCGTGAACAAGCCGCGCAACACCTCCGTGGCATTGGGCCCCTTCACCTCTATACGCCCGAGGTGAGAGACGTCGAAGACCCCGACGCCGTGGCGGACGCTCCGGTGCTCCTCGAGAACCGACTCGTATTGCACCGGCATCTCCCAGCCACCGAAGTCGACGAAACGGGCGCCGAGACGAACGTGGAGATCGTGCAGGGGTGACCGAGTCATCCGGCGCTGGAGCCGCGATCCTCGAGACGGGTGACGACCGGCTTTCCGGGCATGCGGGTAGGAGGCGGAAGCTCCTGGAGATGGTCGGGATCCTCGAGCCCGTATTTCACGACCAACTGGATGTAGTCCCTTTGGTAGAGGACCTTGCAGCGGATGTCTGGATAGAGCTCACGCAGAAGACGGACCTTGCGGTTCTTCTTCGTGACCAGCTTCTGGCTCATCGTCGTGATCTCGATGAACAGGTCCTCTTCGGGCAGGTAGAAGTCGGGCGTGAAGAACTGGCGCGGATTGCCGTCGCGGTCCCAGGCAATCGGGAACGAGCGGGGCTCGTACTCCCACGGGATCCCGTAGAAGTCCAGGAGTAGTGCGAACTGCCGTTCGCTGTTGTGAGCGAACTCGACCTCTTCGGCTCGGGGTCGTTCTTCCGTGGTCAGTTGGCCCCTGCCTGGGCGCTCGGAACAGCCGGCTCTGCCGGTTCGCGCTCCTCCGGGAACAATTCGTGGATGGCGCCCGCCACCTCGTCTTGGACGGGCCCGACGGCGATCCCGAACACGCCTTGGCCGCGCCGCAGGACGTCCATGACCTCGTCGGCGCTGGTGGCGGCGTAGATGGTGCGCCCATCGGAGAGAAGCGTCACATCGGTCAGCGGCTTGTCGCTGGCGAGCTGCTGCTTGAGGATCTCGACCGCCGAGCGGATCTTCTTGAGCGACATCCCGGCATCGAGCAGCTGCTTGATGACCTTGAGCTGGACGACATCGGTGAAGGAATAGAGACGCTGTGAGCCCGAGCCGGACGCCTGACGGAGGGAGGGCTCGAGCAAGCCGGTCCGCGCCCAGTAGTCGAGTTGGCGGTAGGTGATGCCGACGAGGTTGCACACCTGAGGAGCGCGGTAGCCGAACTCTTCCGCCTCGACCTTGTTGCTCGCTGTCGCTTGATTGTCCGACATCTCTCTCCTCTGCAGCGGCGGCCCGCC
>Ga0207873_1001000_pt1 | contig 28825 bp, 28 predicted proteins | sample BGWIniCompost_FD_187373 | JGI IMG/M metagenome (GOLD analysis project Ga0207873, IMG submission 187373) | Cellulose adapted compost microbial communities from Newby Island Compost Facility, Milpitas, CA, USA - BGW Initial Compost (SPAdes)... ...
GAGCGCACCGAACGCACCCGGCTCCTCGCCGCGCGCGCGCAGCTTGCGCTCGCCGCGCCGCTCCGCGATCAGTTCCGCGCGGTGCGTCTCGTCGCGCCGCTCGAGCGCAATCTCGCGCTCAAGCGCGACCGGATGGAGCGCGCGCTCGAGGCGTACGGGAAGGCGGCGGACTACGGCTTCGCCGAGGTCACGACCGCGGCGACGTACGAGATCGCCGAGCTCTACCACGCGCTCGGCAAGGACCTGCTCGACTCGGAGCGGCCGGCGGAGCTCGCGCCGGACGAGCTCGAGCAATACGAGATCCTGCTCGAGGAGCAGGCGTTCCCGTTCGAGGAGCAGGCGATCGAGGTGCACGAGCTGAACGCCGCGCGAACGGCCGAAGGCATCTACGACGAGTGGGTGCGGAAGAGCCTCGACGCGCTCGCGGAGCTCGTGCCCGCGCGTTACGCGAAGTCGGAGATAGGAGAGTCCTTTGTCAGCGCGATACGTTGAGCTCTTGCCCGCGCTCGCGGCGGCGTTCCTGCTTTCGGGCTGCGCGGCCGGGCCCGCGAGGGCGCCGGAGCCGGAACGGCCCGTCGCCCGAGCGGACTCGCGCGCCGTGCGTAACGCGGATGGCGATCGCGCGAACGTGCCCGAAGGCGCGCTCGCGGCGCATACGGCGGCGATCGACGCGATGCGCCGCGGCGACGACGCGGCCGCGCTCGCCGAGCTCGAGCGATTGATCGCGTCGTATCCGGAGTTGCCGGGGCCTTACGTCAATCTCGCGATCGTGCATCGCCGCGCGGGACGCGACGACGATGCGCTCGCGTCGCTCGAGCGCGCGCTCGCGCTCGATCCGGGGCACCCGGAGGCGAACAACGAGCTCGGCATTCTGCTCCGCGAGCGCGGCGAGTTCGACGCCGCGGAGGCGGCCTATCGGCGCGCGCTCGAGCGGCGCCCGGACTATGCGCTCGCGCTCTACAACCTCGGCGTGCTGCTCGACGTCTACCTGCGTCGGCCGGCCGAGGCGCTCGAATGCTACGAGGCGTATCTCGCCGCGATACCCGAGCCCGACGAGCGGGTCTCGCGGTGGATCGTCGATCTGCGCCGCCGCATCGGCGCGGAAGATGCCGCGGCGCGAGTCGCGAGGGGAGAGTGACGATGACGATGAAATACGCGGGGCTGGTTCTTCTCGCCGCGGGCATCGTCGGTGCGCCGGCCGTGCACGCGCAGTCGGGCGACGACGAACGCCCGTCTTCGGCCGATGCCGAACGGGCGCCGGCACCGGCCGCGGCCGGTGCCCGTCCGGCCAGGAATACCCTCGATCTGGGAACCACGTCGATTACCGGCAACCGCGAATTGCCTAAGGTGCTCTACATCGTGCCGTGGAAGCGGTCGGACCTGGCCGATCTCGTCGGCCGTCCGGTGAACACGCTGCTCGACGAGGTGCTCGCGCCGATCGACCCGGACGAGTTCGAGCGCCATCTCGACTACTACGGCTTGCTTTATGCCGACGGGGCGTCCGCGCAGGGTGCGCCGCGGCGTGCTGATACCGAGGAGGAGTGACCATGGTGGACGTCTATACCGCCGTCGTGAAGTTCTTCGACGACGGAGGCGTGTTCATGTACCCGATCGTCGTCGTGTTCGGTCTCGGCGTCGCGATCGCGATCGAGCGCTGGATCTATCTGACGAGGACGACGGCGAGCAACAAGGCGGTCTGGAACAAGGTCATGCCGTACCTTCGCACCGGCAACATCGCGGGCGCGCTCCAGGTCACGAGCAAGTCGAAGGCGGCGATCGCGCAGATCATGACCTATGGGCTCAATCGCGTGCGCTCGGCGCGGCGGCGCGAGGACGTCGAGCAGGCGATGGAGGAAAGCCTGATGGAGATCATGCCGCGCCTCGAGAAGCGCACGCATTATCTCGCGACGTTCGCGAACATCGCGACGCTCTTGGGGCTCCTCGGCACGATCATCGGCCTGATCAGCGCGTTCACCGCGGTCTCGAACGCGAATCCGGCGGAGAAGGCGGACCTGCTGTCCGCGAGCATCTCGGTGGCGATGAACACGACCGCCTTCGGCCTGATCGTCGCGATCCCGCTGTTGCTGTTGCACACGCTGCTGCAGACGAAGACGACCGAGATCGTCGACAGCCTCGAGATGGCCGCCGTGAAGTTCCTGAACTCGGTCATGGAGCGGGCGACGGCGCCCACGTCTGCGCCCGCGTCGGCGGACTGACACCATGGCGCTTCGACGTCGGCGCGAACGGCGCCGTCATCAGGAAGTCGCGGAGATGAACATCACCGCGTTCATGAACCTGATGGTCGTGCTCGTGCCGTTCCTGCTGATCACCGCGGTGTTCTCGCGCGTGTCGATCCTCGAGCTGAACCTGCCGGCCGCGAGCAGCGAAGCGGAGACGCCGCCGGAGGAGCCGACGCTCGCGCTCGAGATCACGGTGCGCGAGTCGGTGATCGAGGTCGGCGACCGCAACGCCGGCGTGCTCAGGCGATTCGAGACGAAGGACGGCGAGCACGATCTCGACGCGCTCGCGGAGTTCCTCGTCGACGTCAAGCGCCGTTTCCCGGACAAGCTCGATGCGACGCTGCTGCTCGAGCCCGAGATTCCGTACGAGCTGATCGTGGCGGTGATGGATCGCGTGCGAGCGGCCGAGCGCTACGACGAGAACGCGCGGCGCACGGTCGAGGTCGAGCTCTTCCCCGAGATCGCGATCGGCGACGCGACGCTCGCCGCGGCGCAGAGGTAGGCGAGGGAGGATCGCGATGCGCTTCCGAAACCGCGCCGCGAGAATGAAACGGCACCACGCGCGCCGCAAGCACGTCGTGGCGCTCAATCTCGTATCGCTGATGGATATCTTCACGATCCTCGTGTTCTTCCTGCTCGTGAACTCGGGCGACGTCGAGCAGCTTTCGTCGCCGCGCGACGTCGAGCTCCCCGAATCGACCGCGAGCACGCCGCCGCGCGAGAACGTCATCGTGCTCGTCACCGAGGACGAGGTGCTCGTTCAGGGCCGGGCCGTCGCGCGCGTCGACGACATTCTCGCCGACGACGCGCTCGTGATTCCGTCGCTGAAGGCCGCGCTGGACGCGCTGACCGAGCGCTCGCTTCGACAGGAGACTCGCGACGACATCGAGAACCGCGAGGTCACGATCATGGGCGACAAGGAGCTGCCGTATCGCTTGCTGAAGAAGATCATGGCGACGTGCACGGAAGCCAACTACGGCCGGCTGTCGCTCGCGGTGCTGCAGAAAGTCTCGGACGGCGCGGTGGCGGCCGCGCGGAGCGAATAGCGCGGAAGGGGAGGACCGATGGCTCACGCCACCGTGCTTTATCGCGTATACGAGCTGCCTTGGACGACGGAAGCCGAGCAGGAGCGGAATTTCCGCAAGCTGCTCGCGATCACGGTCGCGGCCTTTCTCGCCGTCGCTATGCTGCTCTCGGTGCTGCCGGTTCCCGAGCCCGAGCCGGGCGCCGTCGAGGAGATTCCGCCGCGTTTCGCGCGACTCGTGCTCGAGCGGCCCGAGCCTCCGCCGCCTCCGCCTCCCGTCGAGCGGCGCGAGCCGGAGCCGCCCCCGGAGCCGGAGCCGGTGCGCGAGCCCGAGCGCGTCGTCGAGCAACGCACCGTGACGCCCGAGCCCGCCGCGGTCGAGACGCCGGAGCCTCCGCCCGTCGACCGGACCCTCGAGGCCCGCGAGCGTGCGCGCGTCGCCGGCGTCCTGCCGTTCGCCGAGCAATTGTCCGCGCTGCGCGACAACGAGGCGCTCGGTCGCCTCGACGCGCCGCAGGTGGCCTCGAGCTCGGCCGGGGCGGAGGCCGGACCTGCGGTCGCCGAGCGAGCGTTGATCACGTCCCTTGCCGGCCGGGGCAGCGGGGGCATCAATACCGCGGCGCTGAGCCGCGATACCGGCGGCGGAGGGCTCGCGGGCCGCGCGACGACACAGGTCGAGAGCCCGGTCGCGGCGCTCGGGGGTGGGGGCGGCGAAGAAGTCTCGGCCGCAGGCGGCGGCGAGCGTCCCGCGCGGAGCCGCGAGGAGATCGAGCGCGTCTTCGATCGAAACAAGGGTGCGATCTATGCGCTCTACAACCGTGCGCTCCGCGAGAACCCGACGTTGCAGGGCAAGCTCGTGCTGCGCCTGACGATCGCGCCGGACGGGCGCGTCACGCATTGCGAGGTCGTCTCGTCCGAGCTCGGTGATCCGGAGCTCGAGCAAAAGCTCGTGCAGCGCGTGATGCTGTTCCAGTTCGAGCCGAAAGACGTCGAGCCGATCACGACGACGAAGCCGATCGATTTCTTCCCCGGCTGAGGCCGCCCTCGCGGGCGTAACCGTCCGCCGGCGACGAGACGGCGGCCAAGCGCGCGCGGATAGGGGATAATGCCCGGCATGCCGCACAGTAGCCTCCCGATCCTCGAGCTCGAGGACTTCGCGATCGAGCTCGCGCATACCGCCGGCGGCATCGCGCGGGCGCATTTTCGTAAGTCGTTCACGATCGAGAACAAGGGCGCGTCCCGTTTCGATCCGGTGACGAACGCCGACAAAGCGATCGAGCGCGTGCTGCGCCAGGCGATCGCCGAGCGCTACCCGGACCACGGCATCGTCGGCGAAGAGGAAGAAGCGCAGAGCGGAAGCTCGCCCTATCGCTGGTATATCGATCCGATCGACGGCACGCGCGCGTTCATGACCGGCTCGCCGCTGTGGGGGACGCTCGTCGGCGTGACGCGCGACGACGCGCCGCTGTTCGGCCTGATGTGCCAACCGGTGCTCGAGGAGGTTTTCCTCGGCTCGGAGGGCGGGAGCTGGCTGATCCGGCCGGACGGGCGCGAAAGGCTCAAGGCGCGCCGTTGCACCGCGCTCGAGGACGCGGTGCTCGCGACGACCTCGCCCGAGCTTTTCGATTCGCCGTCGCGCGCGGCGTTCGAGTCGCTCGCGGCGCGTTGCCTCATGACCCGTTACGGCGGCGATTGCTACAACTACGCGATGCTCGCCGCGGGCTTCATCGACCTCGTCGTCGAATGGGGGCTCAAGGCCTACGACATCGTGCCGCTGATCCCGATCCTCGAAGGCGCGGGCGCGGTCGTGACCGGCTGGCACGGCCGGTCGGCGGTCGCGGGCGGCGCGATCGTCGCGGCCGCGACGCCCGAGCTGCACGCGGCCGCGCTCGGCGTGCTCGGCGCCGATCGAAAGACCGGCACGTAACGGTTCTCCGTCGAGCGCTCGGTCGCTACGTCCGCCACCTGAGCCACGCGCCGATCAGGCGCTTCGCGACCGGCGAGAGCCGCGTCCGCCGATAGCGTTCCGCGGTATATCGCAAGAACTCCGACAGCGTCGGATACGGCAGCACGGCGTCGCCGATCGCGCTCAAGCCGAGTCGTCGCGTCATCGCGATCGCGATCGGCGCCACGAGCTCCGACGCGCCGCGCGCGACGATCGTCGCGCCGATGATCCGGTCGGTGCCGGCGTCGGTCAGGATTTCGACGAAGCCGGAGCTCCCTTGAAGGCGGCCGCGGTCGAGCTCGTCGAGGCTCGACGTGTAGCGGTCGAACGCGACGCGACTGCGCTCGAGCTCGCTCGCGAGCGGGCCGATCTGCGCGACCTCGGGATCCGTGTAGGTGCAGCGCGGGATGACGAGCCGCTCGGTCGTCGCCGTCGGCGCGAACAAGGCGTTCCGCACCACGATCCGAGCGTGCGCGTCGGCGTTGTGAGCGAGCTCGACGGCCGAGCAGACGTCGCCCGCGGCATAGATCCTCGGATTCGTCGTGCGCAGATAACGATCGACCACGATACGGCCGGCCGCGTCGAGCTCGACGCCGACGGCGGCGAGATTGAGCTCGTCCGTCGTCGGTTGCCGTCCCGCGGAGACGAAAAGCTCGTCCGCTACGACGTGCAGCCGCTCGCCGGCCGTATCGACGTCGAGCGTGATGCTCGCGCCGCGCCGCTCGACGCCCGACACGTCGACGCCGAGCAGGATCGAGACCCCCGCGTCGCGCAGCGCGGCGGCGATCGTCTCGCTCGCGCGCGGATCCTCGTCGGGCAGCACGCGCTCCGCACGCTCGATCAGCACGACCTCGACGCCCAAGCGCGCGAAAGCTTGCGCGATCTCGCAGCCGATCGACGCCGCCCCGAGAATCGCGAGCCGCTTCGGGGGCCGTTTCAGCTCGAAGAGCGTCTCGTGCGTCAGCGGTCGGCTTTCCGCGAGCCCGCGAATCGGCGGGAGCACCGGATGAGAGCCGGTCGCGATGACCGTCCGGCGGGTCGCGAGCCGCGCGGAGCCGACTTGAACGAGATCGTCATCGACGAATTTCGCCGAGCCGTGGAACACGTCGATGCCGGCCGCGGCGAGACGCTCCACGGATGCGCGCGCCGCGATCGCCGCGCGCACGCGACGCAGCCGCTCGAACGCGTCGTCGAAGGCGAGTGACGAATCGCGGCTCAGCTCGAGCAGCGCTTTCGACGGCACGCAGACACTCACGTAGTCGCCGCCCATGGCGTGTCGCTCGGCGAGCGCGACGCTTGCGCCGAGGCTTGCGGCGCGCGTCGCCGCCGCGAGCCCCGCGGGGCCGCCGCCGATCACGACGAGATGGTACCGCTCGCGCGGCACGGGTTGGCGGTAGTCGGCAGGCAGAACGAGCCGGCGCCATTCGGCATCGTGCTCGCTCCCGGGATAGCCTCCGGACGACGAAGCGCCCGGCACATCAGCCGCCATCGCGCGATTCGGCGTCGAGATGCGCGGCGAGCATTCTGTTCGCTCGGCGCGTGATGAAGAGCGTGAGCACGACGGTCAGCGCGAAGCCGGCGAGGAGAAGCCAGATGTGTCCCGGCATGCGTGCGAGGCCCGACGTCAGCTGCGTGAGATCCTTCGCGAGCGTGCCGACATACACGTAGGCGAAAGTCACCGGCAGCATTCCGATCCACGTCGCGAAAAAGTAGTCCCTGAAGCGAACCGCGGTGAGCCCGAAGCCGTAGTTCAGCAGGTTGAATGGGAAGAACGGCGACAGCCGCGTGAGCAACACGATCACGAAACCCTCGTGTCGCGTCGCGGATTCGAGCGCGCGGAATTTCGGCAAGCGGGCGACGCGTTTCGAAACCCAGTCCCGGGCGAAGAAGCGCCCGACGAGGAACGCGGCCGCGGCGCCCAGTGCGCCGCCGGCCGACACGAGCGCGATGCCGACCCAGAGCCCGAACACGAACCCGGCCGCGAGCGTGAGGATCGACGACGGGAAGACGAGCACTGCGCCGACGATGTAAGCGACGACGAACGCGACTTCCGCGGCGCCCGGATGGGCCCTGATCCACGTGATGCCGTCCGCGAGCCATTCGGTCACCGGCGATGTCGCGATGACGATCAGCAGGGCGAGCAGCGTGCCGGCGAGGATCAGAGGCTTTACGTGATGCGTCATCGTCGGCGTTCGATTCCCGCACGGTCGAAGGGCCGGCGCTGCGCCGCTGGCCGGGAAGTCCCGCTATTCTACGTCGATCCAGGCGACCGTGTTCGCGGCGCGCCGCTCCCCGGCGGGGCACGGCCGTCGTGCGCGGGTCGGCGTTCGGCCGGCGGTTGCAGGCCAGACGGCGTCGTGGAATTTTCTCTCGCTCGATGATCGAGGACCCGGCACGAGACGCGATCCGCCGCGCGGCGCAGCTGATTCGAGCCGCCGACGCGCTGCTCGTGACCGCGGGCGCGGGGCTCGGGGTCGATTCCGGCTTACCCGACTTCCGCGGCCCGCGCGGCTTCTGGCGCGCCTACCCGCCGCTCGAGAGGCTCGGACTGTCGTTCGAGGAGATGGCGCAGCCGCGTTGGTTCGACACGGATCCGCGGCTCGCATGGGCCTTCTACGGCCATCGCCTGCGGCTCTACCGGCAGACCCGGCCGCACGCGGGGTACGCGATCCTGAAGGGCTGGTGCGACCGGATGCCCTTGGGCGGCTTCGTGCTGACGTCGAATGTCGACGGGCATTTCTTCGCCGCGGGCTTTCCCGCGGAGCGCGTCGTCGAGCAGCACGGCAGCATCCACCGGCTGCAATGCGCGGCGCCTTGCCGCGACGAGATCTGGCCCGCCCCGGCGCGGGATCTCGAGATCGACATGGAATCTTTTCGCGCGGCGGGCGAGCTGCCCCGCTGCGAAGCGTGCGGCGCGCTCGCGAGGCCGAACATCCTGATGTTCGCCGACGACCGGTGGATCCCGGACGTCACGCGCGCACAGCGCGAGCGGTTCGTCGAGTGGCTCGGCACGGTGCGCGGGCGGCGGCTCGTCATCGTCGAGTGCGGCGCCGGCACGGCGGTCGCGACGATCCGTCATGCCGGCGAACGGCTCGCCGAGCAGCTCGATGCGACGCTCGTGCGGATCAACCCGGAAGCGCGCGTGGAGCCTGAGGGGATCATCGCGGTGCCGATGCGAGCGCTCGACGCGCTCACGCGGATCGAGCGGAGGGTTCGCGAATGCGAGCCCAGTTGATCCCCGCCTCCTACGCCGGCGCGTGACCGAGCGGTCGCGCTGCGAACGCCAAAGCGGGTGCGGTGCGATAGGCCTTCGCGGGAGCGTCGCGCGCCAGGGACGGCGCGCGACGCAGCGTCACATGGATGTGCTCGAGCGGTCCCGCGAAGGCCTATCGCACCGCGCCCGCGTCCCCGCCGTGCGTAGAACGGCGGTCCTGCGAAGGCAGATGCGCAACGCTCGTTTCGTCGGTCAGATTCGTAAGCCGCCGTCGATCTCGAGCACGCGGCCGTTCATGTAGTCGTTCTCGAGCAGGAATATCGCCGCATGAGCGATTTCCTCGGGCTCGCCGAGCCGCCCGGCCGGAATGCCGGCGGCGATCTTCTCGAGAATGTCCGAGGGCATCGTCGCGACCATTTCCGTGGCGACGAACCCCGGGGCGATCGCGTTCACGCGGATCGAGTGCTTCGCGAGCTCCTTCGCCCAGACGACCGTGAGCGCCCCGACGCCGGCCTTCGCCGCCGAGTAGTTGCTCTGCCCGACGTTACCCTCCCGCGAGAGGCTCGAGATGTTGAGGATGCAGCCACCGTTGCCGAGCCGGATCATCTGCGCCGCCGCTTCGCGTCCGCAGAGGAAAACGCCGGTCAGATTCACGTCGATCACGGCCTGCCAGTCGGCAAGCGGCATCTTCTCGAGCGGCCTTCCTTCCTTCGCCTTGACGAGCAGCGCGTCGCGCAGGATGCCGGCGTTCGCGATCGAAGCGTCGAGCCGCTCGAAATCCTCGACGACGCGCTCGTAGAGATCCACGACCTCGTCCTCGACCGAGACGTTCGCGGCGTACGCGCGCGCCGCCACGCCGAGCTCCGCGCAGGTCTTGCGCACCGGCTCGATCGCGTCCACGTCGAGATCCACGAGCGCGAGATCGGCGCCGCGCGCGGCGAGCGCTCGGGCCATCGCGGCGCCCAAGCCTCTCGCGGCTCCGGTGATCAGAACGGTTCTCCCCGCAAGGTCCATCGTTCGGTGCTCCTCCGTCCTTCGCCGGCTCGTCCGGAGAGCTTAGCAGGCCCGAATGATGCTATGCTCGCCGGCCCCGAGTCCCGCGCTGACTCCGATGCCGCGCATGCAAGGCGTGCCGATGAGCTTGTCGAGATATTTCGATCGAATCGCGATCGCGCTGTCGGCGATCTGTATCGTCCACTGTCTCGCGATTCCGTTGCTCGTCGCGCTCGTGCCGATCGCGGCGATCGGCTTCGGCGGGGCGCATTTCCACGCGCTGATGCTGTGGCTCGTCGTCCCGGTCAGCGTCGTAGGCTTCGCGCTCGGCATACGCGTGCATCGGCGCTTCGACATCGTCGCGATCGGGGTCGCGGCGCTGTTCGCGCTCACGCTCGCCGGCACGTACGGGCACGATCACTGGCCCGCCGCGGAGACGTTCGTCAGCATCGCGGCGAGCCTCGTGCTCGCCGCCGCGCACTGGATCAACTTCCGCGAAGTCCGGCGGCTGCATCGGCACGGGGACTGACGGGTCCCGCCGACGCGATCGCGCCGCGCTCGAGGACGAGGCGGTGCGTGTACCGCTCCGTATCGACGTCGACGTGCGACGCGCAGACGATCTGCGTCCCTTCCGCCGCGTACGCGTCGAGCCGGGCTGCGACGAGCTCGATGCGCGTGTCGTCTAGCCCTTCCCACGGCTCGTCGAGCAACAGCACGCGCGGCCGCCGCACGAGCGCGCGCGCGAGCAGCACGCGACGGAACTGACCGTACGAAAGCTCCGTTTGCAGCCGGCCGGCGAGGGGCACGAGATCGAGCTCTTCGAGGAGCGCGTCGACGCGTGCGCGCTCGTCGGCCGTGAGCCCGCGGACGAGCCCGATGCTCTGGTCGAGCCCGGACGCGACCGCGTCCCGGACCGTGGTGCGGTAGCGGTAGCTCGCCTGGAGCTCGGGCGAGACCCACGCGATTTCGCGGCGCAGCTCGCGGAGGCTCCGCGGGGAGCCCAGCGCCGGCCAGTCGATCGAGCCGCCGAGCGCCGGCCGCAGCTGGCCGTGCAGGAGCCGCAGGAACGTGCTCTTGCCGGAGCCGTTCTGGCCTTGCACCAGCCAGTGCTCGCCCGCGCGAAGTTGCCAGTCGATGCCGCGGAGCACGCGGCGGTCCCCGAGCCAGACGTCGGCCCGGCGGATCTCGATCAGCGGCTTCTCGGCCCCGGGGGGAGCACCCGCAGCCCACGGCCGCCGCGCGGCGCGGGCCGAGGGCGACCGCAGGCTCTCGGCCGTCGGGGCGAGAGGACCCTGCTCGGCGATGCGCCCGGCCTCGATCCGCGCGACGTGGGTCACGATGTCCGGCAGGTCGCCGAGAGAATGGGCCGCGACGACGACCTGAGCGCGGGACGCCGCGCGACGGATCGCATCGCCGACCGCGCGCCTCGCGTCGGCGTCGAGGCCCGCGAGCGGCTCGTCGAGCAACAGCACGACGGGATCGAAGGCCAGCGCGCGGGCGATCAGCACGCGGCGCTGCTCGCCGCGCGAAAGCTCGAGGAACGGACGGGCCTCGAGATGCGCGGCGCCGCATTCGGCGAGGAGCGAGCTCGCGCGGGCGCGTTCGCTCGGCGTCGCGACGAGCCTCGGCACGTCCGTGCGCTTGACGCCCGTGAGCACGACGTCGATCGCGGCGAAGTTCCACTCGCGGCGGGTATAGAGGTCCTGTAGCTCCGGACCCACGAGCGTAATGCGTCGTCTGGCCTCGATCGCGTCGCGCTCGGGACCGCTGCCGAAATCGTAGCGGCGGCGGCCGCGATCCGGCGCAGGCCAGCGCGTGCCCGCGACGAGCGCCAGAAAAGTCGATTTGCCGCTGCCGTTCTCGCCGACGATGCCCCAGTGCTCGCCGGGCAAGAGCCGCCAATCGATGCCGCGCAGCACCGGCGTTCCATCGACGTCGACGTCGGTGTTTTCAAGCGCTATCAATGCTCTCGGGGCGTCGTCCATGCGCGCGTCGGGCTACGGGGTCAAGGGCGCCGTACCTTAGCACCTTCGAACCGCGGAGTGCATCGACGGCGCGGCACGGCGATAATCGGCCGCGTTCGTTGCGGGATCATGCCGCCTGGGAGGGCGGCCAGCGGATGCGCCGAATCGAGAACCTGGATGAGCGCTATCGGCAAGAGAGTGGCACGCTGTTCATCACCGGGCTGCAGGCGATCGTTCGCCTGCTGCTGACGCAGCGCTACCTCGATCGGCGCGCCGGCCTGTCGACCGCCGGCTTCGTCTCCGGCTACCGCGGGTCGCCGCTCGGCGGGCTCGACCGTGAGCTGTGGCGGGCGCAGAAGTATCTCGATGCGGCCGATATCCGCTTCCAGCCGGGGCTGAACGAGGATCTCGCGGCGACGTCGATCTGGGGCTCGCAGCAGACGGGCCTCTTCCCCGGCGCGCGCTACGACGGCGTGTTCGGGCTGTGGTACGGCAAAGGGCCCGGCGTCGACCGCTCCGGCGACGCGTTGAAGCACGGTAACGCTGCGGGCACGGCGAGGTACGGCGGCGTGCTCGTCGCGGCCGGCGACGACCACGTGTGCAAGTCGTCGTCGCTGCCGCACCAGAGCGAGTTCGCGTTCATCGACGCGATGATACCGGTGCTGAATCCATCCGATATACAGGAGATCATCGATCTCGGGCTGCTCGGATTCGAGCTCTCGCGGTTCTCGGGCTGCTGGATCGGATTGAAGATCGCGCAGGAGATCGCCGACGCGACCGAGGTCGTGACGCTCGCACCGGACGAGCTCTCGATCGTTCGGCCGGAGATCGACATGCCGCCGGGCGGCCTCAACATTCGCTGGCCGGATTCGCCGAACGACCAGGAGACGCGGCTCAAGCGCTACAAGCTTCCGGCCGCGGTCGCGTTCGCGCGCGCGAACGGCCTGAACCGGTTCGTGATCGACCCGCCGCGGCCGCGCCTCGGCATCGTGACGACCGGCAAGGCCCATCTCGACGTGATGCAGGCCCTCGAGGACCTCGGCATCGACAGGCGCGCCGCTGCGGATCTCGGCATCCGGCTCTTGAAGATCGGCATGAGCTGGCCGCTCGAGCCCGAGATCGTGCGCGAGCTCGCGGGCAGCGTCGAGGAGATCCTCGTCGTCGAGGAGAAGCGCGCGCTCGTCGAGAGCCAGATCAAGGAGCTGCTCTACAACCTGCCGGCGTCGAGGCGGCCGCTGGTCGTCGGCAAGGAAGACGAGCGCGGCGCGCCGCTCTTGCCGTCCACCGGCGAGCTCCAGCCGGCCGCGATCGCGCGCGTGCTCGCGGCGCGCCTCGCGCGCTTCCATTCGAGCGCGCGCGTCGAGGAGCGGCTCCGCTTTCTCGACGAGCAGGACGCGTCGATCGCGTCGCTCGCGACCCAGGCACGGCGTTTGCCGCATTTTTGCTCGGGCTGCCCGCACAACACGTCCACCGTCGTGCCCGACGGCAGCGTCGCGCTCGGCGGCATCGGCTGCCACTACATGGCGATGTGGATGGACCGCAGCACGGTCACGTTCACGCACATGGGCGGGGAGGGCGCGACGTGGATCGGGCTCGCTCCGTTCACGGACATGCCGCACGTCTTCCAGAACCTGGGCGACGGCACGTACGCGCACTCCGGGATCCTCGCGATCCGCGCGGCCGTCGCGGCGGGCGTGAACATCACTTACAAGATCCTCTTCAACGACGCGGTCGCGATGACCGGCGGGCAGCCGGTCGAAGGCGGGCTCACGGTCGCGAAGATCGCGCATCAGCTCGTCGCCGAAGGGGTCGACCCGGTGGTCGTCGTCACCGACGACGTCGGCCGTTACGCGAACGGCGGCGGGCTTCCGCGCGGCGTCGCGGTCTACGACCGGAAGCGGCTCGACCGCGTGCAGCGCGAGCTTCGCGAGCGCGGCGGCGTATCCGCGCTGATCTACGACCAGCCCTGCGCAGCGGAGCTGCACCGCAAGCGGAAGAGGGGACTCGCGCCGACGCCGTCGCGAGTGCTCGTGATCAACGAGCTGGTCTGCGAAGGCTGCGGCGACTGCAACGTGCAGTCCAACTGTCTCTCGGTGATGCCATACGAGACGGACTTCGGCAGAAAGCGGCGCATCAACCAATCGTCGTGCAATCGCGACTTCAGCTGTCTGAAAGGCTTCTGCCCGAGCTTCGTGTCGCTCGACGGCGCGCGCCGCAATCCGCCGATGCCGCTCGCCGCCGAAACCGTGCCGAATCTGCCGGAGCCTACGCGCGCGCCGATCGCGCGTGCGTACAACATTCTGATCGCCGGTATCGGCGGCACCGGCGTCGTGACCGCGAGCGGGCTCCTCGGTCTTGCGGCGCATCTCGAGGGCAAGCATGTCCGCCAGCTCGACCAGACGGGGCTCGCGCAGCGTTTCGGCGCGGTCCTTTCGCACGTGCGTATCACCGCGGCGAAGGACGACGCGGCGACGCTGCGAATTCCGGCCGGGCAGGTCGATCTGCTGATCGGCGCGGATCTCGTCGTCGCCGGCGGACCGGAAGCGCTCGCATTGCTCTCTCCCGAGCGCTCGGCGGTGATCGTGAACACCCATCACGAGATGCCGCCGAGCTTCGTTCGCGACCCGGATTTTCGCGTGCCGGAAGAGCAGGTGCTCGACGCGCTCGCGCGCCGTAGTCGCGAGGGCGCGCTATCGACGCTCGACGCGACGCGGCTCGCGTCGGCGCTCTTGGGCGACAGCGTCGCGGCGAACGTCTTCATGCTCGGATTCGCGTTCCAGCGCGGCACGCTGCCGGTCGGCGGCGAGGCGCTCTACCGCGCGCTCGAGCTCTACGGCGTGAACGTCGAGCAGAACAAGCTCGCGTTCGACTGGGGACGCTTCACGGCGCACGATCCCGCGGCCGTCGAAGCGCTCATTGCCGGCGACTCGCCGGCGACGCGGCCGAGCGCGACGCTCGCCGAGGCGATCGAAAGGCGCGTCGAGTTCCTCGTCGAGTATCAGGACCGCGCCTATGCGGACCGCTATCGTCGCCGCGTCGAGCGCATCGAGGCGCTCGAGCGGCGCGTTCGGCCCGGCAGCGGCGCGCTGACGGACGCCGTCGCCCGGGCCTATTTCAAGCTGCTCGCGTACAAGGACGAGTACGAGGTCGCGAGGCTCCACACGCGACCCGAGTTTCTCGCGGGCCTCAGGCGTAGTTTCGGCGAGGACTTCAAGCTCAGATTCCATCTTTCGCCGCCGCTCTTCGCGCGGATCGATCCCGATACCGGGCGGCCGAGGAAGTACGAGCTCGGCGGCTGGATGCTCGGGGTGCTCAAAGTCCTCGCGCGGCTGAAGCGTCTGCGGGGCACGCGCTTGGACCCGTTCGGCTACTCGCGCGAGAGGCGCATGGAGCGCCGGCTGATTCGCGAGTACGAGGAATTTCTCGACGAGCTCGAGCGCGGGCTCGACGATTCGAGATTCGATCTCGCCGTCGAGATTGCATCGCTTCCGCAACAAGTGCGCGGCTTCGGACCGGTCAAGGAGCGAGCGGTGGCGCGCTACGACGAGGCGCGGCAAATGCTGCTCGCGCGCTTTCGCGGAGGGGCACGGGAAGGCGCCGCCGAGATACGGCGGGCGAGCGCCGCGTGAGCCGGGCCGCTCGCGCCGGGTCGGCGAAGCCGTGCGACGTCAGCGGCGGCGGGCCGCCTCGGCGGCGGTCGCGCAGCGGATGCAGCGGTCCGCGAACGGGTGCACCTTGAGGCGCGCGAGCGGAATCTCCTGGCCGCAATCGACGCAGATTCCGTAGGTATTTTTCTCGATCTGATCGAGCGCCTTCGCGATCTTCGTGAGCTCCAGGCGAGTCTCGTTACCGAGCGCGTCGATGACCTCGGCGTTCTCGAGCTCTTGCGCCTGCTCCTGCGAGTCGGCGCTGCGTCCGGAGCGCAGGTTCTCCTTCAGTTTCTCGAGCCGAATCGACAGTTCCTTTTGCTTGGCCAAAAGAATTTCGCGAATCTCGGCATAAGGATCCATCGTCGGCGGTCTCCTTCGGCTGTCGTCCCTCACGCCCCGGCTGCACTCGGTCAAAGCGCGAGAGCATGGCGGCGTGACGGCATTCGGCGGCTGCTTGCGGTTCGCGTCTCGACCCGTCAGGATGCGACGGTATCCGCAGTCTTCGATGCCATGCTGGACCTCAAGCATAGCTCCTCCGGCGACGTTACCCAACCGGGCCCGCGCGTCGCACGGCGAGCCGTCGGGAAGCGGCAGTGCTGAAGGTCCCGACGGTGCTCGTCGTCACCGGCCGCAGCGACCGATCCGAGGCGAGCCTGCTCGTCGCGCTCCACCGCGCGGGTCTGTGCCTGACCGTTCTAGGACGCGCCGACTCGGCGTATAGGGAGCGCTTCGAGCACGCCGGCATCGACCACGTGCCGTTGATGCTGCTCGGCGGCCGGGATCGCTCCGGGATCGAGGTCATTCGATGGCACCTCGACGCATTGCGGCCGGCGATTCTGCACCTCGTCGGCCGCGACGCGATCGCGAACGGTCTTCGCGCCGCGAAAGGCCGTAAGAGCAAGATCGTCTTGCAAAGGAGAGTCATTGGCGATGCCGCCGCGATCGGCTTCTTCGACTGGGCAGCCTTCGTTCGTCCGGGCGTCGACCGCGTCGTCTGCGGCGCGGAAACGGTTCGGCGGGCGATGCTCGAGCGCGGCTTCGGCCCGTTCAGGGTCCCGGCGGAAAAGCTCGTGACGATCTACGCGGGCCACGAGCTCGACTGGTACCGAGCGGAACCGCTCGATCTCGCCGTCGTCGGCGTGCCGGGCGACGCGTTCGTCGTCGCGGCGATCGCCGATTCGCGGCCGGAGCTCACGGTCGCGTGGCTCGCGCGCGCGGCGGAGCACCTTCCGGCCGGCTTGCCGATCCACTTTCTCTTGCTCGGACGCGGAGTGAGCCGACCCGCGACGTTGCGGCTCGTGCGTCGTTCCCCGTATCGCGACCGCTTTCACGTTCTCGGGTTTCGCGAGGACGCCTCGAGGATTCTGGCGGCGAGCGACGCGATGGTGCGCCGCGCCGGCCGCGCGGAAGGCGTGCCGCGGTCTACGGTCGAGGCGATGGTCTACCGGACCGTTCCGATCGTCAGCCGAGACAGCGGCAGCGCGGAGCTGGTCGAGCACGAGCGCTCGGGGCTGGTCGTGCCGGGGGGCGACGGGCGAGCGCTCGCCGACGCGCTGCTGCGGCTCTATCGCGACCGCACCTTCTGCGCCGAGCTCGGACGGAACGCGCGCCGACGCATCGCGAGCGTCTTCACCGTCGAGAAATCCGCCGCGCAGGTCGAGCGGATGTACCGAGAGCTCATTTCCGGTCCTTGAGCCGCTTGAACGACGCGAGGTGACGCAGCGCCTCGCGGGTGTCGCCGCGCTGCTCGAGCAGCCGGGCGAGATTGAAGTGGGCTTCGGGCACAGGTGGATCGCATTCGAGCGCACGACGGTACTCGCTCATCGCGCCGTCGATATCGCCGACGTCCTCGAGGACGACGCCGAGGTTGAAGTGCGCGATGCCGTGCCCGGGCTCGAGCTCGAGCGCCTCGCGGTACAACGCCTCGGCCTCGGCGAGGGCGCGAGCCGCATGACGCATCCGCCCGAGATTGATCCGCGAATCGACGTGACGCTTGTCGACGCGGAACGCGTTGCGGTACGCGGCCTCGGCGTCGAGCGTCGCGCCGACGCTCTCGAGCGCGACGCCGAGCTCGAACCAGTCGTCGGCCGACTTCGCGAGCCGCGACGCGAGCGCGACCGAGCGGCGCTCGGCGAGCGAGACGCGCTCGGCGCGCGGCTCGCTGGAGAAGTCGAACAGCGTCTGCCCGGACTCGGGATTCCAAGTGGTATTGCTCGCGGTCACGAGCACTTCCCGGCCTTCGACACGCATCTTGATCGAGGACAGCGGCCGCCCGCCGAGCTGACGGCGGAGCGCGCGCATGACCCGCCAGACGCGGCGAGGGTGCTCGTGCCCGTTCAAGAGCCCCTGCGCCTGGCGCAGCATCACGATGTCCTGGAACGAGAAACGCAGTCGGCCGCGCTCGTCCCGAGCGGGCTCTGGAATGACGGAACGGGCGAGCGTGCGCACCCTCGCGGGGGCCACGCCGAGGAGCTCCGCGACTTCACGCGTCGAGTACGCCTTCATCGGCGAATGGTCCTTGGCCGGTCGGACCGATGGAGTGCCGGGGATTGTAGCGCAACTGCGCGAGCGCAGCGGGGGAGCGTCAAGGATCGATCAGGCCGTGACGAATCGCGATCAGCGTGAGCTCGGACTGATTTACGACGCCGAGCTTCTGCTTCACGTTGTAAAGATGCGTCCCGACCGTCGACGTGGAAAGCTTCAGCTCCTCGGCGATGCGCTGGACGGTCGCGCCGCGCGCGAGCCGTAAGAAGACGTCGAATTCCCGCTCGGACAGCCGATCGAGCGGCGACCCGCCGCCCTCGATCTCGTCGAGCGCGAGCTTGCGCGCGACCTCGGCGTCGATGAAGCGCTTGCCGGCGGCGACGGCCGAGATGGCCTCGATCAGGGTCTCCGGCGCGCTGCGCTTCGACAGGAATCCGAGCGCGCCTTCGCGCAGCGCGCGGCGCGCGTGCATCGGATCGTCGTGCGCCGAGAGCGCGAGCACGCGTGCGCGATGGTCTTTGGCGCGGATTCTTTTCAGCGCCTCGAGCCCGCCCATTCCGGGCATCGCGATGTCGAGCAGCACGACGTCCGGACCGAGCTCGTCGTAGAGGCGGCAGGCTTCCTCGCCGGAATCCGCCTCGCCGACCACGCTCATCTCGCGATGCGTCTGCAGCAGAAGGCGAAAGCCCGTGCGCACGACCGCGTGATCGTCGACGAGCAGCACGCTGATCATGCGGCCTCCTTCGCTTGCAACGGGATCTCGGCTGCAAGGCGCACGCCGCGCGGCGAACGGCTCGCGACCTCGAAGCGGCCGTCGAGGCGCTCGACGCGGTCGGCGAGCCCGCGCAGCCCGAAGCGGCCCGGGCGCGCCCAATCCGGCGGCAGTCCGCAGCCGTCGTCCTCGACCGTGACCCGGATCCGATCGCCGTCGGCCGAGACGTCAATCTCGACGGCGCTCGGCCGGGCGTGTCGCAGCGCATTGATGAGTCCTTCCTGCACGACGCGGTAGATCGTCAACGCGACGCTGTGGCCGAGATCGCAATCGATCGAATAACGGGCCGACAGCGCGACCGTGGGACAGCGCCGCTGCCAGTCGCGCACGAGATTCTCGAGCGTCTCGCCGAGGCCGAGCGTGTCGAGGGTCAGCGGCTCGAGCCGCGGGATCAGCCCGTGCATCGCATCGTAGAGCCGTCCGGCCTCGTCGGCGATCAGGCGGGCCGTGTCGCGGGTTTGCTCGGGCGGGCCCTCGGGCTGCGCGGCGATCGCCGCGGCGAGGCTGCGAATCGCGGTGACCGATTGGCCGAGCTCGTCGTGCAGCTCGTGCGCGATCAGCCGGCGCTCTTCCTCGATGCGCTGCTCGATCAGCCGGCCGAGCTCGCGCCGCTCCTCGAGCTTGAGCTCGGCCTCGCGCGCCTTGCGTTCGGCTTTGACCTTGTCCTCGACCGCCTCGGCCATCGCGTTGAACGCATCGCCGATCACCTTCGCCTCGGTGCCTTCGAGCGGCGGCAGGCGGAAGCCGAGCTCGCCGCTTCGAAGCCGCGCGAGCCCGTCGACGATGACCGGGATCGGCTCGAGCGCGCGGCCGACGAACCAGAACGCCGCGCCGTTGACGGCGACGAGCATGATCGCCGCGACGGCGCCGAGCCACACGAACGCGTCCCACGCGTCGAGCACGGCGCGCGACGCGTCGGCCTCGAGCAGCAGCATGCTGCCGTCGGGAAGTTCGAAACGCTGACGAAGCGGCTCGGGGGCGAGGAGCCGGTCGAACCAGCCCGGCGCATCACGCCCGGCCTTCCACGTCGACGGCGGCGAACGATAGAGCTCCTCGCCCGTGGGCGAGAGCAGCGTGATGTCGTGCGCGCGGACTCGACCGAGCTCCTCGAGGAACTCGAGCACCATCTCGGGCCTGCTGCCGCGCCGCTCGAGCGCCGCGAGCTGACCGAGGAGCTGCGCGGCGACGCGGTTCGCGGCCGTGATCTCCTCGCGGATCGACGCGCGAGCGCTCTGCACCTCGGCGATCAGGAGAACGACGACGAACGCGGCCGAGAGGCTCGCGACGACGAGGTTCAAATGCATCCGCAGCGTCATGGCTGGACGAGTGTGCATCAGTCGCGTCGCGCCGGTCACGCCCGGGGTGGGCGGTTCAAGAAAATCATGAGCCGAGAATCATGAAAGGCCGGTTTCGCGGCCGGGCTGCGCTCCGCGATGCTGCTCGAGGCGGAATGGTCCGCCGTGAAACCCAAGGAGCAGCACCATGCGTTGGGAGACACCTCAGGCGGTCGATCTACGGTTCGGCATGGAAATCACGATGTATATCTCGAACCGTTGACGACCTGACGCGCGGCCGCGGCGGTTCCCCCCGGGACGCCGCGGCCGAGCGGCGCTCGACCGATGCGCATCACGGTTCTAGGCTCCGCGGCCGGCGGCGGATTCCCGCAGTGGAACTGTCATTGCCGGAATTGCGCCGGCGTTCGCGACGGTTCGCTCCGCGCGGTGCCGCGCACGCAGTCGTCGGTCGCGGTCAGCGGCCGCCGCGACGATGCGTTCGTGCTCGTGAACGCGTCGCCCGACTTGCGCGCTCAGCTCGCAGCCTACGCTCCGGCGAAGCCGCGGCGCGGACCGCGCGATACGGGCATCGCCGCGATCGTGCTCGTCGACGCGCAGCTCGACCATACCTTGGGCCTGTATCTGCTGCGCGAGTCGAGCGCGCCGTGGCCGGTCTATTGCACCGATCGCGTGTACGAGGACCTGACGCGCGGTCATCCGGTGCTCGAGGTGCTCGAGCACTATTGCGGCACCGAACGTCGGCGGATCGCGCTCGACGGCGAGGCGTTCGAGGTGCCCGGCGCGGACGGCGTCGAATGGCGCGCGCTGCCCGTCTCGAGCAAGCCTCCGCCGTTCTCGCCGAATCGCCGCGCGCCCGAGCCCGGCGACAACATCGCGCTCGTGCTGCGCGACGCGGCCACGGGAAGGTCCGTGCTCTACGCGCCGGGGCTTGCAGAGATCGATTCCCGGATCGAGGCCGAGATGCGCTCGGCCGACTGCGTGCTCGTCGACGGCACGTTCTTCACCGACGACGAGATGATCGGCGTCGGCGTGTCGAGCAAGCGCGCGCGCGATATCGGTCACCTGCCGCAGAGCGGTCCGGGCGGCATGCTCGAGCACCTCGCGGCGCTGCCCGGCACGACGCGGAAGATCCTGATCCACATCAACAACACGAACCCGATCCTCGACGAGCGCTCGGAGGAGCGCGCCGTGCTCGAGCGGCTCGGCGTCGAGGTCGCCTTCGACGGCATGGAGATCGAGCTTTGAGCCAAGCACCCTGGACCCGAGAGGAGTTCGAGCGGCGGCTGCGCGCGCTCGGCGAGCGGTATCACATCCACCATCCGTTCAACGTGATGCTGAACACCGGGCGCGCGACCCGCAAGCAGATCCAGGGATGGGTCGCGAATCGCTACTACTACCAGATCAACATTCCGTTGAAGGACGCGGCGATCCTGTCGAATTGCCCGGACCGAAGCGTGAGAAGGCTCTGGGTGCGGCGGATTCTCGATCACGACGGTTACGGCGAGGACGAGGGCGGCATCGAGTCGTGGCTTCGCCTCGCCGACGCGGTCGGCCTCGACCGAAAGCGCGTGGAGCGCCTCGAGGATCTGTTGCCCGGCGTTCGCTTCGCCGTCGACGCGTACGTGAACTTCGCGCGGCAGGCGCCGTGGCAGGAGGCGGTGTGCTCGTCGCTGACGGAGCTCTTCGCGCCCGAGATCCACCGGCAGCGTCTCAAGGGTTGGCCCGAGTTCTATCCGTGGATCGAGCGCGAGGGCCTTGTCTATTTTCAGAGCCGCATCGGTCTCGCGCGCCGCGACGTCGAGCACGGTCTCGCGATCACGCTCGAGCATTTCTCGAGGACGCGCGAGCTGCAGGAGCGTGCGCTCGAGATCCTGAAATTCAAGCTCGACGTGCTGTGGCAGATGAACGATGCGCTCGCGCAGCGCTACGGGGTGACGGTATGAGCGCAATCTCGCCAACGGCGAAACCGAAGCTCGGTCGGAACTTTCGCCTGCAGTGGGAGCCGGCGCAGCAGGCCCACGTGCTGCTCTATCCGGAAGGCGTTGTGAAGCTCAACGGAAGCGCCGGCGCGATCATGAGCCGCTGCGACGGCACGCGGACGCTCGGCGAGATCGTCGGCGATCTCGAGCGGACGTACGCAACGGCGGGGCTTGCCGCCGACGTCGAAGCGTTCGTCGCGCTCGCCGTCGAGCGGCAATGGCTCGAGGTCGACGAATGAGCGCCGCGACGACCGATCCGCGCGGCGCATCGAAAGCGGCAGGACCGCCGCTGTGGCTCCTCTGCGAGCTGACGTATCGCTGTCCGCTCCACTGCGTGTTCTGCTACAACCCGACGAACATGCCCGACATCGGGCCCGAGCTCGATACGTCGACGTGGATTCGCGTGCTGCACGAGGCGCGCGCGCTCGGCGCGGTGCAGCTCGGGCTTTCCGGCGGCGAGCCGCTCGCGCGCGACGATCTCGAGCAGATCGTCGCGGAGGCGCATCGGCTCGGGTACTACGTCAATCTGATCACGTCCGGGATCGGGCTCACGGAGGAGCGCATCAAGGCGCTCAAGGAGGCCGGGCTCGACCACATCCAGCTCTCGTTCCAGGACTCGACGCGCGAGGTGAACGATTTCCTGAGCAGCACGCGCACGTTCGATTTGAAATCGAAGGTCGCGGCGCTGATCAAGCGGTACGGCTACCCGATGGTCTTGAACGTCGTGCTGCATCGCCTGAACATCGACCACATCGAGGAGATTCTCGAGATGGCCGACCGGCTCGGGGCGGAGTATCTTGAGCTGGCGAATACGCAGTACTACGGCTGGGCATGGAAGAACCGCGACGCATTGCTGCCGAGCCGCGAGCAGCTTACGCGCGCCGAGGAGGCGACGAACCGTTTTCGCGAGCGCATCGGGCAGCGAATGCGGATCTATTTCGTCGTCCCGGACTACTTCGAGAAGCGGCCGAAGCCCTGCATGAACGGCCTCGGCTCGATCTTCCTCACGGTCGCGCCGGACGGCGTCGCGCTGCCGTGCCATTCGGCGCGCATCCTGCCGGGGCTCGCCTTTCCGAACGTCAAGGAGTCGAGCGTCGAGGAGATCTGGTATCGGTCCGACGCGTTCAATCGTTTCCGCGGCGAGGACTGGATGAAGGAGCCGTGCCGGTCGTGCCCCGAGCGGACGCGGGATTTCGGCGGCTGCCGATGCCAGGCGTATCTCATGACCGGCGACGCGACGAACGCCGATCCGGTGTGCGAGCTATCGCCGCATCATCATCTCGTCGTCGAGGCCGTCGAGCGCGCGGAGCGGGCGGTCAACGGCGCCGCGCCGGTGCGCGAGGTGCCGCTCGTCTTCCGCGACCATCGGCGTCGGGCGTGAGCCGCGCCGAGCGGCCTCGCGCCGCGGGCTGACGGGAGAGCGCGATGGACTGGCTCGCGTCGCTGTTTCTCGCCGCGGTGCTCACCCGCGCCGCGTTGCGGCTCTGGCTCGCGACGCGCCAGATCGAGGCCGTGCGGGCGCGAAGGTCCAAGGTGCCGCGCCTTTTCGCCGACGAGATCTCCGTCGCGGACCATGAGACGGCCGCGGATTACACGATCGCGCGGATGCAGATCACGCGGGTCGGCGCGCTCGCCGGCGCGGCGGTCGCGATCGGGCTCACGTTCGGGGGCGGCATCGCGGCCGTCGACGCGTTCTGGCGGGCCGCGTCCCTGACTCAGCCTTGGCTCGGGCTCGCCGTCGTGCTGAGCGTGCTCGGTCTGCTCAAGCTCGTCGAGGTGCCGTTCTCGGTGTGGCGAACGTTCGGGCTCGAGGCGCGCTTCGGCTTCAACCGCACGTCGCCGCGGCTATTCGTCACGGATCTCGCGAAGCGGACGTCGATCGGCGCGGCGATCGCGGCGCCGATCGCGCTCGGCGCGATCGTGCTGCTCGAGCGCGGCGGCGCGTGGTGGTGGATCCCCGCGTGGATCGGATGGCTCACGGTGATGCTCGCTCTCGCGTGGGCGTGGCCGCGGGTGTTCGCGCCGCTCTTCAACCGCTTCACCCGCATCCCGGATACGGCGCTCGAGAAGCGCCTCGAGTCGTTGCTCGAGCGCTGCGGGTTCTCGTCGGACGGCGTCTTCGTGATGGACGGCTCCCGCCGCTCGTCGCACGGCAACGCGTATTTCACGGGATTCGGCCGGAACAAGCGCATCGTGTTTCTCGATACGCTCCTCGAGAAGCTCGAGCCGCCGGAGATCGAGGCGGTGCTCGCGCACGAGCTCGGGCATTTTCGCCTTCATCACGTGCGCCGCCGCCTGCTGCTGTCGGCGTTGTTGTCGCTCGTCGGTCTCGCGGTGCTCGCGTGGCTCGCGCGGCAGCCCGGCTTCTACGCGGCGCTCGGCGTGCCCGTGCCGTCGCCGCACGCGGCGCTCTTGCTCTTCGTCGTCGCCGCGCCCGCGTTCACGTTCTTCGCGACGCCGCTCGTCTCGTGGTGGTCGCGCCGCCACGAGCTCGAGGCGGACGATTTCGCCGTCCAGCACACCGGCGCGGGCCCGCTCGCCCGCGCGCTCGTGAAGCTCTATCGGGACAACGCGGCGAACCTGACGCCCGATCGGCTCTATTCGGCGTTCTACGATACCCACCCGCCGGCGCTCGTCCGCGTGGCACGGCTGCGCGCGATTCCCGTGCCGGGGCAGGGGGACGGCGCGCCGCGCTGATCGAGCCGTCGCCCGGCTGCGCTAGGTCTGCACGCGGACGTCGAAACGCTCGCAGTACCGGCGGAAGCGCGCGAGCTCGGCGTCGCGATCGAGGCCGTATTCCGCGAGCGAGTAGCGGTGCACGCCGTGCTTGTTCTTCGGATTCGCTTCGAGGAAGCGCGTCATCTCGCCGCGCGCTTCGTCGGTCAGCGGCCAGCCGAGGAAATCGTAGATGCGCTCGATCGTCTCGAGCGGCCGGCCCTCGATATCGTCGTACGCGACGTCGAGGAATTGGTCGGCAGGCGCGCGATCCCGCACCGAGAGGAACCGATCGAGCGCGCCGGCCCAGCGGCTCGCCCAGTCGGCGGCGATCTCGGTCGGCTCCGCGCGGTCGCTGAACGCCTTGCGCAGCACCGTAGCGTGGCTCGCCATCGACGCCATGACGCGCAGCGGATCGCGATGCGTCTGGACGATCTTCGCGTCGGGATAGCGCGCGAGCAGCGCGTCGAGCGCGAAGAGATGGCCCGGGGCTTTCAGCACCCAACGTTTGCCGGGGCGGCGAGCGTCGAGATGCTGCAGGAACCGATAATGGAAGTCGTACGCGAGCTTCTGCGAGTCGTGCTCGAACCAGTCCTCGTACGAGCGCACGTCGTGCGTCGTATGGAACTGGATGCTCATGAAGACGTTTGCGGTGATCGCGATGCACTCTTGCGGCAGATCCGGCGCGATCGGATGAATGCGCTTGAACTCGGGCGCGAGCCGGTTCGCCCACTCGAGCCGCGTCGCGGTCCTCGCGCGGAGCTCCGCCTCGGCGGCCGCGTCGTGCGGCCGGCGCGCCGGGAACATGACCTCCCACGTGAGCGGCACGCGGTTCTCGGGGTCCTGGCTCATGAGCCCGTGCAATAGCGTCGTGCCCGTCCGCGGCAAGCCGATGATGAAGACCGGCGCCTTGATCGGCCGAGACTCGATCGACGGGTCCGCGGCGCGCTCGGCCTCGATGTGCAGCAGGTTCTCGAGCAAGCTCACGAGCATCTCGCGCACCGTGATCCGGCCGAGCGTCGTGAGGCGCGCCTCTCCGTGGTAGGCGTCGAGCAAGCGCTCGAGCGGCTCTCGATAGGCCCATGCGCCGAAGTCGGAAAGGCCGGCCCGGCGGCACGCCGCTCGCTCGAGCGACTCGAGCTCGAGTGAAGGACCGTCGATCCCGAGCCGGCGGAGCGCCCGGCCGCCCGTATTCAGCACGCCGACGGCGGCCGCGACACAAGTTTCGGAAAAGCTCATCGGACGGGAGAAGGCTTTGCTACTATTCGAGCGCGGCATTCTCCCTTAGCCGCCCGACGTTAAGCAACGGTAAAGGGAAGACCCATGACTCCCGAACAGCTGCGCGGCTTGATCCGCGACGTGCCCGACTTCCCGAAGCCCGGGATCGTCTTCAAGGACATCACACCGTTGCTGGAGCACCCGCAAGCGTTTCGCTCGACGATCGAACGTCTCGCGGAAGGCGTCGACGGGCTCGGTGCGCAACGCATTCTCGCGATCGAATCCCGGGGCTTCATCTTCGGCGCCGCGCTCGCGCACGAGCTCGGCTTGCCGATGCATCTCGTGAGGAAGCGCGGCAAGCTTCCGCGCGAATCGATCAGCGTCGAGTACACGCTCGAGTACGGCGTCGACCATCTCGAGGTGCACGCGGACGCGATCGTCCCCGGGGAACGGTATCTCGTCGTCGACGATCTGATCGCGACCGGCGGCACCGCGGCCGCGGTCGGCGAGCTCGTGTCTCGGCAGAGCGCCGTCCTCGCGGGTTACGCGTTCGTGATCGAGCTCGCGTTTCTTTCGGGGCGCAAGGCCTTGGGCGACGTTCCGGTCGTCGCGCTGATCGACTTCTGACGGCGGCCGACGCGCGCGGCGCGCGAGCGCGGGCTCAGTACGCGCGCTTCAGGATGAAATCGCTCATCCATTCGAGTCCCGCGCTCGCGGGCCCCAACGACTTGAGCGCACGCATCGCTCGCGCGTGTATCTCGTCCGCGCGCGCTCGCGCGGCGTCCACGCCGAGCACCGTCGGGTAAGTCGACTTCTCGTTGTCGATGTCGCTCGCCGCGCTCTTGCCGAGCGTCGCGGTATCCTGCTCGACCTCGAGCAGATCGTCCCGGATCTGGAAGACGAGCCCGATATCGCTCGCGAAGACGTCGAGCTGCGCGCGCTCGTCGTCGGTGAGCTCGGCGAGCTCGCTCGGCATCATGATCGCGGCGCGGATGAGCCGACCGGTCTTGCGCCGGTGGATGTCCTCGAGCTCGGCTTCGGAGACTCGCCGGCCTTCGGCCGCGAGATCGAGCGCCTGACCGCCGACCATGCCCGCCGGGCCGCTGGCCTCGGCGAGCCAGCGGATCACGCGGACCTGGCGATCGGGACGTGCCGACAGCGCTTCGTCCGTGCACAGCACTTCGAACGCGAGCGCCTGGAGCGCGTCGCCGGTCAGGATCGCGGTCGCCTCGTCGAACGCCCGATGCGTCGTCGGACGGCCGCGGCGCAGGTCGTCGTCGTCCATCGCGGGCAGGTCGTCGTGGACGAGCGAGTACGCGTGGACGAGCTCGACGGCGGCCGCGATCGCGTCGACGCCGGCATCGACGCCGCACAGCTCTGCGCTCGCGTACGCGAGCAGGGGTCTGACGCGCTTCCCGGAGCCGAGCACCGAGTAGCGCATCGCTTCGAGGAGTCTTTGCGGCGTGGTACCGGAAGACAAGATCGTGTCGAGGCGTTCGTCGACCCGCCGCCGATAAGTCTCGACCCGGTCCGCGAACGCCCCCGTGAAGGCTCGTGCTATCATGGCGGGCCATCGTAGCACTGAAACGGCGCTAGCGGCGCAAGCATTTCGTGACAATCGAAACGAGCCCGACCGGCGTCAAATCCTCCGACTTCGAGTATCAGGCGAAGATTCTTCCCGGAGTCTCGCGCACGTTCGCGTTGACGATACCGGTGCTGCCCCCGCGCCTGGCCGAGGTCGTCACGAACGCGTATCTCTTGTGCCGGATCGCCGACACGATCGAGGACGACGTCGGCCTCGACAACGAGCAGAAATCGCATTTCCACGAGCGATTCATCCGCGTCGTGGAAGGCCTCGAGCCCGCGGAGCCGTTCGCGGCGGAGCTCGCGCCGCTGTTATCGAACCGTGTGCTGCCGGCCGAGCGTGACCTCATCGAGAACACCCCGGCCGTCATTCGCGTGACGCACGGCTTCTCGCAGCAAGAGCGCGACGCGCTGACCCGCTGCGTGCGGGTCATGTGCGCGGGCATGCCGGAGTTCGCGCGCAATAGAAGTCTCAAAGGGCTCGACGATCTCGAGGAGATGGCGTCGTACTGCTACTACGTGGCGGGCGTCGTCGGCGAGATGCTGACCGAGCTCTTTCTGTTGCATTGCCCGGAGCTCGAGCGACACCGCGAGCGCATGATGCAGCTCGCCGTCTCGTTCGGTCAGGGATTGCAAATGACCAATATCCTGAAGGATATCTGGGACGATCGCAGCGCGCAGGCCTGCTGGTTGCCGCGCTCGGTTTTCGGCAGCGGCAATTTCAACCTCGAGCGGCTCGAGGACGCGCATCTTTCGCCGAGCTTCAAGGAAGGCCTTTATCATCTGCTCGGGGTCGCGCACGCGCACCTGCGCAATGCGCTCGAGTACACGTGCCTGATCCCGAAGCGCGAGACCGGGATTCGGCGCTTCTGTCTGTGGGCGATCGGGCTGGCGGTGCTGACGCTGCGCAAGATCCATCGCAATCCCGGCTTCCGTTCCGGTGCCGAGGTCAAAGTGTCACGGCGCACGGTCAAGGCGACGGTGTTCACGACGAATCTCACGTTGATGAGCAATCGGGCGATCCGCCTGATCTTCGAGCGCGCGGCCGAAGGCCTGCCGCTCGTGAACCTGGAGCCGTGGCTGCTCGACGGCAGGCGCCTTGCGGGAAGGCTGAATGCTCGCTGAGAGCGGCGGCTTCGCCGCCGCGCCGCGCAGGGTCGCCGTGATCGTCGCCCTCGAGGTCGAGCGCCGCTGCGTGCGCGAGAGCGACGGCGTCGCCGTGCGCGTCTCGGGTCCCGGCAAGGCGCGCGCGACCGCGGCCGCGGAAAGCGCGATCGCGGCCGGCGCCGCGGGGCTCGTGTCGTTCGGGCTCGCGGGCGGCATCGCGCCCGATGCGTCGCCGGGGCGGCTGCTGTTGCCGCGCGCCGTGCTCGTGCCCGACGGCCGCCGATTCGAGGTCGACACGCCGTGGCGCGCGCGGATCGCCGACGCGCTCGGCCGCGGCTTCGATGTCGACGATCGGCCGTTGCTCGCGGCGGACGAAATCGTCGGCACGCCGGAAGCGAAGGCGCGCGCCGCCGAGACCGGGGCCGCGGCCGTCGATCTCGAGTCCGGGGCGCTCGCCGAGGCCGCGTCTCGGGCGGGGCTTCCTTTCGTCGCGCTCCGCGCGGTCGCGGACGGTCCTCGTGACGCGCTGCCGCCGAATATCGCGGACTGGGTCGACGCCGACGGGCGCTCGAGGCTCGCGCCCGTCGTCGGGGCCGCGCTGTCGCCGTCGCGCTGGCACGGACTCGTCACGCTGGCGAGCC
>Ga0207873_1001001_pt1 | contig 28815 bp, 17 predicted proteins | sample BGWIniCompost_FD_187373 | JGI IMG/M metagenome (GOLD analysis project Ga0207873, IMG submission 187373) | Cellulose adapted compost microbial communities from Newby Island Compost Facility, Milpitas, CA, USA - BGW Initial Compost (SPAdes)... ...
CGGTTCAGGGAACGGGCCCTTGCAAAGGAGGCGGTCGTTATGGAAGGAATGGTCCATGCAGCTGAAGACGGCGAGAAAGGTGACGGAACAAAGATGCGACGGCTTGGGCAGGGCAGAAAGTGGCTGATCCGGATCGCCGCGTCGGTGGCCATACTGGGTCTTGCAGGAAGCACCTCCTGGATGCTTTTTAAAAAAAGACCGGTGGTGGTCGGGACGAGCTATGGGCAGATGAAACAGATTAAACTACCTGACAACTCCATCATATACCTGAACGCGAACTCGAGTCTTAGGTATCATAAAAGTATACTGGGTGGCTTCAACAGGGAAGTATGGCTGGAGGGAGAAGCCTTTTTTCAGGTGGAAAAGGAAACGGACCGCTCGGGTCATTACCAAAATTTCCGGGTCCATACCCGGGGCATGGCCGTGGAAGTGCTGGGAACTGCGTTTAATGTAAAAGACCGCAATTCAAACAGCAGCGTTACCCTCCAGAGTGGAAAAGTGCAGGTGAGCATGGACGAAGGGCGATCGGTCACGTTGGCCCCGGGCGAGCACATTGAATTCAACAGGAAGGAACATCAATTGACCAAAAACAAGGTCAACCCCGAGCGATATACCAGCTGGAAGAACCTGCGTTACACTTTTGATCAGACCCCGGTCAGCGAACTGGTTCAGATCATCCGTGATAACTACGGGTTGGAAGTGGTCATTGCAGACGAAAAAATAAGCGATAGCAATCTCTCGGGTGTGCTGGAGGCGGATAACCTCCAGACATTTGTAAACGCACTATCCTTTGCATTAAATATAACAATCAGAAAAGAAGGAAATCAACTGATTTTTGAACCTAAGCAAAAATTACAATGAGAAAAAAAGGTGGTATTGCCAGGACGCTGTTAAGTGTCTGCTTCGCGGCAGGATGCACGTTGCTGAGCTCCGTATTGGTGGCGCAGGAGTACGTGTTTTCCTCCGTGGCGTCGGCGACGGAAAAGGAGACGAGCCGGGAACAGCGGATGTCGTTGCGAAAATTCCTGGCTTCTTTTGAGGATCAGTACGCGATGAAATTCGTATGCAAGTCTCAGCTTTTACGGATGGAAATTGCGGCCGATGAAGGGAAACGATTCACGAACCGGGACGAAGCGGAGCGTTACCTGTTGGAACGGCTTCGGGACTACCGGTTCAGTGTCAAGAAAATATCCGAGGGCCAATACGCCATCAACTGGAGCCGTCCGCGCCTGACGGGCGTGGGTACCCGCCTTGCATACGTTTCCTCCAGCATGGATGAAAACTACAAGGCCGAAAAGTGGCAGGAGTCCGTGAGCGGAACCGTGTCCGACACCGCGGGGATTCCCCTGCCGGGCGTCACCGTGCTGGTCAAAGGCACTACCGTGGGTACCTCAACCGATGAAAACGGCGCGTTCACGATCCAGGCCAACGAAAACGATGTCCTGGTATTCAGTATGGTGGGGTTTGCCACGCAGGAAGTACCGGTAAGCATGGGTGGGGCGATGAGCATCACATTGCAGCAGGACGCGCAGCAACTGGACGAGGTGGTTGTGGTGGGTTACGGCACCCAGAAAAAAGCGGTTGTTTCCGGCGCGGTCGCGACCGTGGAAGGAGAGGATTTAACCAAGTCGCCCACGGTGAACCTGACCAATACCCTGGTAGGGCGGCTTCCTGGCGTAACCGCCATGCAATCATCGGGGGAACCGGGATATGACAATTCCACCATCCGGATCCGCGGAGTGAACTCCCTGGGAAACAGCGATGCCCTGGTGGTTATCGACGGGGTTCCCAACCGGGCCGGCGGACTAGCCCGGATCAATCCGGCCGATGTGGAGAATATTTCCATTCTTAAAGATGCCTCGGCGGCGATTTACGGTTCCCGGGCAGCCAATGGGGTCATCCTGGTTACTACCAAACGGGGACAAAGCGGAAAGCCGCAGCTCAGTTACGATTTCAGCTACGGCCTGCAACAACCAACCCGGGTGCCGAAAATGTCCAATGCCCCTGAATATGCAACCATCCGCAACGAACTTCAGATCTTCGACAACCTTCCTTCGGAGGAATGGCAGGCGGCATGGACCGCCTTTAATGCGGGTGAGGTTTATCAACGGAACGACGGCGGCGAGCTGGGTGCGATTTATTCACCGGACGAACTGCAGAAATTCCGGGACGGATCCGATCCCCTGCGTTATCCCAATACAGATTGGTTTGGTACCACGTTAAGGGATTGGGCGCCCCAGCAGCAGCACAACCTGCAGATCAGCGGCGGAACCGATAATGTCAAATACCTGGCGTCCCTGGGCTATCAGAACCAGGACGGGTATTACCGGGAATCGGCCACCGGGTATAAACAATACGACCTGCGTTTGAATCTCGATGCGAAGATCACCGATTTCATCAGCGCCCGGATCGGCGTCAATGCGCGGGAGGAATACCGTCACTTCCCCACCCTGGGGGCCGGCGACATTTTCCGGATGATCATGCGCGGCAAGCCTACTGAGATCGAAGTCTGGCCAAACGGTCTCCCGGGGCCGGACATTGAATACGGACAGAACCCCTACGTGATCACGACCGATCTCACCGGATACGATCGCGACAAAAGGGATTACTTCCAGACCAACGGACAGGTTGACATTACCATTCCGGGGGTGGACGGCTTAAAAATTACCGGTCAGGCAGCCATCGATAAGTTCTCCGGACGGAGGAAGCGTTGGGAAAAGCCCTGGACACTTTATTACTGGGACGGAAACACCTTTGAAGACGATGGCGTAAGCCCGGCCCTTCGAGGCGAAGTCCGTTCCCCATTCACCGACCCGAGGCTACGGGAGTGGGCCGCGAGCGAACTGGCCGTGAACCTGACCGGAATGGTGACTTACGACCGGGTAATCGGCGATCATACATTCAATCTTTTGGCCGGTGTGCAGCGGGAAGAAGTGGATCACGATAATTTCTGGGCTTTCCGCCGGTATTTTATTTCCAGTCTGATCGATCAACTGTCGGTGGGCGGCAATAGCGAACAAAATATCGGCGTGGACAACGGGGATCCATATGGTCTATTCCAGCGGGCGCGCCTGAGCTACTTTGGACGGGTGGGCTACAACTACAAGGAAAAATACCTGGCCGAATTCCTCTGGCGGGTGGATGGTTCCTACATCTTTCCTCCCGATCAGCGATTCGGCTTTTTCCCGGGCATTACCTTGGGCTGGAGAATTTCGGAAGAGCCGTTCTGGAAAGACAATATCACCTTCGTGGATAACCTGAAAATCAGAGGTTCCTGGGGACAGATGGGGGCCGAAGCCTACCTGCCCGGAAGCAGTACGCTGGCTGAATATCAATACCTTGCCAGCATGGGCTATGGAAGTTACATCATTGCCGATCAGGTTACCCAGTCCCTGTCGGAAAGTAACGTTGCCAATTTGAATTTCGGTTGGGAAGTAGCCAATAACATGAACCTCGGTCTGGAAGCCTCTTTCCTGGACTACAAGCTGAATCTGGAGTTTGAATACTTCAATAACAACCGGACCGAGATCCTGATCACCCGAGGCGGATCCATCCCGGGCAGCAGCGGCATCGTGGATAAGCTGCCGCCGGTGAACCTGGGTGAAGTGAACAACCGTGGGTGGGAGTTCCAGCTGGGTTACGGCGATCAAAAAGGCGATTTCTATTACAATGTCAGTGTGAATGGAGGGTATGCCAAAAGCAAGATCGAGTTCTGGGACGAAACGCCGGGTGCCCCCGAGTGGCAGCGGACCACGGGACGTCCCATCAACGCGTTCCTGTTATACCAGTACGATGGGGTATTCCGCGATCAGGCCGATATTGATGCCAACACGATTGATTACAGCGCCATCTCGGGAACACTCCGCCCGGGCGACATGAAGTTCAAGGACGTGAACAACGATGGAAAAATAGACGGGGACGATATGGTCCGGATGGATCAGACCAATGTGCCCACCTTTACCGGCGGGCTGAACATCAACCTGCAATACCGCAATTTCGACCTGTCCGTGTTGTTCCAGGGAGCCACCGGGGCCCTGCAGTTTGTGGGCCTTACCGAATCGGGAGACATTGGCAACTACCTGAAGTGGTCTTATGATCACCGGTGGACCATCGATAACCCCAGCAGCGTGGACCCGCGCCTGGCCAACCGGGGAAATACGTATTACACCAATTTCTCAATCGCCGGAGAAAATACCTACTGGGCCCGGAAAAACGATTACCTGCGCCTGAAAAACGTGGAGATCGGATACACCCTGCCTGCAAACCTGACCGATCGCTGGAGTATCAGCAACCTGCGGATTTATCTCAGTGGTTTGAACCTGGCTACCTGGGATGAAATCAAAGTCTGGGATCCCGAATCCACCAACAGCAGCGGTCAATATTATCCGCAGGCGCGGATCATCAATGCAGGCATAAACGTATCGTTTTAACCCCTAATCATGAAAAAAATGAATCGTTCAATAAAATATATGCTGTTTGTCGTGGGAGCCGCCGGGCTGTTGGCTTCCTGCAGCACGGACTTCCTGGACCGGGAGCCCCTTGACCAGATATCCGGGGATTTGGTGTGGAAGGACGGACCCGCCGCTGAGGCCTTTGTGACCGAGATCTACAATGGTTTGGGCCAAGGGGGCTTTTTCGAACAAATGCTTTCTTCCCTTTCTGACGAGACGGTTTTCACCCACGCCGGAAGGAATATCAATGTGGTCAATCAAGGCGACCTAAGCCCAAGCAACCTAGGCTGGGTGGATGAGACCTACGATTGGAACAATATGTACAACCGAATCCGGGCCTGCAATATCGTGATTGAAAACCTGAGCGCTCCGGACCGCAACGAGATCGCGGATGAAGAACTGAAAGCCCGCTTGCTGGGAGAAGCTTATTTCCTGCGTGGCTATTTCTATCACCAGCTCCTTCGTTACTACGGAAGCATTCCGCTGATCACGAAAGTGTATTCCCTGGACGAAGACTATTCCGCGGCAAGGAACACCTTCGAAGAATGCGTGGACTTCATCGTGGATGACTGCGATAGCGCGGCCTTGCAGCTGGAAGGCCGCAGCATGGCCAAAGGCAGAGCTACCGCCCTGGCAGCGCTTGCGCTGAAATCACGTATCCTGTTATACGCTGCCAGCGACCTGCACCATATTCCGGTGGCCAGCAGTAAATCGTCTTTGATTGCACAGTACGGGAACCCGGAGTTTCTCGGCTATACGGGCGGTGACCGGACAGCCCGGTGGACCGCTGCGCGCGATGCCGCCAAGGCGGTGATGGACGCTGCCGGAGGCGGATACAAACTCGATCTGAGCAGTCCCGCCACGCCGGAGGAAGGGCAGAATAATTATTTCTCCATTGCCATGGGCGGGGAAAGCGCGGCCGAGAACGCCGATCCCGCGGCAGCGGTTGAGTTGCTGTTCGCCCGTCATTTCTCACCGGAGAAAGGCGATGAATGGGGCGCCCGTCTGGGCAGGAGCAACGGTCCGAACGGATACCATAACTGGGCTGGAAATACACCGCTTGGCCTGCTGGTTGACGATTATGAAATGGCCGACGGGACACCCTTCAGCTGGTCCAACCCCACGCATAAGGCCAACCCTTACGAAGGCCGGGACCCGCGGTTCTACGCCAGCATTCTCTACGACGGCGCGCCCTGGAAACCCCGCGATTTGGTATCGGGGAACGTGGATCCCGCCAACCAGATCCAGACCGGAAGCTACGACATCATCGGTCCGAACGGAAAGACTACCCACTGGGGACTGGACACCCGTTTCAGCTCGATCGAGGACTGGAACGGGACCCGTACGGGTTATTACATGCGGAAGTTCATCGATCCCGATCCGGCGATTATTGACGCGAGCGACCGCCAGGTCATCCCCTGGCCATTCTTCCGCTATACCGAGGCCGTATTCAATTACGTGGAAGCCTGCATTGAACTGAACCAATTGAGCGAAGCCACGCTCTGGTTGAACCGGATCCGATTCCGGGCCGGCATGCCTGCGGTCACGGAAACAAGCCAGGCCGATCTGCGCGAGCGCTATCGTCAGGAACGCCGGATCGAAATGGCATTCGAAGAGCAACGTTACCACGACACCCGGCGGTGGATGATCGCTGAGGAAACCCTGGGCCGGGACATGACCTACATTACCATTTCCGGCAAGTTCAAGCCGGGACAGCAAATGTCACAGCCCTACCGTCATGACAAAACGGTGTATGAATACACCTATACCCCGGTAATCAATACCGACTTTGAGAATCGTACTTGGGTGGACAAAATGTACTTCCGTCCCTTCAGCCGGGATGAAGTAAACCGAAACAGTGCCCTGGTGCAAAACCCGGGTTACGAGTAATCACACAACTCATCCCCAATCGTATCAAACGGAACATTTTCCTTTGATCGACCGAAGGCGGTATCCCGAAAGGAGCCGCCTTCTGTTTTTCACAGTTCCGTCCTGGAATTGAAATTTTCAAAAAATTGCTCTAATTTTATTTAATACTGGTTTAACAGTGTGCTCATCCCGGATGATGATTTTTGCATCAAACCGAAGGTGATGGATCCCCAGGAAAACAAGTTAACCATAGCGATCAGGAACGGAGACGCGAAAGCCTTCAGCCATCTTTTTGACCGGCATAAAGATGTATTGTATTCCTATGCCTTGAAGGTTACGCGGAGCCGGGACCTGGCAGAGGAAGCCGTCCAGGAAACGTTTCTCAGACTGTGGCTGAATCGCGAAAAATTGGATCCCGGCAGACCCATTCAGGGATATCTCTTTCGGATCGCGCGGAATTACGTGTTCAATATTCTCAAAAGAGCCGTTTACGACGAGCGGTTGAAAACGCATATCTTTTACAACTATCCGGCCTGGGAACCAGGTGCGGATGAACATCTCATCCTGTCCGAGCTTCAGCTGGCCAAAGAAAACGCCATTTCCTGCCTGCCTCCCCGCAGGCAGCTGATCTTCCGAATGAGTAGAAAGGAAGGACTTTCCCACCAGGAAATAGCCGAGAAGCTGGGAATATCGCCCAACACCGTCAAAGACCAGATTGTCAAAGCGACCCAGACGATCAAAGAATACCTTCGCTCCCATGGTGACATGGCCATGCCCATGCTGATTGTGCTGGGTTATTCCCCTTTTTCCGTTTGACAGCAAAGCAGGCTTTTCAAAAAAAAATCGGAGCCGGGGATCGTCCCTCGGTCTGCTTTGATTGTAGATAGGGTAAAATGCAGAGCCCATGTTGCACGAACCCTCCTATATCAACGAGTTGTTTTCCCGTTTCATGGCGGGCCGTTGCTCGCCGGATGAAATAGAGACGCTGATCGCATACCTTCAGGAGGCCGATGACGAAACAATTCTCCCCACCGTGGAGGAATTCCGTGAAGCGTATCCAGATTTAGATAAAATGGACCCCGCTGCTTCGACAAGGGTGTTCCAAAAACTGCAGGAAGAAATCGCGGCGGCAAAACCTCCGCTTCGTTCCGAGCGGGGAAAGCGGGGCGTGATCCGACGTCTTCCCGGAACCTCGGCCGGCCGGATCGTCGCCGCGGCAGCCACCGTGTTACTAATCGTGATATCCACCCTTTTGTATCAGTCCCTCAACCGCAGCGGTCGGCACAAATTTGATACTGGCAATGCCGAAATCAAGCACCTGGAGCTGAAAGACGGCACCCGCGTGACATTGAACGCCAATTCGTCCATTCAGGTCCGCTTTTCAGCGGGTATACGGGAGGTATGGCTGGATGGGGAAGCATTTTTCAGGGTAGCCCATGACAGCGCCAAAAAATTCACTGTGCATACCTCCGACAAATTTTCGGTTGAAGTGCTGGGAACCGAGTTCAACGTGAAGGATCGTTCCGAAGGCACCAGCGTGGTGCTGAACAAAGGCAGCGTCCGGGTAAAACTTCAGCACGGGAACGCGCTGCCGGAAGAGTTGCTGATAAAACCGGGTGAAATGGTGGAATACAAACCGCGGGAGGCATCCCTGTCCAGAAGCCAGGTAGATACGGTCAGGTATTCTTCCTGGAAACAGAACCTCCTGATCTTTGAAGAAACGCCGTTGGAAGAAGTTGCCCAGACCATCGCGCACCTGTTCGGCTACCAGGTTCATTTCGAGTCCATTGATCCGGCCGCCCTGCGGTTCACCGGATCCAGTCCAGCGGATGACCTGGAGATGTTACTGGAAACGCTGGAAAAATCCTTCGGATTGTCCATTTCAAAATCAGAACGTGTAATCCGCATTCGCCCTGACGAATCGGAGCCACTATAAATAACGAATCATGAAATGTAAATTTGTTATCTACGGAGTTCTTTTAGCAATTCCTTTTCATACCTGTTTAACAGCCAGCACCGCGGCGCAGGACCTGATCTCGGCAGCGAATTTCCCGGGATCCGGGGATCAGACGGAAAGTGGAACACACGTGTCCCTGAGCGAGGTGCTCGATGCCCTGGGCAAACGCTACCGGGTCCGGTTCAATTATAACAGTGAACTGATCCGGACGAAGACCGTGAGTACCGGGGTCCTGCATACGTTTCAGGACGGAAATTTGGCCACTTCGCTTAAGAAATTACTTTCTCCGCTGCACCTGGTCTATGAGAAGGTGGGCGGCAAGCAATACATCATCCGGAAAGAAAGGGATCGCGACGGTTCGCTTACTCCCATTCCGGATATCGGAAGGCGGGGAGTATCAACAGGGGATCCGCTACGCTTGCTCTCCTTTCAGGAACAGGTCGTTACCGGCCGGATTACCGATGCCGGTTCCGGCGATCCCTTACCCGGCGTTAGCGTACTGGTCCAAGGCACCTCCAACGGGACCTCCAGCGGACCGGATGGTTTTTACCGCCTTGAAAATGTGCCGGCCGATGCAATCCTGCTGATCTCTTTTATAGGCTACAGGGAGCAGGAGGTTCCCCTGAATGGACGTCGCGAGGTCGATGTCGCCCTGGAAGCAGACCTGGAATCACTCGATGAAGTGGTTGTGGTGGGGTACGGGACGCAACGGAAATCCTCCACGACCTCGGCTATTTCGGCCCTTGATGGAGAAGAACTGACCCATTCGCCCGTGGCCAATATCAATAACAGCATCGCCGGCCGGATTCCCGGGATTTTGGCATTCCAAGAAAGCGGGGAGCCGGGAAGCGACGCGACAACACTCCGCGTGCGGGGAATCGGAACAATCGCCGAAGGGCGGAACGCGGCTGCCCTTACCGTGGTTGACGGGATCCCGCGGGATATTACCCAGTTGAATCCGGCGGAAATTGAAAGTGTCACCGTTTTGAAAGACGCCGCTGCCATTGCTCCCTATGGGCTGGCAGGGGCCAACGGCGTGATCCTTATTACGACCAAGCGGGGTGCCGCCGGCCAAGTTTCAGTCAATTACAACGGGTGGTATGGCATTCAGCGTCCCACCCGTTTTCCGGATTATCTCAATGCCTATGATTTTGCCCGCTTGCTGAATGCCGCAAATGAAAACGTAGGCCAACCGCCTACCTACAGTGAAGAGGAACTGCAGAAATACCGGGATGGAACCGACCCGGATCATTTTCCGGATCACGATTGGGTGCGGGAAGTAATTAATTTCGAAGCCCCCATGACCCGGCACGATCTCTCCTTTACGGGCGGGTCTGAACGGGTCCGCTTCTTCAGTTCCCTTGGCTTTCTTTACCAGGAAGGAGGGGTCAGCACCATCAATTATTCGAGGTATAACCTGGCCAGCAACGTGGACGTGGACGCGACCCCCACCACAACCATTTCGTTGGATATCAAGGGTACATTTGAGCAAAAGAAGGATCCGGGTTCCACTTCAGGAACGGGTATTTACACGGTAATCACCAAGCAACCGCCCCTGCTACCGGCTCAATTGCAGTACAGCAACGGGCTTCCCGGACACGAGTTGCTTCCGCAGATTTACCACAGCGGATACAACCGTCAACAGGAGAACCTCTTTTATTCGCAGCTTAGTATCCAGCAGGAATTGCCGTTTCTGGAAGGGCTTTCAATCAAGGGGGTTGCTGCATTTGACAAGGCTTTTTCCTTCAACAAGCATTGGCAGACCCCATATACCTATTATGCACTGGATAGCGAGGATGAATTTGAACCGGTTCAGGGTGGTGTCACGGCGCCCTCCCTTGCCGAACAATTCAGTCAGGACCAGGTCATTACCCTGCAGGGATACCTGACCTACCAGCAAACATTCGGAAAACACGCGGTAAACGTCCTCGGAGTGATCGAAAAACGCAACGGCGACTGGAACAGGCTGGGCGCCTCCCGGCTGAATTTCGCGGTAGATTTGGACGAATTGTCGTTGGGTAGTTCCAATAAGGTGGATTTCGATAACGAAGGGATTTCCACCGAAAGCAAACAGATTGGCCTGGTCAGCAGGGTGGCTTACGATTATGACGGTAAGTACCTGTTTGAATTCTCCAGCCGCTACGACGGACATTATTATTTTGCTCCTGGGAAACGATTTGATTTTTTCCCCGCCCTTTCCCTCGGCTGGCGTATTTCGGAGGAACCTTTCCTAAAGGATCGCTATTCCTGGCTGGACAACCTGAAGATCCGAGGCTCGTACGGAAAATCGGGAAACCTGGCAGGCAGCGCTTTCCAATACCTGAGTTCGTACGGAGTCGCCAACAGCTATGTTTTCGGGGGGCCGCAATACTATCAGGTACAGGGTGTATTTGAACGGGCCGAGGCCAACCCCCATATTACCTGGGAAACTGCGCGCAAAACCGATATCGGGTTGGAAGCATCGCTCTGGAACGGAAAATTCGGATTGGAAGCCGATGTTTTCTATGAGAAGCGATCCGACATGCTGTTGTATCCGGCGGAAACCGTTCCCCTGGAATATGGAATCGGTATTTCCCAGATCAATGCCGGTATCATGGAAAACCGCGGAATAGATCTTTCCCTGCGCACCAGTCACCGCTTCCCATCCGGCATTCACCTGAACGCGGCCTTTAACTTCACCTATGCGAAAAATAAGCTGATTCAGACCTTTGAAAACGAGGCCACCTTCAATAATCCGAACCGGCGCCGGACAGGCAGGGCGTATGAAACCCGTTTTGGCTATAAGGCCCTCGGGTATTTCCAGTCGGAAGAGGAAATCGAAGGGTGGGCAACCCAATTCGGCGACGTTCGGCCCGGAGATATCAAATACGCGGACATGAACGGCGACGGGCGGATAACGCCCGAGGACGAAGTGGTGATCGGAAAGCCCCTGATCCCGCAGATCATTTACGGGCTGGTTACCGAGCTCTCCTGGAAAGGAATCGGGCTGAACATGCTCTGGCAAGGAGCGGGAAGCAGCAGCATTTATCTGGCGAACGAAGCCGCCCTGCCGTTTTTCAATGGGGCAAAGGCCTTCCAGGAGCACCTCGATTACTGGCGTCCGGATAACCCCGATGCGCGCTATCCCCGGGTAACCCCTTCCCCTACGACAAACAATTCCCAGACCTCCTCCTTTTGGGTCCGTGACGGAAGTTACCTGCGCCTGAAATCACTGGAGTTAGGGTATGCCATTCCACAAAAGGCCTTGAGCGCCACGGGTATCGGATCTTTGCGGGTTTACGTTTCAGGGCAGAACCTGATCACCTTCTCGGCGGTGGATTTCCTGGATCCGGAACTGAGCAATAACCGGGCGAGGTATTATTTCCAGCAGAAGGTTTATTCGTTTGGATTGAACATCGGATTTTAATGCATTCAAAAATTCAGCATCATGCAGAAGATCGTCTATATATTACCGGCAGTTTTTCTTTTTATAGCCTGTGAGCGGGCCATTGAGGTGAATCCAAGTGACCAGCTGACCGACGCCGACGTGTGGCGCACGCCGGATAATGCAAATCTGTTTTTAAATGACATCTACAATAGCCTCAACCCGGGTCCCTGGCCCGACCTGTGGACCAATGTGCCCATGCAGATCGGGAATGATCCCCTGGATAATTACACGGATAATTCGCTCAGCGGGAACATCGCCGGAATCCCTTCCTACCAGCTTTTCGCCAACGGCACCTACGGCCCTTCCAACCCCATATTCGGCCCCCATTGGGAGCGGATGTATGAGAACATCCGAAAATGCAACCTGTTTTTGGAAAAGGTGGCCGGAGCGGGCTTCGACGAGGCAACCACGACCAGCATGCTGGCACAGGCGCGGTTCCTGCGGGCTTATTTCTATAAATCCCTGGTAGATCTGTACGGAGGCGTTCCGCTGATTACCGAGGTGCTGAATCGTAATGAAGACGAAAACATCGCCTTCCCAAGAGCTACTTATGAGGCATGCGTGGAATTCATCCGGGACGAATGTGAACAGGCTGCTGCCGATTTGCCCGAGACCCTGGCGCCGCAGGATCTGGGGCGGGCCACACGCGGAGCGGCCCTTGCCCTGAAAGGGGAAACCGAACTTTATGCCGGTCTGTTCGACGAAGCCGCCGCTACGCACCGGACCATCATGGAGCTGGGGGTATACGAGCTGTTCCCCGATTACGGAGCGCTTTTCTATCCCGAAAACGAAAATAATCCGGAAGTTATTTTTGACGTGCAGTATGCGCCTTACATCAAGGGCCACAGTCGGGATACCTATTGGACTGCCCCCCTGGTAGCAGATGGCTTCGGCTGGGGCGCGGTGAATCCCACGCAGGATCTGGTGGATTGCTATGAATACCTGGATGGGAAAACAGCCGACGAGGGTTCGACGGTTTACGATCCGGCTGCACCGTATGAGAACCGGGACAGCCGCTTCTATGCAAGCATTATTTACGACGGTTCCGAGTGGCGCGGCGGCCCCATTTATACGCGTTTGGGTATTCCGAACAACCGGAATGAGCTGGATCCCTCGGGGTCCGGCGGCAAGGGCAGAACGGGGTATTTTATTAAAAAAATGCTGGACCCGACGGTTGTGCCCGGAAGAGAGAATCTGGATAACCAGACCGGAGGCAGTAACAGCATTGTGTTCCGATACGCGGAAGTATTGCTGAACTATGCCGAAGCTCAAAATGAAGTGGCGGGACCCGACGCCAGTGTATATCAGGCCATGAACAAGGTGCGTGAAAGAGCGGGATTACCGGCCCTGCCGGAGGGACTGGACCAGCAGGGCATGCGCGAGCGCATCCGAAGGGAACGGAGAGTCGAACTGGCTTTTGAGGGGAAACGGTTATACGATCTTTGGCGCTGGCGGATCGCAGAAGAGGTATTCAATAAACCGCTCCATGCCATGAAGATCACCGAATCGGGCGGTGCCCTGATTTACGAGCGTATTGAAGCCGGTGGCAGCACCATCCGGTTTGATCCGTCCAAAAATTACCGGATGCCCATCCCGCAGGATGCCATAGATCAAAATCCCGAGCTTGAACAAAATCCGAATTACTGACCGTTTCTGAAATGAACTATTTGAAACCGATAAAAGTTGTAGGGTTTGTCCTGTATTTTCTGATCGGCTTTTTCCCGGCCAAGGCGGACCCCTCCGGGCTTGGACGAGCCGGGGACCGCCCGCCTAACATCATTCTTATCGTTGCCGACGATTTAGGGTATGGTGATCTGGGATGTTATGGACAACAGCTGATCCGGACTCGATTCCTCGACTCCTTGGCCGGCACCGGCATGCGGTTCACCTCCTTTTACTCTGGAAGCACGGTGTGTGCACCGTCAAGGGAAAGTTTACTGACCGGGATGCATACCGGTCATACCTTCATCAAAGGCAACTTTGATACCGGGTATCCCGAAGGCGACCTGTCCATTCCCGATTCGACAAAAACCATTGCCGAGTACCTGCGCGAGGCCGGTTATCGCACGGCGGTGATCGGCAAATGGGGCATTGGCAGTCCCGGCCAGGGCCCCAACACGCAGGGATTCGATTATTCCTTTTGTTATCTTGACCAAATCAGTGCGCATAACTATTACCCGCCGCATTTATACGAGAACGAAGTAAAGGTTCCGCTGCCACGCAATCAGGGAACCAGCCGTGGAAGTTACAGCCACGACCTCTTTGTCGAGAAGACCCTGGCGTATATCGGGGAACAAAAAGAACAGCCCTTTTTCCTGTATCTGCCCTTTACCATTCCGCACGGAGAGCACGTCGTACCCGATGACACGCCCTACACGGAAACGGGCTGGCCCCGGAAATTCAGGAATTACGCGGCCATGATCACCCGTCTGGACCGCGATATTGGCCGGATCACCCGGCGCTTGAAAGAAATGGGGAAGGATGAAAATACCTTGATCCTGTTTACCAGTGACAACGGAGCAAACCCGGCTTTTGCCGACTTCTTTCAAAGTAACGGACCGTTCCGTGGAGCAAAACGGGATCTTTACGAGGGCGGCATCCGGGTGCCGCTTATTGCAAGCTGGCCGGGCCGGATTGCCCCGGGAACGGTCAGCGACCGCGTGGCCGCGGCCTGGGATCTGCTTCCCACCCTTTGTGAAGCGGCCGGCCTTCCTCTCCCCGAACATACCGACGGCCTGTCGTTGTTACCCGAACTGTTTGGGAAGGAAGGAAAAACGCACGGGTTCCTGTATTGGGAATATTATGCATACAATTGGAACTGGTATCGGGAAGACAATACACGCCCCCGGAACTGGCTGGAAAGTCAGGCTGTCCGCATGGGTAAATGGAAAGCCGTTAAAACCGGAATTTCCGTCGGGGAGACCGAAACGCTTGCCCTGTACGACCTGAGTACCGATCCCGGCGAGAAACACGACCTCAGCGCCGACTACCCCGACCTGGTTAAAAAAGCAAACCGCATCATGCGGGAAGCCTCTTCTCCCGCCATCTTCTTTCCCTACGCAGACAGTCTGCACGTGATCCGGATTGATTCTCCGGACAAGCTGAAAGATTTTTTCCGATATACGACCGACCGGGTACCTCTGGTAAGCGCGCATCGGGGCGGAGCCCGGCCCGGTTTTCCCGAAAATTGCATAGCAACCTTTGAAAACACGTTGAGGCATACCCCGGCCATCCTGGAAGTAGATCCCCGCTATACCCGGGATAGTGTCATCGTGCTGATGCATGATGCGACGCTGGACCGTACCACCAACGGCACCGGAAAGGTCGCCGATCATACCTGGGAGGAATTGCAGAAACTGAGGCTGAAAGACACCGAAGGCAATCTTACGCCGTACCGAATCCCTTCACTTGAAGAAGCCCTTCAGTGGGCCAGGGGAAAAACGGTTCTGGTACTGGATCAAAAGGATGTGCCCATGGAAGCGCGGGCCCGACTGGTTACCAGGATGAATGCGGAATCCCATGCCATGTTAATCGTTTATAGTTACCAGGACGCTAAAAGATGTTTCGAGCTCAATAGCAAGTTGATGATGGAGGTGATGATTCCTCATGCCGCCAAGGCAGCGGAATTTGACAGCACGGGCGTTCCCTGGGAAAACATCATTGCCTTTGTGGGTCATGAACGACCCGAAAACCGCGGAATTTATCAGCTGATCCATCAAAAGGGGGCAATGTGCGTGGTGGGAAGCTCGCGCATCTACGACCGGAAGTATCTCGAAGGCGACCGTCGGATTTACCAAAATCTGATCGGGGAAGGTGTTGATATCATCGAAGCGGATCTAGCGATTGAGACAGGTGCCGAGCTCCGTGGTTTGCACCCGGCCGGAAGCTCGAAACAGGCCTATTTCCATAAAATCCCTAGCGCTAAATAAAAGGCACAATTTGTTTACTGTCAGCCGGTTTGCTTTGTAACAAGTTCAAATACCCGGGCGGAAAATTGGCATTCTGCCCGGTTTATATTTACCTTTGTACAATTTGAATTTTAATGAATAGGTCGTGATTATATTGTATTTCTTTCTGATACATTGGTTTGTATCCCTGTTTTTCCAAACATTCTTCCTACACCGATACGCCTCCCATAAGATGTTCAATGCCAACCCCTTCTGGGAGAAATTCTTTTACTTCTGTACATGGTTTTTCCAGGGAGCCTCCTTTCTGAATCCCCGTGCGTACGGAATTATGCACCGTATGCACCATGCCTACAGCGATACGGAAAAGGACCCGCATTCGCCCCACTTTTTTAAGGACGTTTTTTCCATGATGTGGCAGACGCGGAAGATTTATAACGATTACGTGAACCACAAGGTCAAGCCTGAGCGGGCATTTGATATCGATTACCCGACCTGGCCTTTGATTGACCGTCTGGGGGATCACTGGGTTTCACGGGTGAGCTTCGGAGTAGCTTATACGGTCTTTTACATTGTGTATGCCACCCATTGGTGGATGTTCCTCTTGCTTCCCATTCACTATTTGATGGGCCCGGTACAGGGTGCTATCGTCAATTGGTGCGGACATAAGTACGGTTATTCCAATTACGATAACCACGATCATTCCAAAAATACGACGCCCTGGGGCTTCGCCATGCTGGGAGAACTGTTTCAGAACAATCATCACAAACATCCCAACAGCCCCAAGTTTTCGAAGCGTTGGTTTGAGATCGATCCCGTATATCCGGTAATGAAGTTAATGCATTACATGCGCATTATCCGCTTGCGGAAGGTCGCCTAAGGCAAGCGCGGGAAGCGGACGGTCAGTGGTGGGCAGAATGGCCTTTTTCCTTCTCTTCCCTGATTTCCTTTCTTCGCTGTGCCTCAAAATAAAGAATCACGCAGATCGGAAAGATCAGACCGGTAAAAGTAACAGCCGGAACGATAATATAAGGTGGAGCTGGAATTTCAAGCAATAGATTCACCATGATTTCTTAATTTAGCAGCAAAAATAACAAAACCTCCTGTTATGTTCAAGAACGCCATAAAAACCCTGCTTGTTTTAGTGATCACAGGTATCTCATTCCAGGCTGTCGCGCAATCTTCAGAAGAAGTGGAAGCGCGGGTAAAAGAGGATGTCATGGAGCGGTATCCGGGAATTGAAGAGTTTACCATACAAAACCAGCTGGTTCGGGTAATGGTGGAGTTTGAACTGAACGACACCAGCTATACGTGCATGTATTCCTCCAAAGGAAAATGGCAGCATACCATTTATGCCATCGACCCCGACGACCTGCCGCAGGAAGTAAAGGATGGACTGGATAAAAGCAAATATGTCGAGGGTTGGGAGGTAACCGCCGCCGAGATTTACGACACACCTGCCAAAGGCGTGCAATACCGGCTTACCGTGGAAAAAAATCAGTTTCAGAAAAAATACCTTTATTTTAACGAAAAGGGCCGTTTGCTGCGCGATGCCCTTACGCTTTAACTGGAAGTAAAAGACCTGCTGCTGCCAGGAATTCCGCCTTATGAATGGCGTAAGGGGGTTCTTATTGGTCATGATTTTTTCCATCCTGCAGTATCCTGCAGGACAGTTGGATTAAGTATGTTTCCTACTTTGGAGCTACACATACTTAAACGTCTTTGCTATCATGATCAAAAAAAACAGCTCCATCCACAGATGGGCTGGCCGTCTCCTATTGGTATGGGCCACCTGTCTGTTTTCTACCTTATCAAATGCCCAGGAACAAGGGTTCTTGGGTAAAGTAACCGATAGTCTCAGTGGAGACCCCATTCCTGCGGTCTCCGTAACCATCAAAGGTACCCAAGTGGCCGTGGGCACAGACGCCGACGGGAATTTTCAGCTTCCGGGGGATCAACCCCGTGCCACGCTGGTTTTTTCTTCTCTGGGATACCTGACCAAAGAAGTAAACGCAGAAAACGGAACGCCCATTACGGTACTGCTATCTCAGGACGTAGCCTCGCTTGAACAGGTGGTGGTGGTGGGTTACGGAAGCCAGCGCGCACAGGATGTGACCGGTTCCATCGCTCCCATTAAAATGGCCAATATCGAGGGGCAGGTCGTGACCGGAGTGGACCAAGCATTGTCCGGTCAGTTGGCCGGGGTACAGATCAGTTCCTCCAATGGAATACCAGGCGGTGGGCCTCAGATCAAGGTCAGGGGAATCGGGGCGGTGGGCGCCGGAAGCCAGCCCTTATATGTGATAGACGGTTTTGCAATCCCCTCCTCCTCTTCCGAAGTGTCCAATCCCATGAATACCATAAACCCCAACGACATCGAGTCCATTTCGGTGCTGAAGGACGCTTCGGCTACGGCCATTTACGGGTCCAGGGGAGCGAACGGAGTGGTGGTCATTACCACTCGCAGAGGAACATCCGGTAAACCGCTGGTGCAGGTATCGGCGAATACCGGTATCCAGGCCATCCCCAGGCAGGGCCGGCCTAATTTGATGAATGCCGAAGAATTCGCCCGGTTCCGGAAGGAAGCCATTGAGGATAGAATCCGGTTCGAAGAGAACCGTGAACCTACCCTGGAAGATATTCCCGAAATCTACCGCTATCCCGAACAATTGGGTAAAGGAACCAATTGGTTCGAAGAGGTAACCGAAGCCGCGCCGGTAAACGAAGTGAATGTAAGCGTAAGCGGGGGAAGTGAAACGGTGCGTTCCTATGTTTCGGCGGGCTACCTTTCCCAGGAAGGTGTCATGCTCAACACCGGCTACGAGCGGTTTTCGATCCGGGCCAACCTGGATGCGACCATTTCAGAAAAGATCAAAGTGGGCGCCAGTATTGCTCCTACATTTGCGACCAAAAAAGGAGGCGCCCGCGGCGAAGGCCGGGCGGAAGCATTCGGGATCGCCAGCCCAATCCCCCCGGCACGTCTGCCCGATGGCAGTCTCAACCCCTATATTCAGAGCCCGGGCACCTTCGGCTTGCCCAACCCCATCATGCTGCTGACTGAGGTGACCGACAACACGAAAACAACCCGGCTGATCATGAATGCCTTTGCCGAATACGATATTCTGGATAACCTGCAATTCAAATCTACGTTCAACGTGGACTGGGAGCAGTTTGCCTTCGAGTATTTCAAGCCATCCACAATCGGGGACGTAAACACGCCTCCGCCCAGTATTCCCTTTTCCACCTACCGGCGGGGCGGCTACACGAACTGGCTGAACGAAAATACGCTGACCTATAAACTTACCGACGCCGGCGGGCACTCCTTTACCGGGCTGGTGGGGTACACCGTGCAGCACCAGAATACAGAAGTACTGGGAGTCGCCGGCAACAATTATCCGGATAACGACATCCGGCCCATCAATGGGGCAGCGACCATCACCAACAACGGAACGGATAAACACGAGTGGGCGCTTATTTCCTACCTGGCCCGCGCCAACTACAGCTTTAAGGAAAAATACATTGCGACCGCTACGGTCCGAAGCGATGGATCTTCCCGGTTCGGTCCCGAGAACCGGTGGGGCACGTTCCCATCCTTCGCCCTTGCCTGGCGGCTTTCCGAAGAGAATTTTATGCGCAACAGCCGCGCTGTCAACGAAATGAAACTGCGTGCGTCCTACGGCTTCTCCGGGAATTTCAATATCGGGAATTATTCGTACATGAGTAATATCGGAACCGCCGATTACGTGCTCAATGGTTCTCTTGTCGGCGGAAGGACCATGAATTCCCTGGGTAATCCTTACCTGGGCTGGGAGAAAATGCGCGAACTGAATATCGGACTCGATCTAAGCCTCTTTGAGGAGCGCCTGCAGGTGACGGCCGACTATTACAAACGGAATACCGAAGATCTGCTCCTGAACGTGGAAATTCCCCAATCATCGGGCTTCGGAACGGTACTTGAAAACCGCGGCGATGTCCAGAATACCGGCTTCGAGCTGGCCGTGAATTCGCAGAATATTGTCAAGCCCGATTTTACCTGGAGTTCGAACTTCAATATTTCATTCAACAGAAACAAGGTACTGGCCCTGGGACGTTCCAATGCGCCGATCTACTCGGGTCAGAGCAGCGAGGGGAATCCCACAAACATCACGGTGGTGGGTCAGCCGCTGGCCATGCTGTATGGCTATATGTACGACGGGATTTATCAGAATTGGGAGGAAGTGGAAGCAGGACCTGCCTTCCCCGGTGCGGTACCCGGAAACATGCGTTTTAAAGATATCGATGGGGACGGCGTGATCAATCCCCGGCTGGATTTCACCGTTATCGGCAATCCTTACCCGGATTTCACCTGGGGGCTCACCAATAACCTCACCTACCGGAATTTCGATTTCCGCGTCCTGGTGGTCGGCTCGGTGGGGGCGGAAATGATTCACGCAACCAACGATTACAACGGAAACATTGACGGGGTATTCAACGTGAGAAAGGACATTGCCGACCGGTGGCGTTCCGAAGAGAACCCCGGTAGCGGATTGGTGCCCACCACCAACGGCAGCGGGCGGGGTCGCGTGATGTATCGCGACGTGCATTCCCTGACGGTCGAAAAAACCGACTACGCCTGGATAAAGAATTTCACCGTGGGCTACACCTTGCCTCAGGGTATCGGTGGGGAACGGGGAATAAGTTACGTGCGATTCTACCTCAATGTCCAGAACGCGCTCCTGATCACTGATTTTTCAGGGAATCCCGAGGGAACCAATTACATGGGCAAAGGAGGAAGCGGGGCGTTGGTTCCCGGCGTGGATTATTCCAACTACCCGGTTCCACGAACCTTTTCCCTGGGCGTTAACCTGACTCTGTAACCAAAAAAAGAAGAAGATGAAATCGAAAATAGCAATTGTAGCCATTCTATGGTTGGGCCTTTCGGGCTGTCACCACATGCTGGAGGTGGATCCTTACACATTCTCCGCAGGCGATAATTATTACGGAACTGAAGAGCAGATGCTCCGGGCGGTTAACGGCGCCTACGGGGCATTACAGACACTTTATACCGGCGATTTCTGGGCGATGACCGAAATGCGCGCCGACAATACGAATTACCAATACAACGAATCGGACCGGGGGGCGCAGCAGCGGGAAGAGATCGATGAATTCCTGATTACTTCAACGAACAATTATGTGAACACGGTGTGGGCGCAGCTCTATAGCAATATTCACCAGACCAACGCCATCCTTGCCCGTATTGATGAAGTTGAGTTCGCAGAGGAAAGCACGCGGGAATTGCTGGCCGGACAGGCTAAATTTTTAAGGGCGCTGCACTATTTCCATTTGGTCCGGCTTTTTGGCGATTTACCACTAATCCTGGAAGAAGTAACAAGTCCCTCCGGAGCTTTTACGGGGGAGCGCACCCCCGCTGCCCAGGTGTATGAACAAATTGTCAAGGATGCCCGTGAAGCGGCTGAAAGTCTGCCGGTCAGTTACGCAAGCGAAGCCGACAAGGGGCGCGCAACCAAAGGAGCGGCGCTTACCCTGCTGGGACATGTCGAGCTCACGCTTGGGCATTACGAGGATGCCGCCCGGATTCTTAACGAAGTGACTACCTTGGGTTATGCGTTGGTTGAAGACTATGGCCGGGTATTCAGTCCATCCAATAAAAACAATTCCGAGTCGATTTTTGAAGTGCAGTTTGATGCGGGGCTTGAAACGGAGTTCAGCAACTACATTTTTGTATTCGGTCCGAAAGACGGAAAACAGGATCTTACGGGCTTCGCGGGCAATCTGGGCGGGAACAACATTCCTACCCCCAGCATTGTAAATGCCTATCAGGACGGGGATGAGCGGAAAGATGCCTCGATCGCCTGGTACGACGATCCCAGCAGCGCCCAGTACGAGGAGTCCGAAGCCTTCGGCGGGAAATTACCTTTTATCAAAAAATTCTATCATCCCCCCTATGCGCTGGATGGACGTGCCAATGAAAACTGGCCGGTGTACCGGTACGCGCACGTGTTGCTGATGCTGGCCGAAGCGCTGAATGAAACCGGGTCCGGTGATCCGTATGTGCATCTGAATGCGGTACGGCAGCGTGCCAATCTGCCGCCGCTGTCCGGCTTGGGTAAAGACGAGTTGCGGGATGCGATCCACCACGAGCAGCGGGTTGAACTCGCTTTCGAGAATCACCGCTGGTTCCAGCTGCTTCGGACAGGAAAGGCAATTGAAGTAATGACCGAACACGGTATTGAGGAGAAAAAACGCCTGAGCCGCTTAAGCGACGCATCCTATAACATTCAGGAACACAAACTGTTGTTTCCAATTCCTGACCGGGAAGTGCGGTTGAATGGGTTTGAGCAGAATGCGGGATGGTGATGAGGGAGGGTTTCCACGTTCACTAAAGCACATTTCCGGGTCCCCGGGTGCTCCGCACCCGCCCCGGCAATCTGAAGTCGTTCACGTGGAAACCCTCCCTCATCCGGCTTTGGAGGCAATCGATCGTGGGAGGTGTTCGCGCACGTTCACTAAAGCACATTTCCGGGTCCCCGGGGTGCTCCGCACCCGCCCCGGCAATCTGAAGTCGTTCACGTGGAAACCCTCCCTCATCCGGTTTTTGGAGGCGATCGATCGTGGAGGTGTTCGCGCACATTCACTAAAACACATTTCCGGGTCCCCGGGTGCTCCGCACCCGCCCCAGACGGCTTTTGTCGACCAGGTAGAATCCGATCAGGAGTAGGGTAAAAAAGATGAGAAATCCGGCGGCCAGGATATTCGTTAAATTGTCAACGATCAACTCCCAAAGGATATATTGAAGGTTCTCAATCCATGCTTTCGTGAAGCGGTACAGGGCTAATCCATAAACGCATAGCAAAAGTAGGATCAGCGGCGGTGGGATGATCCTGTAACCGGATTGGATAAGTTGGCTGTGAACAAAACGCGGAATTAGCAGGACGTTGGAGCATAAAAACAGAAGAGCCGTCAACGTGAGCAGTACGTTCTCAGACGGGATGGCCAGGGCAAAAAGCAGCGCAGTGCTGATCAAGAGGCCATAGAAAAAGTAGTCCTTTGTAATTTGCGTCCCTTCCATATACCTTAAAAATAGTATAAAATGAGAAAAACCTTGCGGTATAGGGCCGAAATGGTTTCAGATACTGCAAGGTTTTCCATCAGGTCCGGCCTCCATCGGGGCGGCGGCCCCTCATCCGGTCGGTGTTTACCAATCCCACATGGTGCCGTCTTCCAGCCGATTAGCGGGTAGCCAGGCACGTTCATAGGGGTATTTGGCTGCAAGTTCTTCGTTTATATCCACGCCGAGTCCGGGTGCGTCGCCGGGATACATGTAGCCGTCGTTGAACGTATAGGCGTGAGGGAATACCTCGTCGGTCAGTTCCGAATGCGGCATGTGTTCCTGGATACCGAAATTGTGGATGGCCAGATCAAAATGCAGGGCCGCAGCCATGGTGACCGGCGACAGGTCGGTTGCGCCGTGGAAACCGGTGCGGACATGGTAGTGGGAAGCCAGATTGGCAAGTTTCAGCAAGGGTGTAATCCCGCCGCCGTGCACAATGGTCATCCGGATGTAATCGATCAATTGTTCGGTAATGAGCGTCTGGCAGTCGTGCACCGAATTAAACACCTCCCCTACAGCCAGGGGCGTGACGGTGTGATGCCGGATCAGCCTGAAACCCTCCTGGAAGTCGGCAGGAACGGCATCCTCCATCCAGAAGAGACGGAAAGGTTCCAGTTCTTTGCCGAGCCGGGCGGCCTCCACCGGTTTCAGGCGATGATGCACATCGTGAAGCAGGTGCAGGTCCGGACCGTAGGTATTTCGGACTTCGTCAAACAGAAGGGGGGTAAACCGCAAGTACTTTTCAGTGTTCCACCGACTTTCCTTGGGCAGCTTTTCCCGGAGAGCGGGTTCGTATTTTTCGCCGTGGCGGGGAACTCCGTAGGTATCCTTTACCCCGGGTATGCCGGATTGGACGCGGATGGCTTTGTACCCAAGCTCCAGGTGACGGCCTACGTCGTCCAGTGCTTCGGCGGTGTCGCTTCCGTTAGCGTGACAGTAAACCAGTACCTTTTCGCGGGTCTTTCCACCCAGCAATTTATACAACGGAACATTCAGCGCCTTGGCTTTGATATCCCAGAGGGCCATGTCAATGGCAGCGATGGCCGACATGGTGACCGGGCCGCGTTTCCAATACGGAGAGCGGTAAAAATATTGCCAGGTATCTTCCGTATCGAAGGGGTCGCGACCGATGAGGGAAGGAAGGCAGTATTCTTCCAGATAAGTGGCCACGGCTTTTTCGCGTCCGTTCAGCGTCGCATCGCCCAGACCGTAAATTCCTTGGTCGGTTGTGACTTTCAGGGTAACAAAATTCCGTCCCGGAGAACAGACAATCAGTTTGGCGCCGGTGATCTTCATCCTTTTGTGCTTAGAATCCAATTGAGTTTCCTCCGTCTACCGGAAGAACCACACCCGTAAGGTACTTTGCGGCATCCGAGGCAAGAAACGCTGCGGCAAAACCCACATCTTTGGGCTCTCCGAGCGCGCCGATGGGCGTGCGGCCCAAGACCTTATTCTTGCGCTCAGGGTCGTTGTCCAACGCATTGGAAGACATTTCCGTCTGGATGAAACCAGGTGCGAGGCAGTTTACACGGATGCCTTTCGGCGACCACTCCACTGCCAGGGCGCGGGTCATTCCTTCGATGGCCGTTTTCGCTGCCGTGTAGGCGATTACTTTGGGAATCCCGTACTGCGCAGCCATGGAGCTGACCATGATAATGTTTCCGCGTTTGCGAGCCGCCATGCGTTTCGCTACTTCGCGGCTCATGCCGAATACCGCCTGCTGGTTCGTTCGTACGACCCGGGCAAATTCCTCGTCGGTCACTTCGAGCGCGTCCTTTTTCAAATGAATGCCGGCGTTGTTTACCAGGATATCAATCGGTCCCAGTTTTTCTTCGATCTCGGCCACAAACGCAGGGATGGTTTCAAAATTGGTGATGTCCGATACGGCATAGGAAGCCATGGGGCCAAGTTCTTCACAGGCTTTTTTCAGAATTTCTTCGCGGCGTCCGGTAATGATTACGCGCGCGCCGGTTTCTACAAATACTTTGGCAATCCCAAGTCCCAGCCCGGTACCACCTCCGGTGATCAGGGCCAGTTTTTTATCAAGAGTTAAAAAATCAGTCATTTGCTTTGGCCATCTCCAGGGCCTTGGTAGTGGTGTAATATTTCGTAATCATGTTCGGAACCTCCCAGTCGGGCATGGTTCCCTCTGTGAGGAACTGAACGTATTTTGTGGTTACCTGCGAAAAATGCGCTTCGTGTCCGATTTTGTATTTATCCGGAACAACCACTTCCCAGCCTTTCGCGACTTTCTTAAGTTCCACTCCGGGGTAGTTGGCCTGGATCGATTTCAGCGAATTTTTCAGGGCTTGTTCGTAGTCCCCGCTTTCCGTTACCGGCTCAATGTAAAGCGTGGGCTGATACCCTTGCTCCGCTCCCTGCCGGATGATCAGATTCGCTTTGGTCCCCCGCATAATCGAGTAATGGGTGTCTCCGGTTCCTTCGGGAGCCTGAAAATTCCAGATTACCGATACCTTCGCGTGTACGCCGTTGATGGTGTAATTCATTTCGCCGTTTGCGTAGACCTGTAACAGCGTGTCCTTTTCAACATCCTTTTGCAGGTATTCCGGATATTTTTCTTCGCCGGTAGCCTTTTTGAACTGGGAGATACCCAGCGTTGTCGGCCAGCGTTTGGCGGCCAGCATCTCCACATCGCTGGTGTCGATGACCTGATCCGGGAAGCATTCCCACTGGATCAGATCGACCAGGTGCGTGGTCACATCCACAATGCCATCGCCTTCCTGTTCCACATCGAAGAACCAGGCCGGGCGGATCAATGGTTTTCCCGAGACGTATTTGAAAAAGTGGTGGACGCTTTCCTTGGTAACCGCCGGGTTGTCCAGGGTTCCTTTTTCAAGCGTGCCGAATACGTCGGGAAGCAGTGAGAATTCCCGCTGAAGCAAGGTGTTGATCTCGTAGCGCTCGGTCATGATGTCGTACAGCAACAAGCCTTTCTCTTCGGCAACCGCGAACGCTTTCTGAAGGAGCCGGAAATCTTCCGTATTGATCGCCATCGGTTTGTCTGCCAGTACATTCAGGCCTTCTTCCACCGATTGCAGAATGTACTCTGTCTTTTTCTGGTTGTTTCCGGCTAAAACCACTACGTTACCGGGTTTTTCCGAAAGCATTTTTTCCACAAAATCGGGTCCTGTATACACTTTCTCATCCCAGGACGTCGGATTCTCTTCCCGGGTATTGTAAAGTTCAATCAGGTCCATGTGTGCATCCAGTTCCTTTCCCCCGGGCGCATACACGTGCACCACCGAATCAACTTCCGGATACATCGATTTCTGTACCAGCGCGGCATGGAAATGACCAGGGTCCAACGTCATCAACCGTATTTTTCCGCCCTGGTTCATTTTTCCATCCTTATCGGCACTGCCGCAACCGGCAACTGCGATACTAAAGAGTACAATCAGTGTTTTCCTCATTACAAGACGTAGTTTGTTCCGTAGGGATAGCGTTGTGGCCGTGAAAGCATGCTGTTTGCCTCGTCGTCGTTCTTGAACCGCTCTTTTACCGGATCCCAGTAAAGTTTGCGGGGTACCTTCATGGCAATGTGTGCTACCAGGCAGGCGCTGCAGGAACGGTGGGCAATTTCCTCGGAGCTGATGGTTTGTTGTCCGCTCACGATGCAATCCAGCCAGTTTTTATGTTGTTCCGGGCTTTTATAAAGATGGATCTCATTTTCCCCGATTTCCGATTTCAGGATTTTGGGGTCGCTGGCCATAAACGGCGAAGTTTTCTGGTTACCGGCACCGGGGTCGGATGCCGTTACGCTGGCGTTGCCGCGGGTAACGAATATCCAGCCATCCTCGCCTTCAAAACGTATTCCGTTGGGATACTTGCCGCTGATATGCATGGTGATGTCATTGGCATATTTTGCGGTCACCTCGAAATCTCCGTGCACGTTCCAAAGCCCCTTGTCCGGGAATTGAGCGGTCGCTTCTATTTCCAGCGGACCGCTGTATTCTGTTCCCATTCCCCAGTGGGCGATGTCAATGTGATGGACTCCCCAGCCGGTGATCATGCCTGCGCCGAATTGCTCACAACGCAGCCAACCGGGCCGTGAAAAAACGTCGGTCGGAGAATGTACCCGATCCTGGGTATAGTAAACCCAAGGCGTTGAGCCCAGCCACATGTCGTAATTCAATTCTTCCGGAATAGGCATTTCTTCCGGATTTCCTCCCGCCGGATCCCCGGGCAGACCTACCTTTACGGTATGGATTTTTCCGATGCGGCCATTCCGGACCAGTTCACAGGCTTTGTGAAACTGGGGCCAGGGATCGAGGGAGCGCTGCTGGCTACCCAGTTGGAAACGGACTCCGGTGCGATGTACGATATCGCTCATGATACGGCCTTCCTCAATGGTGAGTGAGGTGGGCTTTTGAAGATAAATATGTTTTCCGGCCAGCGCGGCTTCCATGGCAGGTTGGGCATGCCAGTGGTCCGGCGTACTGATGATGACTGCATCAATGTCCTTGTCCGCGATCATTTCCCGGTAATCTTCGTACACTTTCACATCGACATATCCGGGCTTCTTATTATCCGCGTAGAACTTTTCGGTCCAGGCTTTACCTCCTGCGGCGCGTTTCCTGTCCACATCGCAGACGGCCACCATACGGGCTTCATCGTATTTCAGGGTAGACGGCATATCATGCGATAGCGCGATCCGTCCACAGCCAATCTGGCCGATATTTATTTTATTGCTGGGCGCGGTTTTGCCGAAAACGGTTGAAGGCACGATGGAAGGCACCATGAAAGCGGCCGCCGATCCAGCCAGTGAGGTTTTCAGAAAATTCCTTCTGCCTTCGTGGGTCTTGTTTTTAGGTTTCATATCAGCTAGTTTAATTTTTACTTTCTCTTGACTTGCTCTTTATTCAACACTGGTGGCGTACGCTTTGCTGTAGTCCAGTTTCTTTTGTTTCCCGATGGCCCATTGCAGTCCCCCGAGAATGTGTTGTCTGAATTCCGGTTTTTTGTAATCTTCCTTATTGTGTCCCAGCGAGGTATACCACTGCCGTCCGCCGTCGAACTCCTGGCACCAAACCGAAGGGAATACGTTTCCGAAGGTATGCGGCCTGCGTGGATTCTCTTTGTCGAGAAATACGCTCATGTCATTGACAGCCAGTACCGTAAGGTTTACATTCATTTCCCTTAAATAGTAGCATTCGTCTTCCTTTGACCAGCGTTCAGGCAGGTGCGCCAGGGAAGGATGGGTGCGGTCCAGAATAACTACGTCGAACCTTTTGTACGGTTCATGAAAGAAGAAAGTGCCTCCCAGACATTGCTTGAACCATTTCCATTTCCTTTCCGTACCAGAAGCGGAATGAATGCCCACAAAACCCCCGCCAGCCTGGATATAACGCATGAAAGCCACCCGCTGGGCGTCGGTATCAAATACATCGTTGTTGGTATTTGAGAAAATAATCGCGTTGTATTTTTTCAGGTTATCGTCGGTGAATACGCCCGGGTCTTCGGAAACATCCAGCTTAAAGCCGTTCTGAGCTGCCAGCGCCTGGATGGCCTCGATCGAATTGGGAATATTATCGTGGACAAAGCCTTTGCCGTTCTTCGTATAAAGAAGTACGTGCACTTTGTTCCATTTTACTTTTTTCTGGGCATACGCCTCATTTCCTCCCGCCCAAGTACCTTGAAGCAGTATGATAAATGCAATTAAAATGAATCTCATAAATGTTTAAATCAGTTAAAATATCCGGCAACGAATCGTTTAAAAACTGAAAATTACGAAATAATTGACAGCTACCCGTTGAACCAGCGCTGCTGTTCAGCTAAACCGGGATAAAAATCGCTTCAAAGTGCCGTTCAATCGTTTTCATAAAATTTTAGTAGATTAGCAAAGGACTTGTCGTTAAGGACTTGGAGCCATTGTCAAAGTATAAAGGAGCGAAATCAGAAGTGATTACAATAAAGGAGTTGGCCCGCCGGCTCAATCTATCCCCTTCTACGGTATCAAAAGCACTGCATGATTATCCGGGGATAGGCCTGGTGACGAAGGAAAAGGTGAAGGCGCTGGCGAAGGAACTGAATTATGTTCCGAACCAGGCGGCCATTCATTTTAAGCAGCAGAAAAC
>Ga0207873_1001002_pt1 | contig 28784 bp, 25 predicted proteins | sample BGWIniCompost_FD_187373 | JGI IMG/M metagenome (GOLD analysis project Ga0207873, IMG submission 187373) | Cellulose adapted compost microbial communities from Newby Island Compost Facility, Milpitas, CA, USA - BGW Initial Compost (SPAdes)... ...
CCCGCCGCGGCAGCGGCTGGCGCGGCGAGGTTTCCACCCTGCAGCTGGCGCCGGTGCGCGGCGCGGCCTGGCGGCTGCAGTCGCCGGCGAGCTACGCGGTGGACGGCGCCGCGTGGTCGCTGTCGCGCAGCTGCTTCGTCGCCGAGGGCGAGGGCTCGCTGTGCGCCCAGGCGCAATGGCCGCGCAGCGGCCTGCAGGTCGAGGCGCTGCAGCTGCCGCTGGCGCTGGTCGAACCCTACCTGCCCGAGCGCGAGGGCGGCCGCCGCTGGAGCCTGCGCGGCCACGTGGACATCGACGGCGACGTGCGTCCCGCCGGCCGCGCCTGGCAGGGCCGCGTGGCCCTGCGCTCGGCCGACGCGGGCCTGCGCAGCAGCCAGCGTTCGCGGCGCGACCTGCTGCAGCTGGGCGACCTGCGCTTCGACGCCGGCTTCGATCCGGCGCGGCTGCAGGCCGAGCTCGCCGCGTCACTCAACGGCACCGGCCGGATCGCCGCGCGCGTGGCCACCGGCTGGGATCCGGGCTCGCCGCTGTCGGGCACGATCGAGGTCGACACCGACGAGCTGACCTGGCTGGAACTGTTCTCGCCGGACATCGTCGAACCCGCCGGCCGGCTCACCGCCGACCTGCAGCTGGCGGGCACGCGCGCCCAGCCCGCGCTCGCCGGCCAGGCGCGGCTCGCGGACTTCAGCACCGAGCTGCCGGCGCTGGGCATCCTGCTCGAGGAAGGCGACGTGCGCCTGCAGGCGCAGGCCGACGGCAGCGCGCTCATCGCCGGCGAGGTGGGTTCGGGCGAGGGCCGGCTCGCGGTCGACGGCAGCCTGAGCTGGCGCGATGCCAGTGCGCCACTGGTGCTGCGGCTGCACGGCGACGGCGTGCTGCTGGCGAACACCCGCGACCTGCGGGTGGTCGCCGATCCCGACGTGGAGGTGCGCTACGCCGCGCGCCAGCCGCTGCGCGTGACCGGCACGGTCACCGTGCCCAGCGCGGTGATCGACCTGGAGCGGCTGGACCAGGGCGTGTCCGCCTCGCCCGACGTGGTGGTGCTCGACCCGGTCGATCCCGAGCGCGGCGCGGCCTCGCCGCTGCAGCTCGACCTCACCCTGGCCATGGGCGAGGACGTGCGCCTGCGCGGCTTCGGCCTGGACGGCACCCTGGGCGGCAGCCTGCGCGTGCGCGCCCAGCCCGGGCGCGAGATGGTCGGCAACGGCACGCTCGACGTGGGCGGGGTGTACAGCGCCTACGGCCAGCGGCTGCGGATCACCCGCGGCCGCCTCGGGTTCAACGGCCCGGTCTCCGATCCGCTGCTCGACATCCGCGCCGAGCGCAAGATCGAGGCCCATGGCGTCACCGCCGGCATCACTGTCAGCGGGCGCGCCTCGGCGCCACGGGCCGATGTCTGGACCGATCCGTCCAGCGACGAGTCGCAGGCACTGTCCTATCTGGCCCTGGGCCGCCCGCTGTCGAACCTGAGCAGCGCCGAGGGCCAGCAGCTCGACGCCGCGGCCGCGGCGCTCACCGCCGGCGGCAGCATGCTCGCCGGCCAGCTCGGCGCGAAGCTGGGCCTGGACGATGCCGGCGTGTCCGAATCGCGCGCGCTCGGGGGCAGCGTGCTGGGCATCGGCAAGCAGATCTCGCCGCGGCTGTACCTGGGCTTCGGCGTCTCCCTGCTCGGCACCGGCCAGGTGCTCACGCTCAAGTACCTGCTGCGTCGCGGCTTCGACGTCGAGATCGAATCGAGCACGCTCGAGACCCGCACCTCGGTCAACTACCGCCACGAGAGCGATTGAGGCGCACCGTCCGGCGCCCGCCTGCGGCGACGGAGGGCCCGCGGCGTCGCTAAAGAATCCCCGCCGGCTTCCGTTACCGATGGAACAAAGGCCCATCCGGGCCCGGGATCGGACTGGGGAGGAGACCGATGACCGCACGACCCACCGTGCTGCTGTGCGACGACTCGCGCGCCCTGCGCATGCTCGCCGCCGGACAGCTGGAGGAGGCAGGATTCGAGGTGGTGGGCGAGGCCGGCAACGGCCTGCAGGCGCTGGAACGGTACCAGGCGCTGCGCCCCGACCTGGTCCTGCTCGACCTCGTCATGCCCGAATGCGACGGACGCCAGGCGCTCGCCCGCATCCTCGAACACGACCCGCAGGCGCGGGTGGTGATCCTGAGCTCGCTCGGCGCGCAGAGCGACATCGAGGAGTGCCTGCGCATCGGCGCGCGCTCCTACCTGCAGAAGCCCATCGACCCCGAGGCGATGGAACGCGTGCTGCACCAGGCGCTGGCCTGAGCGGCTGGCCACGCATACGGGGGATCGGACGATGGCGGCGAAATTCCTGGGCCAGTTCCTGCTCGAGCGCGGCGCGATCAGCGCGCCGCAGCTGCTGGCCGCGATCCAGGCGCAGCGCGCCTCCAACCCGCTGCTCGGCGAGCTGGCCGTGCAGCGCGGACTGCTGGACGAGGCCCAGGCGCGGCGCATCCACCAGCGCCAGCGCGTGGAGGACCGGCGCTTCGGCGACATCGCGCTGGAGATGGGGCTGCTCGACCAGGCCCAGCTCGAGGCCCTGCTGGAGGCGCAGCGCGCCGGACGCAAGCTCATCGGCCAGGTGCTGCTGGAACAGGGCGCGATCGACGCCGACCGCCTGGAACGGGAACTCGCCGCGCACCGCGCCGAACAGGTGAACGCGCGCAACGCGCTCGACCGGGTGGTCGCCAGTCATCCGCAGGGAGAGCTCGCCTCGCGCGTGATCGAACTGTGCGCGCGGCTGTTCCCGCGCATGCTCGGCGCCCAGTGCCAGGCGGCGACGGTGCTCGCGCCGCAACAGCTGGGGATGTGGCCGTGCACGGTCCACGTCCGGGTCGAGGGCACGCATCCGTTCGACATCGGCCTGGCCTGCGACCTGGAGACCGCGCATGCGCTGGCGCGCGCCCTGCTCGGGGTGGCGCCGGAGGCCTGCGACGACGCGCTCGCGCTCGACGCGCTGGGCGAGATGGTCAACGTGCTGATGGGCTACGCGGTGCGCGAGGTGCTGCCCGACGACGACGCCCGCTACCGCGCCCTGCCGCCGGACCACGGCACGCCGGCCCGGGACCTGGTCGGCGACCGCGAACGCAGCATTGCCGTCCTGCTCGGCTCGCAGCTCGGCGACTTCGTGCTGCTGCTGGCCCGCCCCCTGTAGGAGCGGCTTCAGCCGCGACAGGAACCGCGCCGGACCTGCCCGCAGGCACACGCGGCCACGTCGCGCCGCGGCTGCGCAGGCCACCCGGCACCCGACGCTGCCCGGTCGCGGCTGAAGCCGCTCCTACAGGGTCGTGACGGGATGCGCGCTACGCCGCCGAGCGCGCCTGGCCGCGGTGCCGGCCCTCGGCGACCTCCTCGACCAGCTTGGCGCAGAACGCGGGCAGGTCTTCGGGCGTGCGGCTGGTGACCAGCCCCGCGTCCACGACCACTTCCTCGTCGACCCACGTCGCCCCGGCGCGTTCGATGTCGCGTCGGATGTTCGGCACCGAGGTGACGGTGCGGCCGTCGAGCACGTCGGCATCGGCCAGTACCCAAGGACCGTGGCAGATCGCGCCCACCGGCTTGCCCATGGCGAAGAAGCCGCGGGCGAACTCGAGCGCGCGCCCGTTGGCGCGCAGGGCATCGGGGTTGAACAGGCCACCGGGCACCACCAGCGCGTCGTAGTCGCCGGCATCGGCGTCGTCCAGGCCCACGTCCACCTGCACCTGGCGGCCCTTCTCGAAGTGTTCGAAACCCTGCAGCGGGCCGTCGCCGGGCGAGACCACCTCGACGGTCGCGCCCTGCGCCTTCAGCGCTTCCAGCGGCTCGAACAGTTCCGACTGCTCGAACCCGTCGGCGGCGAGGATGGCGACGCGCTTGCCTGTCAGCTGGCTCATGGACCTGCTCCTGCTTGGGGGTTGGATCCGGAAGCCTAGGCGGCGCGGCGCTCAGCCAGCGCGAAGGAAACGTGCACGCCAGGTCAACGACTGCGCCCGCCACCGCGCCTTCCGGAGCGGGTCCTCGCCGTTGCCGCGTGTACGCTGCAGCCTCCGCATCCCCGACCGCCCGATGGCGAACATGCCCACTACCCTGCTGCGCAGCGCGCTGGCGCTGGCCGCGGCGACCGTCGCCCTGGTGCTGGTCAACGCCGGCGGATCGCGCGTGTCCGGCGCGATCCCGGCGTTCGCGGCCGGCGATGCACGACTGGCCGCGGACCTGGCCTGGCTGTGGCTGGGCGGGATCGCGGCGGCGTGGGCGGCCGCCGCGCTCGCGCCGGCGGCCAGGGGACGGCACGTCCTCGCGTTCTTCGCCGCGCTTGGCGTGGGGGCGCTCTGGTGGATGCTGGACGCGGGTGACGACTTCCCCGCATGGTTCTCCATCGGCGCGCTCGCCGGGCTGCCGCTGCAGGGACTCGCGGGCGCGTGGCTGGGCCGGGAGCGGCGGCGCGGCGCATGAGGCGCCGCGGGCGGATCAGCGGCGGGGCAGCGCGGCGCGGATCGCCCACAGGCCGCCGATGCCGGCCACCCACGACGACAGGGGCACGCCGAGGAAGGCGGGGCCGCCGGCCTCGAGCGCGTACAGTACCGCGGCGACGATCAGCAGCCCCACGCCGAGGATCGCGGCCACGATGCTGCGCTGCATGCCGCGCAGCGCATGGCTGATCGCCACCACGTCCGGCGAGCGCATCTGCAGCTCGTGCCGGCCCTCGACCTGCTGCTCCAGCCAGGCATGCAGCAGCCGCGGCACTTCGGGCGCGCGGGTCATCATCTCCGGCACCCGGCGGCGGAACTCGGCGGCCAGCCGCTGCGGGCTGTAGCGCTCGGCCAGGATCCGCTCCAGCACCGGGCGCGCCACCGCCCAGATGTCGATCTTCGGGTCGAGCAGGCGGCCGATGCCCTCGATCGTGAGCAGGGTCTTCTGCATCAGGATCAGCTGCGGCTGCAGGGTCAGCTCGTAGCGGCGCGCGGTGCGGAACAGCTTGCCCAGCACCTCGCCCAGCGAGATCTCCGCCAGCGGCCGGGTGAAATACGGCTCGCACACCGCGCGCGCCGCGGCCTCGAGCTCCTCGATCCGGATGTGCGCCGGCATCCAGCCGGCCTCGACGTGCAGCTCCGCGACCCGGCGGTAGTCGCGGTTGAAGATCGCCATGAAGTTCTCGGCGAGGTAGTACTGGTCCGCGCTCGAGAGCTGGCCCATGATCCCGAAGTCCAGGGCGATGAAGCGCGGGTTGTCGCGGCGGTCGGGATCGACCCAGATGTTGCCGGCGTGGGCGTCGGCGTGGAAGAAGTTGTCGCGGAACACCTGGGTGTAGAACACCCGCACGCCCTTGGCCGCGAGCGCCTTGCGGTCGATGCCGGCGGCGTCGAGCGCGGCGATGTCGTCGCTGTTGATGCCGCGCACGCGTTCGAGCGTGAGCACGCGCTGGGTGGTGTGGCTCCAGATCGGCTCGGGCACGTAGAGATCGGGCGAGTGCAGCCAGTTGCGGCGCAGGACCGAGGCGTTGGCGCCCTCGCGCTGCAGGTCGAGCTCGGCCGCCAGCGTGTTCTCGATCTCGGCCACGACCTCGCGCGGGCGGATCTTGTCGGCGTTGGGATGGGTGCGGTCGACCAGCGCGGCGAGGCTGCGCAGCAGGCCCACGTCCTGCGCGATGCGGCGGTCGATGCCCGGGCGCAGCACCTTCACCACCACCTCGCGCGGCGGCGCGTCGCCGACCGGATGCAGGGTGGCGGCGTGGACCTGGGCGATCGAGGCCGAGGCCAGCGGCTCGGTGTCGAAGGAGGCGAACAGGACGTCCACCGGCGCCTGCAGTTCGGATTCCACGATCGAGCGCGCGGTGTCGCCGTCGAACGGCGCCACCTGGTCCTGGAGCAGGGCCAGCTCGTCGACCAGGTCGGGCGGCAGCAGGTCGCGGCGGGTGGACAGGATCTGGCCGAACTTGACGAAGATCGGCCCCAGCTCCTGCAGCGCCAGGCGCAGGCGCGCGCCGCGCGAGCGCGCGGCGATGTCGCCGGCGGCGCGCGGCACGAACGGCCGCATCAGCTTGAGCCAGCGCTCGGCCGGGGTGTCGTCGAACAGGTCGTCGAGGCGGTAGCGCAGCAGCACCCGGCCGATGCGCGCGGCGCGCAGCAGCGTGCTCAAGCCGGACTCCCCTGGCGCAGGCGCTCGATGCGCACCGCGAGCCGGTCGGCGTCCTCGCGCAGCGCGTCGACGTCGTCGAGGAAGGCGTCGAGCTCGGCGCGCGCGACCACGTCGCGCGATTCCTCGGTCACGAACTCGGCCGCGCTGCGGGCCAGGCCCGAGCCCAGCGCGCGCAGCTGGCGCAGGGCGCCGGCGAAGGCATTGGCCAGCTGCACCCCGGCGACCTCGCCGAACACCGACACGAACGGCTGCTGCCAGTCCGGATCGAAGCGCGTGGCCAGGCGCTGCAGGTGGCGCGCCAGTTCCGCATCGCCGGCCACGCGCACGCGGCCGGCCGGCGCCGCGTCGTCGCGGCGCAGGAACGGCAGCTGGGCGAGGATCCCGCCGAGGGTGGCGCGCACCGCGAGGTCGGGCTCGACGGTCTCGTCCACCGGCCCGACCACCAGGCGCTCGCCGGACACCGTCAGCGACAGCGCCACCGGCGGCGCCTCGAGCGCGAGGCTGACGTGGCGCCCGTCGAGCCGGGCGAGCGCGTCGCGCGTCTCCGGATCCAGCGCCAGCGCGCGGTTGAGGGCGGCTTCGAGCGCGCGCCCGGCCAGCGGCTTGAGTGCGTCGAAGGGGGAAGGCATCGGCGAGGCCATGCCGCATTGTAGCCGCCGGCCGGGCGCCGGCGCGGTCCGGCCGGGCGCCTCCCGGCGTCGCTGTCGGCCGGACGCAGGAAGGCCCGCCTCGCGGCGGGCCTTCCGGTCCTCGAATGCCTGCGGTGGCGCGCTAGACGCGGCGGCCGCGCAGCATCGAGACGATGGCCAGGATCACGAACACGACGAACAGGATCCAGGCGATGTTGGTGGCGGCGCCCGCCACGCCGCTGAAGCCGAGGACGGCGGCGATGAGGGCGATGACGAAGAAGATGACGGCGTATCTGAGCATGGGTGGTGTCTCCGGTGCAGCGGCGCGCGGCCGCAGTGATGGTGTGCAGGCGGGACGCTACGCACCGCGCGGTCGTGGGCCGGTGAGCGTGGGGTGAGTCCGTCGTGAAGGCGCGGCGCGCCTGGGAATCAACGCGCCCGCGCGGGATGCTCACGCCGCCCTGACGTGCCGTGGGCAGGCTGCCGTTCAGCCGCGCCAGGCGGCGCGCAGCCGTTCCAGCCCTTCGGCGATCGGGACCTTCGGCACGTAGCCGAAATCGCGCCGCGCCGGCTCCATCGAGTACCAGTGGGTGGTGCTGAGCTGCTCGGCGAGGAAGCGCGTCATCGGCGGCTCGCCGCGCAGCCGCAGCAGCGGCCACAGCGCTTCGCACAGGCCGCCGATCGCGTAGGCGACCGGGAACGGGATCGTGCCCTCGACCCGCGGCGCGCCGGCGGCCTCGAGCAGCGCGTTGACGATCTCGCGCGTGGGCCTGGGCTCGCCGTTGCTGATGAAGTAGGCGCGGCCCGCGCACGCCGCGCCCGGCGCGAGGTGCTCGAACGCATCGAAGTGCGCCTGCGCGGCGTTGTCGATGTAGGTGGTGTCGATGCGGTTGCGGCCGTCGCCGACGAAGCGCAGGCGCCCGGCCTTCGCGCGTTCGACCAGGCGCGGCAGGATCTGCTGGTCGCCCGGGCCCCAGATCAGGCGCGGGCGCAGCGCGACCGTCGCCAGGCGCGCGCCGCCGGCCAGCTCGCCGCCGTTCGCCGCCAGCACTTCCTTTTCCGCGATGGTCTTGGTCGCCGCGTAGGGCGCCTTGAAGCCCTCGCCATAGGGCACGGTGTCGGCGGTCCCGCCTTCGACCGGATGCGTGCGCCGGTGGGTCACGCTCGGCGTGGAGGTGTAGACCAGGCGTCCGATCCCCAGCGCGCGGCAGGCAGCCAGCACGTTCCGGGTACCGACCACGTTGGCCTGGAAATAGCCGTCGTAACTGCCCCAGGCGCCGGCCTTGGCGGCGTTGTGGAAGATGGCTTCGGCGCCGCGCGCGGCCTCGAGCACCGCCTGCGCGTCGGCGAGGTCGCCTCGCACCTGGCGCACCCCCAGCGCATCGAGCGCGGGGTAGTGTCCGCGGTTGAAGCTCACCACCTCGTGGCCGCGTTCGACCAGGCCGCGGCACAGGGCCTGGCCGAGGAAACCGCCGCCGCCGGTCACCAGGATCCTCATCGCGCGCCTCCCAGTCGTTGGCCTGCCCACGCGGCCAGCTTCTCGCGGCCGATCTTGGCATTGTGGCGGATGTCCACCGGGAAGCGCGGATGGAACAGGAAGGCGTCGATGCGCGCGGTGTGCGGATAACGCGCGCCGGTCGCGCGCAGCTCGCGCTCGATGCGTGCGTGCTCGCCCGCGGGCACGCCGGCATTGGCCTCGACGCACAGCACCGCGCGCTGCGCGCCCGGCGCGCCGATGCCGACCAGCGCGGTGCGGCGCACGTCCGGATGGACGTTGAACACCGGCTCGACCTGCTCGGTGTACAGCGGCCCGTCGGCGGTCTCGACCCGCTGCGACTTGCGTCCACAGAACCACAGCCGGCCGTCGACATCGAACCAGCCCACGTCGCCCATGCGATGCACGATGCGCTCCGAACCGTCCGCCAGGCGCTCGCGGATCTTCGCCAGCGCGGTCTGCGCCTCGCGGTTGAAGTAGGCGTCGGTGGCGGTGGGACCGGCCACGGTGATCTCGCCCACTTCGCCCGGTGCGACGAGCAGGTCATCGGACCACTCCGCGACCGGGTCGTCGCCGATGCGGATGATGCGCACCTCGTTCGGCGGCACCGGGCGGCCGACGCAGGTGCCGGCGCCCTGTTCGGTGCGCTCGCGCAGCGACAGCAGCTCGCGGCCCTCGATCACTGCCACCGGCAGGCATTCGGTGGCGCCGTAGGGCGTCCAGAACCGCGCGTCCCCGGGCAGCAGTTCCAGCATCCGCGCCACCACCTCCGGCGGCACCGGCGCGCCGGCCGACGTCACGCGCCGCAGCGTGGGCAGCGGCGCGCCATGGTCGGCCAGCACCCGCATCAGCGCCGGCGAACCGAACAGCTGGTCGGCGCCGAAGCGGGCGATCGCCGCGTGCAGCTTGCGCGGGTCGGCCGCGGCAGGGCGGGTGGGATCCATGTCGGGGATGATCGAGGTCAGCCCCAGCGCGGGATCGAACAGCGCGAACGGCGGGAAGGTCGGGAAATCGACGCCGCCCGGTGCGATCCCGAACGCGTCGCGCAGCATCCCGACCTGGGCGACGAAGTGGCGATGGCGGTAGACCACGCCCTTGGGCACGCCGGTCGAGCCGCTGGTGAACAGGATCGCGGCGACGTCGTCCGGCCTGGTGTCGGCCGGCGGCGGCGCGGCGCCCGTACCCTCGCGCTCGACCCGGGCCAGCGTCGCATCGGCGAGCAGCGCCCAGCGCCCGGTCGTCACCCGCACCCGCGCCGACGACGCCCAGCCCAGCAGCACCCGCGCCACCTGCGCCAGCGGGATGCCGATGAAGGCCTCGGGCCTGGCCTCGTCCAGGCACTGCCGCAGCGCGCGCCGGTCGATGCCCGGATCCACCAGCACCGGCACCGCGCCGGCCTTGAACAGGGCGAACATCAGCAGGAAGAACTCCGGCGTCGGCCGCACCATCAGCACCGTGCGGGTGCCGCGCACGATCCCGCGCCGGGCCAGGCCCGCGGCGATCGCGTCGCTGCGGGCGTCGAGTTGGCCATAGGTGAGCGCCTGGCCGTAGCGCCCGTCGCGACCCGGGCAGCGCATCGCCACGCGGTCGGGCGCCTGCGCGGCCAGGCGCGGCAGGGCGGCGGCGATGTTGCATGGGGCGGCGGGCGCGGCGGGCGTGCCCGCGCTCGGATCCTGGGCCATGGCGGCGTCCGGGTCGGCGGAGACCGCCATTATCGCCCGCCGGCCCTGCCCCCTTGCGCGCGCCCGGACGCGCCGGGAAAAATCGCGCACCGCCCGATCCGCCCGTTCCACCCGTGCACCCCTGCCTGTCCTGCGGCGCCTGCTGCACGCGCTACCGCGTCGCGTTCCACTGGCTCGAATCCGACGAGGCCACCGAAGGTGGCGTCCCGGCCGCATTGGCCGAACGCCTCGACGCGCACCGCCTGTGCATGCGCGGCACCCGCAGCGAGCCGGTGCGCTGCATCGCCCTGGACGCGCGCATCGGCGAGTACTCGCGCTGCACGATCCACCCGCGGCGGCCGTCGGTGTGCCGCGAGGTGGAGGCCTCCTGGGAATCCGGCCGGCCCAGCCACCAGTGCGACCAGGCCCGGATCGCGCATGGCCTGGCGCCGCTCACCGCCGCCGACTGGCGCTGGCGCGACGCGGCCGGCAACGACGATGACGGCCGCCCCGACGACAACGGCGATCCGCCTCCGGCGCCGCGGCTGCCGCCGATCGCGGCCTGAACTCAGAGCGGGTGGCGGTCGAGGAAGCCGCGGATCGCCGGTACCAGCACCTCGTGCCGGTCCTCGAGCACGTAGTGGCCGGCGTCCTCGAAGGCGTGCACCTCGGCCTGCGGCCAGTCGCTCCGGAAACGGGCGAGGAAATCGCGGTCGAACACGAAGTCCTTCAGCCCCCAGCCGATGAAGGCGGGGCGGTCGGCATACTCGCGCAGGCGCTGGCCCGAAGCTTCCACCAGCGGCCAGGCGCGGTCGCCCGGGCGCAGCGGGATGTCCTGCATGAAGCGCACGGTGGCGATGCGGTTGGCCCAGCTGTCGTAGGGCGCGACGTAGGCGCGGCGCACCTCGCGCGGCATGCGCCGCTCCACGCCCAGCCACGAGGCGCCCGCCGAGAATGCGTTGAAGCCGCGGATCACCAGTTCGCCGATGTTGTAGTCGCGTCCCAGCGCGATCTGCCACGGCACCGGCTTGCCGGCCGGCATCGGGAAGGCCGCGGTGTTGAGCACCACCAGGCGCCGCACCCGCGGCATGCGTTCGAGCGCCCAGCCGAAGCCGATCATCCCGCCCCAGTCGTGCACCGCCAGGGTCAGCGGGCCGTCGATGCCCAGGTGCTCGAGCAGCGCCTGCAGGTCGTCCACCCGCGACTGCAGGGTGTAGTCGTAGCGCGGCAGCGCGTCGCGGTCGTCGTCGGGCTTGTCCGACAGGCCCATGCCGACGTGGTCGGGCACCACCACCCGGTAGCGGTCGCGCAGCCCGCGCACCAGGTGCCGCCAGTAATAGCTCCACGAGGGATTGCCATGCAGCGCCAGCACCACCTCGCCATCGCGCGGACCCTCGTCCAGGTAGTGCATCCGGATCCCCGGCCGCACTTCGAAACGGTGGCTGGCGAAGTCGTAGTCGGGGAAGGACACGGGCGCGTACGCGGGAACGGGGTGCGCATTGTAGCCGGCTCACCAGGCTGAACCCGGCCGCCGCCTGCCGCGCCGGGGAACCTGTACCCTAGGGCGCATTGACGGGAACGCTTCCAGCATCCGCCAACCGCCCCGGGACGGTGACGCAGCGCCGTGCCTGCGCGCGCACCTGCGCGCCGCCACGTCCGACCTTCACGCGCGCGTCGATGCGCTGTTTCCGCGCGGGTTGGACACGGTCGATGCCTACCGCCGCTACCTGCTCGGCATGCACCGCTTCGCCGTCGACTATGAATGCGCCACCGGCGCGCTGCCGCGCCGGTCGGCGTGGCTGGCCGGCGACCTCGCCGCGCTGTCGCTGCCGCCGCTGCCGGCGGAAGGACGTTGCGTCCCGGTCGCGGGCCACGCCGCGCGGCTGGGCTGGCACTACGTGATGGCCGGCAGCAGCCTCGGCGCGCGCAGGCTGCTGCGCGACGCGCGCCGGCTCGGCTTCGGGCCGGGCCGGGGCGCGGACTTCCTCGCCCGCCACGCCGAAGGCGGCGACTGGGACGCCCTGCTCGCGCAACTGCGCGAACAGGAGGCCGGCGATGACGCGCGACGCGCCGGGGCGGTGGCCGGGGCGCGCGATGCCTTCGCCCTCGTGTACACATGTTTCGAGCGCGACTTCGACCGCATCCCCATGCCATTGCCAGAGGACTGTCGATGAACCCGGAACTCGAACGCGCCCTGCAGGCCTGCGCCAGCGAGCCGATCCACCTGTCCGGCGCGATCCAGCCGCATGGCTACCTGGTCAGCTGCCGGCTGCCGGACTGGACCATCACCAACGTCTCGGCGAACGTCGAGGAACTCACCGGCGCAGCGCCGGAGGCGATGCTGCGCCGCTCGCTGCGCGAGTTCATCACCGACGACGTGATCCAGGCGATCGCCGAGACCATCGGCTTCAGCGACCCGGGCGCCCCCGCACAGCGCGCGGCGGTGGCGAACATCGGCCCGTCGGCGAAGCTGTGCGAGGTCAGCGTGCACGCCGCCGAAGGCCTGGTCCACATCGAGATCGAGCCGCACGTGCACGGCGCCGGCGACCGTTCGCCCACGCTGGTGGCGCAGGCGATGATCGCGCGCATCGCCCAGGGCCTCGACGAGGCGGGCTTCCACGAGCGCGTGGCCGAGCAGGTGCGCAAGCTCACCGGCTACGACCGGGTGATGGTGTACCGCTTCCGCCACGACGACTCGGGCGAGGTGGTGGCCGAATCGCGCGAACCGGACATGCCCTCCTACCTCGGCCTGCGCTATCCGGCCTCGGACATCCCGCCGCAGGCGCGCCGGCTGTACCTGCACAGCCGGATCCGGGTGATTCCCGACGCGCGCTACCGCCCGGTGCCGATCCTGCCCGACCGCAATCCCGGCGGCGGTCCGCTTGACCTGAGTCAGCTCTCGCTGCGCAGCGTCTCGCCGGTGCACCTGGAGTACCTGGCGAACATGGGCGTGGCCGCGTCGATGTCGATCTCGATCGTCGCCGGCGGCCGGCTGTGGGGCCTGATCGCCTGCCACCACCGCACGCCGCGGCCGGTGCCCGCGGGCATCCGCGCCGCGGCCGACCTGTTCGGCCTGTTCGTCTCGATGCGCGTGGCCGCGCGCGAACAGCAGGAGGCGGCGCGGCTCGAGGAGGAGGCGCGCGGCGTGCGCGACACGCTCGCCCAGCGCCTGTCCGCCGCCAGCGATCCGCGCCTGGCGCTGCCGGCCGAGCTGGAACTGCTGCAGCGCGCAGTCCCGGCCGACGGCGTGGTGCTGCTGCAGTCCGGCCACTGGCACGCGGCCGGCCGGTGCCCGCCGCCGGAGCGCATGCCCGACCTGCTCGCCTGGCTGCGGCGCGCGGCCACGCCCGGCGCGCCCGTGGCCACCGACCGCTGCGACGACTGGAGCCCTGGCCGCGAGGCCGCCGGCGGCGTCGCCGGCGTGCTGGCGTTGCCACTCGATCCGGCGCGCGACGAATGGCTGCTGTTCTTCCGCCGCGAGCAGGTCGAGGAGGTGCGCTGGGCCGGGCGCCCCGACCAGCCGATGGAGCTCGGCGACGACGGCCAGCGCCTCGGGCCGCGCCGCAGCTTCGAGGCCTGGACCGAGACCGTGCGCGGCACCAGCGCGCCGTGGAGCGACGCCGACCTGCGCATCGCCTCGCGCCTGGGCCTGGCGCTGCGCGAGTTCCACCAGCGCGGCGGCGGGCAGGCGGAGGCGCGCGAACTGCGCGGCCGCCGCAACCCGCTCGACGTGCGCGGGCACCGCGAGCGCCTGCTGCGGCTGTCGGAACTGCTCGACAGCCTGGTGCACGTCGATCCCGACACGGCCAGCGCGCTGGCCGAGCGCATCGCGCAGTTGGAAGACGAACTGCGCCAGCTGATCACCTCGGGGGATGCCGTCGCGGAGTGAGGGCATTGCGCGCGGCGATCCGTGCGCGGACCGCGCCGCATGGCGCGGGGATTGCACGGAAGACGGGTTCGCAGCGACCCGGTCGCGGCTGAAGCCGCTCCTACGGGCGGGTGGTGATGCCGGGGAGGACTTCGCACGGCCACGGCGCGTCGGCCAGCGCGGCCGCGACGGCGTTCCAGGGCGATTCGCGGAAACCGTCGCCCGGACGCAGCCAGACGACGTGGCGGCCGGCATCGGCATGGTCGCGCACGCACGCGGCCGCGGCCCGTGGATCGTCCGGTGCGGTGTCGCGCGGCGCATCCTTGCGCGCGAGCGCCAGCACCTGCGGCGCCACGCCCGCGTCCACCAGCAGCACGTCGGCCAGGTTCATCGCACGCAGCGCGGCCATGGTCAGTTGGCCCGGATCGCCCGGGCCGCTGCCCACGAGGCTGGCGCGGCCTGCGTGCGGGATGTCGTCGGCCCGGTCCAGCTGGCGGGCGAACGCGCGCCGTGCGTCCTCGACCCGGCCCGCGCGCAGCAGCGCCGGCACCGGTCCGTCGATCACCGCGTCGAACCAGCGCCGGCGCCGCCCCAGGTCGGGCAGGCGCGCGCGGATCAGTTCGCGGTGCGCGGCGAACAGCCCGGCCAGCTCGCCCAGCGCCGGATCGAGCCCGGTTTCCAGCCGCTCGCGCAGGCGCCGCGCCAGCATCGGCGCCGCGCCACCCGAGGAGATCGCCAGCTGCAGCGGCGCGCGTTCGACCACCGCGGGCACCTGGAAGCTGGACAGCGCGGCGTCGTCCACCACGTTCACCAGACGCCGGCGCACGGTGGCCTCGGCCGCGATCCCGGCATTGAAGCGGGCGTCGTCGGTGGCGACGACCACCAGCCAGGCGGTCTCGATCCAGCCCGGGTCGAAGTCGCCGTCGAGGCGCTCCAGCCGGCCCCGGGCGACCTGCAGCGCCAGCTCCGGGTGCAGTTCGCGGGCGTGGATCCGGACCCGCGCCCCCGCGTGCAGCAGGGCCTCCACCTTGCGCAGCGCGACCTCCCCCCCGCCCACCACGAGGACCTCGCGACCGGCCAGGTCGGCGAACAGCGGATAGAGCGGCATCGTCGGCCTCCTTGGCAAACCGCGTCGCGAGCGATTATGTTGCGGGGCAACATAACCCCAACCCGTCCACGCCGCCAGCGAGGCGCCCCGGGCATGCCGCGCATCCTCCTCATCAGCGATACGGCCAAGCCGATCGGCGACCTGCGCGCCGCGCTGGAGGAGAGCGGCCACGAAGTGGTGGACGTGGTCGCCGACGTCGGCGCGCTGCTGCACGCGGTCCAGGCGCATCGGCCCGACGTGGTGATGCTCGACGTCGACTCGCCCTCGCGCGACGCGCTCGAACAGCTGGCGATGCTGCACCGGCACGCGCCGCGCCCGGTGGTGATGTTCTCCGCGGACGACGATGAGCAGCTGATCCGCGCCGCGGTCGGCGCCGGCGTCGCCGCCTACGTGGTCGATGGCCTGTCGCCATCGCGGCTGCGCCCGATCATCCAGGTGGCGCTGGCGCGCTTCGAGCAGGAGGTGCAGCTGCGCCAGCAGCTCGAAGGCGTGCAGCAGCAGCTGCACGACCGGAAACTGATCGAGCAGGCCAAGGGACTGCTGATGGAGAAACGCGGAATGAGCGAGCGCGATGCGTACGCCGCCCTGCGCCAGCAGGCGATGCGGCAGAACCTGAAGCTGGTCGACGTGGCGCGCCGCATCCTGTCGATGGCGGAGCTGCTCGGATGAGTCGCCTCGCCGGCCCGCCGCGGACCCTGCGCATCGGCTACATGCCGCTGGTGGACTGCGCGCCGCTGGTGGTCGCGGTGCGCCTGGGCCTGGACCGCCGCTACGGGCTGCGCCTGGAGCTGCAGCGCCAGGCCTCGTGGGCGGCGGTGCGCGACCGCCTGATCTCGGGCGAGATCGACGCCACCCACGCGCTCGCGGGCATGGTGTACGGCATCGACACGGGCATCGGCGGCCCGTGCGAGCCGATGGCGGTGCTGATGGTGCTCAATCACAACGGCCAGGCCATCGTGCTCGCGCCGGAACCGGCGCGGCGCCTGCGCGAAGGCGCGTCCCTGCGCGAGGCCCTGGAGGTGCCGCGCCAGCGGCCCCGCCTGGCCCATACCTTCCCCACCGGCACCCACGCGATGTGGCTGTACTACTGGCTGGCGGCGCAGGACGTCGATCCGCTGCACGAGATCGAGGCCGTGACCCTGCCGCCGCCGCAGATGCCCGGCGCCCTGGCCGGCGGCGAACTGCTCGGCTACAGCGTCGGCGAGCCGTGGGCGGCGCAGGCCGAGGTCCAGGGCATCGGCGCGCGGGTGATCCGCAGCGGCGAGCTGTGGCCCGGCCATCCGGAGAAGGTGCTGGCCTGCCGGCGCGGGTTCGCCGCGCTCGAGCCCGACACCGTCACCGCCCTCACCGCCGCCGTGCTCGAGGCTTGCCGCTGGCTGGACGAAAGCGCCGACCACCGTGCGCGCGCCGCCCACTGGCTGGCCGCGGACGGCGCCATCGACCTGCCGGTCGAGGTGCTGGTCGAATGCCTGCTCCTGCCGGAGGGCGACCAGCGCACCACCCGCCTGCGCTTCCATGGCGACGGCGAGGTCAACTTCCCCTGGCTCTCCGACGGGCGCTGGTTCCTGCACCAGTTCCGGCGCTGGGGATGGCTGTCGCCCGATGCGATGGGCGACGACGCACGCCTGGCCGAACTGCACCGGCTCGACAGCTACCGCCTGGCCGCACTGCAGGCCGGCGTGCCCCTGCCGCGCGGCGACACGCGGCGCAGCGTGCTGTTCGACGGGATGCGCTGGGAGTAGTGGGGCGCCACCGTGCGCGCTCCGGGGCTGGGGGCGCACGGACCTCATTTGCACCGTATGGGTGCATTAGGCGCACCATCGTGGCGCACATCCGTGGCTCGATTCCCCATTGCGGGGCATTTCCGGCAGGACATGCGCCCGGACCCTCGCACGCCTGCCGGCATCGCCCGGCCGCGGCAGGTGCCTGATCCGGCTCGCTTTTTCAGAGCGGGACCGGGGGCAGCCCGGTCCTGCAACGTCCTCCGGCGCCGACTTGGCACGCGTGTTGCGACGCAATAAACGCCGGACGCAATGCCGCGCCGGCACCACTTCAAGGCAATCCGGGGCCAACGGCGGCTCCGGGGTGCGGACAACGGCGTCATTCCGGCCACCCCCTCCGGCCGGATGGCGCCTTTTTTTGTTTGGGCCCTTCCCTCCCCGCGGCCGTCGCGGGACGCGGCTCCAGGCCGCGGCGGCCGCTCTCCCACGGAGAGTGCGATGAACCGTTCGTTCTGGCAGGCCGGACACACCCCGACGCTGATCGCGGCCTTCCTCTACTTCGACCTGAGCTTCATGGTCTGGTACCTGCTCGGCCCGATGCAGGTGCAGATCGCCGGCGTGCTGGGGCTCGACACCCAGCAGCGGGCGCTGATGGTGGCGGTCCCGATCCTGTGCGGCGCCGTCCTGCGCCTGTTCCTCGGCCTGCTCGCCGACCGCATCGGCGCGCGCCGCACCGGCCTGCTCGCGCAGGCGCTGGTGATCGCCTCGCTCGCCACCGCCTGGTGGCTGGGCGTGCACAGCTTCGCCCAGGCGCTGGCGCTGGGGGTGATGCTGGGCGTGGCCGGCGCCTCGTTCGCGGTCGCGCTGCCGCTGGCTTCGCGCTGGTATCCGCCCGAGCACCAGGGCACGGCGATGGGCATCGCCGGCGCCGGCAACTCGGGCACGGTGCTCGCCGCGCTGTTCGCGCCGGCGCTGGCGGCGGCGTTCGGCTTCCGCAATGTGTTCGGCCTGGCCTGCCTGCCGCTGCTGGTGGTGCTGGTGGTGTTCGCGCTGTGCGCGAAGGACGCGCCGGTGCCGGTGGCGCGCAAGCGCATGGGCGACTACGCGCGGGTGCTGGTCGGCAACCGCGACTCGTGGTGGTTCATGTTCTTCTACGCGATCACCTTCGGCGGCTTCGCCGGCTTCGCCAGCGCCCTGCCCGGCTACTTCCACGACCAGTTCGGCTTCGCGCCCGAGGTCGCCGGCTGGGCGACCGCGGCCTGCGTGCTGGCCGGCTCGGCGATGCGGCCGATCGGCGGCGTGATCGCCGACCGCATCGGCGGCACCCGCACCCTGCAGATGGTGTACGTAGCGGTGACCGCACTCGTCGCCGGCGCCGCGCTGGGCATGGGCGGTCCGGTCGCAACGGTGGCCCTGTTCGTGGTCACCCTGCTGTGCCTGGGCGCCGGCAACGGCGCGGTGTTCCAGCTCGTGCCGCAGCGCTTCGGCGGCGACATCGGGCTGATGACCGGGCTGATCGGCATGGCCGGCGGCGTGGGCGGATTCCTGCTCGCGGCCGGCATGGGCGTGGTCAAGCAGCAGTCGGGCTCCTACGCGCCCGGCCTGTGGACCTTCGCCGCGATCGCGCTGGCCGCTTCCGTGTGCCTGGTCGGGGTCAAGCAACGCTGGCGCGTTGGCTGGGCCCGGCTCGGCGCCGCGCGCGTCTAGCGGCGCTTTCCTCCCCTTCCCCTCCAACGCAGGTCGACGCCATGAGCTACGTGAGCCCCTCCGAACTGGCCGCGAAGATGATCGACGCGGGCGAAAGCAAGATCCACATGTCCACCCGCGACACGGTGATCCGCGCCTACATGGCCGGCGCCATCCTCGCGCTCGCCGCCGCGTTCGCGGTCACCGTCACCGTGCAGACCGGGCAGCCGCTGCTGGGCGCGATGCTGTTCCCGGTCGGCTTCTGCATCCTCTACCTGCTCGGCTTCGACCTGCTCACCGGCGTGTTCACGCTGTGCCCGCTGGCGGTGATCGACCGCCGCCCCGGCTGCACCTGGGCCGGCGTGCTGCGCAACTGGGGCCTGGTGTTCGCCGGCAACTTCGCCGGCGCGATCACCGTGGCGGTGTTCATGGCGGTGATCGTGACCTACGGCTTCAGCACCGCGCCGGACGTGATCGGCGAGCGCCTCGGCCACATCGGCGAATCGCGCACGCTGGGCTACGCCGCCCACGGCGCGGCGGGAATGCTGACCCTGTTCGTGCGCGGCGTGCTGTGCAACTGGATGGTCTCGACCGGCGTGGTCGGGGCGATGGTGTCCTCGCACGTGTCGGGCAAGGTCATCGCGATGTGGATGCCGATCATGGTGTTCTTCTACATGGGCTTCGAGCATTCCATCGTCAACATGTTCCTGTTCCCGGCCGGCCTGATGCTGGGCGGGCAGTTCTCGTTCGGCGACTACCTGGCCTGGAACGAGATCCCGACCGTGGTCGGCAACCTGGTCGGCGGGCTGACCTTCGTCGGCCTGACGATGTACGCCACCCACGCGCGCACGGCGCGGCGGGTGCGCGGCGCGGAGGCCGGCGGTGCCTGAGTTCCCCGCATCCACGCCCGCGGCGCCGGCGGCAGGCATCGCCACCGGCGTGGCCGTCGCCGCCGGGACGATGCCGCGGATCGTGCGCGACCCGCTGACCGGCCCGGAGATCGCCGCCCTGTTGCGCGAGCACCTGGAGCAGATGCGCCGCATCTCTCCGCCCGAGAGCGTGCACGCGCTCGACCTCGCGCGCCTGCGCGCGCCGGGGATCGCGTTCTGGAGCGCCTGGGACGGCGACCGCCTGCTCGGCTGCGCCGCGCTGCGCGAACTCGATCCCGTCCACGGCGAGGTGAAATCGATGCGCACCGTGCCGGCGGCGCGCCGGCGCGGCGTGGCGGCGGCGCTGCTCGACACGGTCGTCGCCGAGGCCCGCCGCCGCGGCTACCGGCGGCTGAGCCTGGAGACCGGCAGCCAGCCGGAGTTCGCGCCCGCGCGGGCCCTGTACGCGCGCTTCGGCTTCACGCCCTGCGGCCCGTTCGGCGACTACCGCCCCGATCCCTGCAGCACCTTCATGACCCGCGCGCTCGACGGCGCGCACGAATGCGACGAGGCAACACGATGAAACAGCCACGGCTGGTGGTGGTGGGCAACGGCATGGCCGGCATCCGCACCCTCGAGGAGCTGCTGAAGCTGGCGCCCGGGATGTACGACATCACCGTGTTCGGCGCCGAGCCGTACCCGAACTACAACCGGATCCTGCTCTCGCCGGTGCTGGCGGGCGAGCAGGACTTCGACGACATCGTGCTCAACCCGCTGTCCTGGTACGCGGACAACGGCATCACCCTGCACCTGGGCAAGCAGGTCACGCGCATCGACCGCGCGCGCCGCCGGGTGCTGGCGGCGGACGGCACCGAAGCCGCTTACGACCGCCTGCTGCTGGCCACCGGCTCGCTGCCGTTCATCCTCCCGATCCCGGGCAAGGACCTGAAGGGCGTCATCGGCTACCGCGACATCGACGACACCCGCACCATGATCGAGGCCGCGAAGGTGAAGCGGCGCGCGGTGGTGATCGGCGGCGGCCTGCTCGGGCTGGAGGCGGCCAACGGCCTGATGCTGCGCGGCATGGAGGTGACCGTCGTGCACCTGGCCGGCTGGCTGCTCGAGCGCCAGCTCGATCCGGTGGCCGGCGCGATGCTGCAGGCGTCGCTGGAGGCGCGCGGGCTGCAGTTCCGCCTCGACACCTCGACCAGCGCGATCGTCGGCAACGAGGCCGGCGAGGTCGCGGCGGTGCGGTTCTCCAACGGCGACGAGATCCCGGCCGACCTGGTGGTGATGGCCGCCGGCATCCGCCCCAACACCGCGCTGGCGCAGGAGGCCGGCATCCACTGCAACCGCGGCATCGTGGTCAACGATTCGCTGCAGACCTACGATCCGCGCGTGTATGCCGTGGGCGAATGCGCCTCGCACCGCGGCGTCGCCTACGGCCTGGTCGCGCCGCTGTTCGAGCAGGCCAAGGTCTGCGCCAACCACCTGGCCACTTTCGGCATCGGCATCTACCGCGGATCCACGGTCTCGACCAAGCTCAAGGTCACCGGCATCGACCTGTTCTCCGCCGGCGACTTCATGGGCGGCGACGGCGCCGAGGAGATCGTGCTCAGCGACCCTGGCGCCGGGCTGTACCGGAAACTCGTGATCCGCGGCGACCGCCTGGTCGGCGCGTGCCTGTACGGCGACACCAGCGACGGCGCCTGGTACTTCAAGCAGATCAAGGACGGCACCGCGATCGGCGAACGCCGCGACACCCTCGCCTTCGGCGAACTGGCGATGGGCGAATCCGGCACCGCCGGCCAGGACCGGGCCGCGGCCATGGCCGACGCCGACGAGGTCTGCGGCTGCAACGGCGTGTGCAAGGGCACGATCGTCAAGGCGGTGCGCGAGCAGGGCCTGTTCACCGTGGATGAGGTCAAGAAACACACCAAGGCGGCGAGCTCCTGCGGCTCGTGCACCGGCCTGGTCGAACAGATCCTGATGAACTGCCTGGGCTCGAACTTCCAGGAGACGCCGAAGACCAAGGCCATCTGCGGCTGTACCGACCGCACCCACGGCGAGGTCCGCCAGGCGATCCGCGACCACCACCTGGTCAGCCACGCCCAGGCCTACGCCTTCATGGAATGGCGTACGCCCAACGGCTGCGCCACCTGCCGCCCGGCGATCAACTACTACATGCTCTCGACCTGGCCGCGCGAGGCGATCGACGACCCCCAGAGCCGCTTCATCAACGAGCGCGCCCACGCCAACATCCAGAAGGACGGCACCTTCTCGGTGGTGCCGCAGATGAAGGGCGGCGTGACCAGTCCGTCGGAGCTGCGCCGCATCGCCGACGTGGCCGAGAAGTACAAGGTGCGCATGGTCAAGGTCACCGGCGGCCAGCGCATCGACCTGCTGGGAGTGAAGAAGGAGGACCTGGTCGATGTCTGGCGCGACCTGGGCATGAAGTCCGGCCACGCCTACGGCAAGTCGATCCGCACGGTGAAGACCTGCGTGGGCAGCGAGTTCTGCCGCTTCGGCACCCAGGACAGCACCCGGATGGGGATCGAACTGGAAACGATGCTGGCCAACATGTGGAGCCCGCACAAGGTCAAGCTCGCGGTCTCCGGTTGCCCGCGCAACTGCGCCGAGAGCGGGATCAAGGACGTGGGCATCATCGCCGTGGATTCGGGCTGGGAGATCCACGTCGGCGGCAATGGCGGCATCCGCACCGAGGTCGCGCGCTTCCTGTGCAAGGTACGCACGCCGGAGGAAGTGAAGGAATACACCGGCGCCTTCCTGCAGCTCTACCGCGAGGAGGCGTACTACCTCGACCGCACGGTGCACTACATCGAGCGCGTGGGCCTGGACTACATCCGGCGCAAGGTGGTCGAGGACGCCGACAACCGCCGCGCGCTCTACGAGCGGCTGCTGTTCGCGCTCGAGGGCCTGCCCGATCCCTGGGCCGAGCGCGTGGCCGGCGCGCAGGCGCGCGAGTACGCGCCGCTCGCCGTGGGCCCGGCCGCGCCGCCGGCGCGCGCCATCGCCGCGACCCTGGAGGACTGAGCATGGACCGGATCGACGCCTGGCTGCGGGTGTGCGCGATCGAGGAGATCCCGGTGCTCGGCGCACGCGTGCTGCGGCGCGGGGACGGCGACGACATCGCCCTGTTCCGTCCCGCGCCCGACCGCGTGTTCGCGCTCGCCGACCGCTGTCCCCACAAGGGCGGGCCGCTGTCGCAGGGGATCGTGGCCGGCGACACCGTGACCTGCCCGCTGCACGGCTGGAACATCCAGCTCGACAGCGGCCAGGCCTGCGCCCCGGACGTGGGCTGCGCGCGGCGCTACCCGGTGCAGCTGCGCGACGGCCACGTGTGGCTGTCGCTGTTCGCGCTGGCCGGGGAGGAAGCGCACGCGGCGTCCGCCGCGCCTGCGCCGGAGGCCACGGCCTGATGGATGGCGGCGCGCCCGGTCCGGTGCGCGGGCGCACGGTGCGCTCGACCTGTTGCTACTGCGGCGTCGGCTGCGGCGTGCTGGTGCACGGCGCCCGCGACGCCGACGACCGCGAGCGCATCACCGGCGTCGAGGGCGACCCGGCGCATCCGGCCAACGCCGGGCGGCTGTGCAGCAAGGGCCTGGCGCTGGCCGACAGCGCGCGCAGCCTCCAGGGCCGGCTGCTGCATCCGCAGCTGCGCGGCGACCGCGCCCAGCCGCGCAGGCGCGTGGACTGGGGCCTGGCGCTGGACACCGTGGCCGAGCGGCTGTCGCGCATCGTCGAGCGCCACGGCCCCGACGCGGTGGCGTTCTACCTCTCCGGCCAGCTGCTGACCGAGGACTACCACGTCTTCAACAAGCTGGCCAAGGGCCTGCTGCGCACCGCCAACATCGACTCCAACTCGCGCCTGTGCATGTCCGCGGCGGTCACCGCGTACAAGCTCGCCTTCGGCGCCGACGGCCCGCCGGCCTGCTACGAGGACCTCGAACTGGCGAAGACGGTGCTCTTCGCCGGCAGCAACGCCGCGTACGCGCACCCGGTGCTGTTCCGCCGGCTCGAGGCGGCGAAGGCGCGCGACCCCGGCGTGCGCTGGATCGTGGTCGATCCGCGCCGCACCGACACCGCGGCCATGGCCGACCTGCACCTGCAGGTCCAGCCCGGCACCGACGTCGCCCTGTTCAACGGCATGCTCCACCACCTGGTGTGGGAAGGGCTGCTGGACGCGGACTTCATCGAAGCGCATACCACCGGCTTCCCCGAGATCAAGCGCCTGCTGCGCGAGTACACGCCGCGCATGGCGGCGGAGATCTGCGGCATCCGCGCCGAGGACCTGGTGACCGCGGCGGAATGGTTCGGGCGCAGCCGGGCGGCGCTGTCGCTGTACTGCATGGGCCTGAACCAGTCCGTGCACGGCACCGACAAGAACCTCGCCCTCATCCACCTGCACCTGGCCACCGGCCAGGTCGGGCGCCCGGGCGCGGGGCCGTTCTCGCTCACCGGGCAGCCCAACGCCATGGGCGGGCGCGAAGTCGGCGGCATGGCCACGATGCTGGCCGCGCACCGCGACCTGGACGACCCCGCGCACCGCGCCGAGGTCGAGGCGCTGTGGCAGCTGGCCCCCGGCACCCTGCCCGACCGCCCCGGGCTGGCCGCGGTGGGACTGTTCGAGGCGCTGCGCGCGGGACGGGTCAAGGCGGTGTGGATCGCCTGCACCAACCCGGCCCATTCGATGCCCGACCTCGGCCTGGTGCGCGAGGCGCTGCAGCGCGCGGAGTTCGTGGTGGTGCAGGACGCCTTCGCCGGCACCGACACCGTGCCCTTCGCCGACGTGCTGCTGCCGGCCGCGACCTGGGGCGAGAAGGACGGCACGGTCACCAATTCCGAGCGCCGCATCTCGCGCGTGCGCGCGGCCGTCGCGCCGCCGGGCGAGGCGCGCCCGGACTGGTGGATCGCGCGCGAGGTCGCGCTGCGGCTCGAGGCACGCCTGGCCGCGCCGGGCGCCGCGCCGCTGTTCACCGCCGCCACGCCCGCGGCGCTGTTCGACGAGCATCGCGCGCTCACCGTCGGCCGCGACCTCGACATCGGCGGGCTCGACTACGCGGTGCTCGAACGCGACGGTCCGCAGCAATGGCCGTTCCCCGCCGGCGCCGCGCGCGGACAGGCCAGACGCTACGGCGACGGCGTGTTCGCCACGCCCGACGGACGCGCCCGCTTCCACCCCACGCCCTACCGGCCCGTGGCCGAACCGGTGTCGGCGCGCTATCCGCTGCGCCTGCTCACCGGTCGCCTGCGCGACCAGTGGCACGGCATGTCGCGCACCGGCCGGGTCCCGCGCCTGTTCGCGCACAGCCCCGAGCCGGCGCTGCGCATGCATCCCGACGACGCCGCGCGGCGCGGCCTGCAGGCGGGCGAGCTGGTGCGCGTGTCCAGCAAGCGCGGCGCGCTGGTGCTGCCGCTGGAACTGTCGGACGAAGTGGCCTCCGGCACCGTGTTCGCGGCGATGCACTGGAGCGGGCAGCACCTGTCGAGCGGCGGCGTCAACGAGGTCAGCCTGCCCGCGGTCGATGCGCGCTCGCGCCAGCCAGAGCTCAAGCACGCGGCGGTGCGGGTGGAGAAGGCGGCGTTCGGCTGGCACCTGCTGGCCGCGCGCCGTGGCGATGCGCTGGCACTGCACGCCGCGCTGCAGCCACTGCTGCGCGACTGCGGCTATGCGGGGCTGGCACTGCATCCCTGCGCCGAGAGTACCGGCGACGACCAAGCCTGGATGGTGCTGCGCGCGGCGGCCGCGGAGCCGATGCCCGCGGCGTGGATGCAGCGGCTGGAGGATGCGTTGGACCTCGACACCGGACCGGACACGCTCGAGTACCGCGACGCGCGCCGCGGCCTGCTGCGGCGCGTGGCCTGGCGCGAAGATGACGGCAGCTCGCGGATCGAAGGCGTGCTGTGGGCCGACGCGCGACCCGGCGGCGATGCCCTGCTGCAGGCCGCCCTTGCCGACCGCCCCTGGACCGGCCCGCGCCTGGCCGCGTTCTCGTCCACGGCCACCGTGGCCCGCGACCCGATGGTCTGCGTCTGCCGCCAGGTCAGCGAGTCCCAGATCCGCGCCGCGGTGCGCGACGGCGCCGACCTCGCCGCGCTGCGCACGCGCCTTGGCTGCGGCACGGTCTGCGGCTCCTGCACCCCCCAGCTGCTGCGCCTGGTCGCCGAACCCGTCCGCGCATGACCCCGCCCCGCCACCGGAGACCGCCATGGACCCCGCCAGCAACGATCCGCACCTGCCGCGCCCGATCCCGGCCGAAGTCGTGCTCCTGTCCGCCGGCCCCGGCGACCTGGAGCTGCTGACCCTGCGCGCGGTGCGCGACCTGCAGGCGGCGGACGTGCTGCTGCTCGACGAACTGGTCGACCCGGCGATCGTCGAACTCGCGCCGGGCGCGCGCGTGCTGCGCGTGGGCAAGCGCGGCGGCTGCCGCTCCACGCCGCAGGACTTCATCTGCCGGCTGATGCGCCGCTACGCGCGGCAGGGGCTGCGCGTGGTGCGGGTGAAGGGCGGCGACGCGCTGCTGTTCGGGCGCGCCGGCGAAGAGATCGCGTTCCTGCGCGCCGCCGGCGTGCCTGTGCGCATCGTCAACGGCGTCAGCGCCGCGTTCGCCGCCGCCGCGTCGCTCGGCGTGTCGCTCACCCATCGCGAACACTGCCACGGCGTCACCTTCGTCACCGCCCACACCGCCGACCATGGCGAACCGGACTGGGCCGCGCTCTGCGCCACCGGCACCACGCTCGCGATCTACATGGGCATGCGCAGGATCGACGCGCTCGCGCGCGCGCTGCTGTGCCACCTGCCCGCGCGCACCCCGGCCGCGATCGTGCAGGCGGCGACCCAGGCGGGCGAACGGCGCACGCTGACCACGCTCGGCCGCCTCGCCGGCGCGGCGGCCGGGGTCGCGCCGGGCCTGCCCGGGGTGATCCTGGTCGGCGGCGCGCTGCGTGAAGTCGCCTTCGAACGCAGCGGCCAGCCCGCGCAAGCGGTGGCGACGCCCGCCTGACGCGACGCCAGCGGCGGTCCCGGCCGCCGACGCGTTGACCCCGATCAATGCGCCGGCCGGCGCCACCGGCCAGCATGGCACCCGGACACATCGACGGGAGCCGCACATGGGGACTCCACTGACAGGCAGGACCGCCCTGGTCACCGGCGGCGCGCGCGGCATCGGCGCGGCCATCGTGCGCAGGCTGCATGCCGATGGCGCGAACGTGGCCATCACCGACGTGCTCGAGGCCGAAGGCCGGGCACTGGCGACGGAACTCGGCGAACGCGCCCGCTTCTTCGCCCACGACGTCACCGACGACGGCGCCTGGCGCGACGTGGTCGAGGCCACGCTCGCGGCCTTCGGCCGGCTCGACGTCCTGGTCAACAACGCCGGCATCTACGAGGCCGGGACCATCGAAGAGGCCGACCTCGCCGGCGTCGAGCGCCAGTTCCGGGTCAACCAGTTCGGCACGTTCCTGGGCATGCGCCACGCGCTGGCGCCGATGCGCGCGGCCGGCGGCGGCAGCATCGTCAACATCAGCTCCATCGCCGGGCAGCTCGGGCTCGCCGGGTCCGGCGCCTACGTCGGCACCAAGTGGGCGGTGCGCGGCATGACCAAGACCGCCGCGGTCGAGTTCGCGCCCGACCACATCCGCGTCAACTCGGTGCACCCGGGTTACATCGAGACGCCGATGCTCGGCGGCGTCGATCCCGAGGCGCTCAAGGCCGGCGTCGAGGCCACGCCGCTCAAGCGCATCGGCAAGCCGGAGGACATCGCCGCCGCGGTGGCCTACCTCGCGGGCCCGGACGCGAGCTTCGTCACCGGCGCCGAACTCACCGTCGACGGCGGCTGGATCCTGTAGGAGCACCGCGGGGGCGCGGGGCCTGCGGTGGCGTCTCCCGGCGGGAGGCCGCCGCGGGCGGCTACCATGCACGTTTCAACGCACGAGCCTTCGCCCATGACCGCTGCACCTCCCGGCCTCGACGACGGCCAGATCGAACGCCTGTCCGACCTGCTCGACCGGCGCGCGGTCCCGTTCCGCGGCTTCAACCTCGAAGCGCTCGACGGCTTCCTCTCCGCCCTGGCGGTCTCGCCCGAAGACATCCCGGCGGACGAATGGAGGCCGGTGGTCTGGGGCGGCAAGGAGCCGCGCTGGGACAGCGAGGCCGAACGCCGCGAGGTCCACGGCCTGCTCGATGCGCACCTGGCGATGTGCGCCGCGCGCGCGCGCTTCGAGGGCGACGACCTGCCCGAGCACCTCGCGCCGCTGATGTGGCTGCCGGAGGATCCCGAACTCGAGGGCGAGGACGCGCTGCACGAGGACGAACTCGACGTCGGCCACGACTGGGCGCTGGGCTTCTTCGAGGGCGTGGCCCTGCGCGAGGAGGCCTGGGACCGCTGGCTGGACGGGCACGACTGGATCGGCGAGGCGCTCGACCTGCTCGACCGGCTCGCCAGCGGCGAGGTCATCGACCCGGCCGACCCCACCGCCCCGGCCGCGCCGGTGACCTACCGCGAGCGGCTGGAAATCATCATGAGCGTCCCCGGCGTGCTGGCCGACCTCAACCGCCACCGGGTCGAGGCGCTCACCCCGCGCACCCCGTTGCGCCGCGACGACGGCCCGGGCCGCAACGACCCGTGCCCCTGCGGCAGCGGGAAGAAATACAAGAAGTGCTGCGGGGCGCAGTAGCCGGGAAGCGGACTGCCGCGCGGCGCGGCCGCGCGGTCATGCCGGTTCGTAGCGGCCGTCCTGCTCGCGCGCGCGGCCCAGTGCCACGAGCATGTCGAGCAACTGCGGCAGGCGCCGCTTCCATGGGCCGCGTGCGGTGAAGCGGGCCGCCACGTCGTCCACCGACAGCGGATGCGCGCTGCCGGCCAGCACCTCGGCCACCGCGCGCACCTGCTCCACCGCATCCCTGGGCCAGGGCTTCGGCTTGTTGCCGGCCTGCACCGCCACTGCTGCGACGATGGCCTCCTCCGCCGCGTCGCCCCCGTCGTGCTCCACGCCGCCCAGGGCCGGCTGCTCCGGTGCCTGGCCACCGCCCGCGGGATTCTGGAACTCCGGGCGCAGCCAGCGCACGATGCCGCGCGCCTCCTCGGCGGCGCGCTCGGCATTGAGCGCGACCAGCCGATCCAGCACCGCCTCCTCGAACGCGCGCTTCGCATCCTCCCGGCTTTGGCCTTCGGCCGGCGACTCGTTGCCATGCGCCACGCGCAGCAGCGGCAGCAGGTCGGACCACCCATAGGCTTCGAGCACGGCGGCGTCGAGGTCGTCGTGCAGCTGGCGCAGCACCGACACCAGTCCCTGCTCGTGGATGGCGCGCTCCTTCGCGCTCAGCGGCTCGCCCGCGCGCAGCTTCTCCAGCACGTTGTACATCCCGGTCAGAGTCAGGCCGGGATGCGCGGCCTGCTGGCGCTTGCGGTGGGCGTCCAGTTCCTCGGCCAGGCGGCGAATGCGCTCGGTCGGGTGCTCGCCAGAGACGTTCACAGGACCGCAGTTGCGGTCGGCGTCCTCCGGACTGTGGGCGATAGGGCCGCCGAACTTGTCGGCCGCGTGGAGGTCCGGGAAGGGGAACGATTCAAAGCACGCGGACTTGTTGTAAACAG